>JACCDW011506172.1_pt1 | contig 51972 bp, 51 predicted proteins | sample 7449781 | NCBI WGS metagenome assembly JACCDW01 (sample SAMN15323449, study PRJNA562643) | freshwater metagenome | isolation source: river surface water | place: USA:Blue River Watershed | collected 2017-08-18
CAAACGATGAAAGATTTGCACTGGCAGCCTAAACGCTGACCGGAGTTTTGCTAGTTGAACTTGGCAACAGAATCAACTAGCACTAATTCAAAGGATATATTATGAGTGACTATAACTACGAAGACTATGACCGCTGTTTGATGCATTTAATAAACACCATGTGGCGTGATCCTGATTGTCTTGAAATTGGTGAAAATATTTCTGATGTTTCCGAAGTGAAAATTATCTTTGATGGTTATGGTTATAGCGAAGAAACGGATGAAGAAGATGATAAAAATCTAGAATCTTACGCAATCTTTATTCACAAAGATTCTCTGACTGAAGATTTTGAATTCCCCGAACATGATATGACTCCTTGGTGTCTCATACATAGACCTAAGGAAGAAGTTTGTATTTACGCATGGCATGATGTAATCCAAGATACTTGGGACTTCTCAATGCTAGAAGAAATTGTAGAGAACACCGCAATGAAAGAAGAAGATGTAATGCGTATTCTCTTAGGACTTGAGGAGAAATATTTTGCAGAGTAAACAAGAACTTGAACACTGGTATCAAAACGAAGACCCATGGCAGTATAAAACTACGCCAGATGATGCTTCTCGTAAAAATAAAATTATCAACATTCTACTAGAGTTTGGTCCATACAATCGTGCGCTAGACATTGGCGCAGGCGAAGGCTATGTGACAGAATCAATTCCATCGGAAAAAATTCATGCAATTGAAATCTCAGACTTAGCGGCATCTAGATTTCCATCAAACGTAACAAGAGTGTTAGAGCCAGACAGCAAGTATGATTTGGTGATGACAACGGGCACACTATATCCTCAGTATAATCACAAATACATAGCAGACACTATTAAGAATTGTGCAGTCAAGTATGTTCTTGTCGCAGGCATTAAAGATTGGTTGCTTGACTATAAGTTTGGTAAGATTGTGCATGACGAAGAATTTCAATACAGAGAATACACACAAAGGGTAATTGTATATGAAGTTAGCGCATAACATCGGTAATCACAGACATCCGAACTATCACACTAGAGAACAAATTCTAAGATGTGATGATGCTATTGGCTTTGATGGCATCTACCAAAATGTATACGACAATCAAGATGTATTAGAAAACAAGTCAGGTATTATGTTTGTGATGGGAGACTTTCTAGGCAAAGACAATACGTTTGATCTTGCACATGTGCCTGCACTTGAAAAGTATTGCACACTCGAACAGGTTCAAGAACTTTGTGACAAGTATGATTTTGAACTTGGTTGGCATACATGGTCTCATCGTGACTTGTGCAATCTTTCAGATGAAGAAATTCGCAGAGAAGTTACTTCACCATTTCCGTGTAAATACTTTGCATATCCATATGGCACATTCAATCAGCGTGTAGTTGAGATTGTCAAAGCGGCGGGATATGAAAAAGCATATAGTGTAACGCAAGGAACTTTAGATGTAAACGTTCCTGACTATCAATTCAAGATTCATCGAAATTACGTGCCATGGATTTAAAAAAAGAATACGAAGAAAAAGGCATCATTGTTATACCGAATGTCTTTACCGCAGAAGAATGCGCTGAGATTAAACGTCAAGCATACTCTGTAACAGACCAGCAGATTAAAGACGCTGGCTATCGCTATTCGCCAAGTGAAATGTCATATGGAAAAAAAGAACTGATTTTCTTTCCTGCTCTTGCTAATGATTATCTGAATAACATTCGCACAGATTCACGTATGGTAAATCTTGTTCGTGAATTCATCGGTGATGATGTGAAGCAAATCAACAATCAAGTTTACTTTCGAGAAGCAGGTAGCAAAGATCAGTTTGCTTGGCATCGTGACACGATGTTTCGTGAAGAACGAAACTTCAAAGATGATGTTGTCGATGATTACTTTCAAACAATTATTGCAGTAGACGATATCACAATCAACAATGGCGCAGTAGAATTCATCGAGGGTTCTCATAAGTGGGAATACTGGCCTACCCCAAGAAATCTACGAACATTTACTCGCGGTGAACTTAATGGCACAAAGTATACTGCACCAAAAGGTTCTGTTCTCATTTGGACCGTCACAATTATTCACGGTAGCGAACCAAATCAATCTAATGCGGATCGCATGACATACATGAACGGATTCTGTCGATCTAAATCCGCACTTGCATATCCCGATTATTTGATAAATGGTGAAGTTATTAAACACATGAATGCAAAATTAATTCCATGATTACAGTTGTTATTTCATCTTATAAGTATGGGCACTTAGCCTCACATTGCATAGAATCAATTCTCAGTCAAACGAAAAAACCTGAACGAATTTTATTTGTTGACGATGCCGGTGGCGATTGTTCTCATTTGCCGGAACTATATCCCGAAGTTGAATTTGTGTTGAGAAAAAATAATCTTGGCACAGTTGACAATTTTCAAGATATGTTGATGCGAGTTAAATCAGAATATGTTATGTTTCTTGGTGCAGATAACTGGCTACGTTCTGATGCAATTGACTTGCTTTCCAACACTAAAACTGATATAATAACCTATGATATCGTAGTAACAGGTGAACTTAAAAATGAAATTAGGAATAGACACCCTAATGAAATTATAGATCATCAGGGCGATATCTATTGGCAAAGAAAAGGTCACCACGGCTCTATGTTGTATAGAACAAAACTAGGACAAAGCGTAGGGTACAAACGTTTAGGTAATACTCAGCATACACAAGAAGATTGGAATATGTGGAATCAAATGATTGCAAAAGGTGCAACAGTCTCATATCTCAATCAAGGGCTGTTATTTTACCGAAGACACCGTGAAAACTTTTTAAAATACTAAATAAAAGACCTGGCAATTTTTCCAGGCACTCATAAACACACACACAAGGAGAAAACTATGAGTAAAACCCCGTATGAGATTCGACTAGAATTGCTTAAAATGGCTCAGGATCAACTGACTCAGAGATATTACACAGATTTGAATGTCAAGCAAACGAATTCTCAGATAAAAAACGAACCTCTTACTGAGGTACCTGCGTTTCCTACTACGCTGGAAATTCTAAAAGAAGCGGAAACCTTTAAAACTTTTGTAGATAAGGCTTAAACTTCCTTTAGAATTGGTGCCGCCGCAATGGCGGCACCTTTAATTCAAGAAAGGAGAAAATATGAGAACCTTGAATTTTGTAAAGGTTGCAGTATTTGCACTCACAATCGGAATTGCATTTTTTATAGGAACAAATCTTTATGGTAAAACCCATGAAGTTCACACAAGATACACACCTCTTGTTCCTGCTGTAGCAAAAGTAAGCAAAATCGATGAGTATTGGTTAGCACTTAACCTTTATTACGAAGCCGGATCAGAACCTAGAATTGGTAAGATTGCGGTTGGTATTGTCACTCTGAATCGAATGAAAGATTCACGATATCCAAAAACAATTAAAGACGTTGTAACAGAACCAAATCAGTTCTCTTGGTACAACGATAAAGTTGTTCGAACGCCTGCCAACAGTAAAACGTGGCAAGATTGTTTAGAAATTTCAAGAATGCTCTTGACAAGAGGCGCTAATAGTGATATCATATCAATGTTAGAAGGTGCAACACACTTTCATACTGTTCATGTGAAACCTGCATGGGCTAAGACGAAAGTTAAAATCGTTCAAATTGGTGACCACATTTTTTATAGGTATGATGACAATGATCGAAAAATTAAAATCTGAAATTAAAATGAATTATATGGGAAGGAAGACTCTTCCTTCCTATTACTACGCAACGCAAAGCGACTTGAACAATCCTAAACTACGAAGTGCAAAACCTGGTGAATTCACAAATAGGTTTGGATGCTATAAGTCAGGCAAAATACTTTCAGTAAGGTACTATGAATCTTAAAATTCTCACACAAAAAGAATTCGAAACAGAGATTAAGAAGATCGTCAAAGACAAGCAACCAATTACATTCTTGGATGCAATTCTTTTATTCTGTGAACAAAAAGGACTTGAGGTCGAAACTGCGGCTTCTCTGATTTCACCAAAGATGAAAGCAGTCATCGAAGGTGAAGCAATCAAAGCAAGACTTATACCAAACACGAAGGCAAGGTTACCCATTGAAGATTAATCATGGACGCATTTGATGCATATAAAATATATACCGCGATTAAAAATCATTTCGTGCTTGACAGTTACGATTACTTCAAGTATAATAAGAAGATCAACCTAAGTTATGATTCTTTTCTTAAACGCAAAGATAAGATATTTTTTGCAAAGTTGGGCAATAAGAAAGACAAATACTTAGAAGAGTTTTTAGTTGCAAATTTTTTACACGACCCTAAGATTTGGGTAGGTGAACTACTGTCAGAAGAATGCGAATCGAAATATAATGAATGGAGAAAAAGGCAAGAGTCATTGGGATACATTTTCAAAAACGAAATGTCTTTCATTGAAGGTTGGGATGCAGATGAATTGAACAATTGGTTTGGTATCACCAAAGGTGAACATCCAAAGATTGTTCAGATGTATCTACGTAAAGAAATCAGCCTTGAGACACTTACAATTTTAAATTCAGTATTATCTTTCACTAAACGCTACGATAAAGAAATCACCGATCCAATATACAAAGAGGTAAGTAAACTATGCAAAAAATACCAGCCCTTCTTAAAGTTCGACACTCAAAGAGCAAAAAAGTCTCTGAGAGAACTGGTGGTGAATTAAAGAATAGACAAACAAGGCAACAGAAAAATTGTTGGCTTGTCATGTCAAAAAAGGATCAAGATCGACTATATACTATAGTAGATCATGATAATGTGGACAAGTAAACATACGTTAATATACATTTTTATACAAGGAAATACATATGGCAAACTCATTTGCAGACCTCAAGCGTTCCAGTAACAAAGACCTCGAACGACTATCTCAGGAGATTAATAAACTCTCCGACAAGCCAGATGCCAAGAAGTCTTATGAAGACACTCGCTTCTGGAAACCCACAGTAGACAAAGTAGGTAATGGTTCAGCAACCATTCGCTTCCTTCCTGCGCCAGCAGGCGAAGATGTTCCTTGGGTTCAAATCTTCTCACACTCATTCCAAGGTCCTGGTGGCTGGTACATCGAAAACTCGTTGACTACCATCAACAAGAAAGACCCTGTGTCTGAACACAATACTGTTCTTTGGAACTCTGGTGTAGAAGCAAACAAAGAAGTTGCACGTAAGCAAAAGCGCAAACTTCAATACATCGCAAACATTTACGTTGTGCGTGATCCTGGCAATCCTGATAACGAAGGTAAAGTCTTCTTGTTCAAGTTTGGAAAGAAAATTTTCGATAAGATCAATGAAGCAATGAATCCTGAGTTTGAAGATGAAAGTCCAGTGAATCCCTTCCACTTGTGGGAAGGTGCGAACTTCAAGTTGAAGATTCGTAAAGTAGAAGGTTACACAAACTATGATAAGTCGGAGTTTGAATCCTCAGCACCTCTGTCGCAAGATGACGATGACCTTGAAAAGATTTGGAAGAGCGAATATGCTCTGTCTGAATTCTTGAGTGAAACTAACTTTAAGTCTTATGATGAACTCAAGGCACGTTTGAACAAGGTGCTTGGTATTGATAGTGGTGATACAGTTGCAGTAGCAAAACCTAATCCTCCAGCAACACCTAAAGCAGAATCTAAGCCAAAGGCAACAGTTGAATCTGCAAAGCCTTGGGCTGACGATGAAGATGATGATGTGAGTTACTTTGAGAAGTTAGCCGAAGACTAATTCAGTCTTCTCTCCTTTGTAGTAAGTTTGGGGAAGCAGAAATGCTTCCCCTTTTTTTATACTCTGATTGGCATCGAAGTGTTCACGCCGGCACGACCATAAACATCACCGCTAGTGCTTGTGTTTAGATATGTTGTATTGACTGTAGAACCTTCAATATTTTTAGTAGAGTTATCTGTAACAACACTTACATTTCCCGAACCGCCAGTGCCACTAGTTGATCTTGCTGCCGATGGCGTTATATTAACTGAAGTTTGTGTTCCAGAAGTTGGCGTCAACGAACCGGTTTGAGTTGAGGATGTTTGTGTGGTTATTGTCAATCCACCAGTTGAGTTTGCTCTTACTGTTCTTCCTGAATCCTGTCCCAAAATATAACTTTGTGCGGAACGTTTTGTTGTATCCCCAAAAGCATATTCTTTTCCATCAATTGCGTATTTACCATATTTAAGATTTGATATCAAGCCACCTGCAAGTTGTGATGCAGATTTATTCGCAACTAATGCATACCCATCATCAATTTTCTTTAAATACTCTGGGTCTTGAGATGATGCTTTGTATACATCTTTGATCTTACGCATAATCTCAAGCATATAGAACGATGCATTTTTCTTTTCTTCCATCGTTGTTTCATACACCCAATCATTCTCAATCACGCCTCCAGAATAACTTGAAGGTAATGCCATTTTCAATTGATTATTTCTCATTGAAATGTATACTGCAACGAAAGGAGGATTTGCTTTCGTGACTTGATATATTGACATTGCAGTATTAAATGCAACGTTCAAGAATGCATCAACAAGAGCCTTTTGACCATCACTAGGACTATTTTCTTCACGAACTGTAACTTTCTTTGCTATGTCTTTATCTGACATAACAAGAACTTTATCAACAATCTTTGGTGGTGGCGCTTTCTTTCCGCCTTTACCTAAGACACTACCCACAACAGAACCGATAAAGCCACCGATTGGACCGCCGATGGCAGTACCGATATATGTAAGAGCCGCCGTTGTAGCCGCACCTTTGACGTTACCTTGGAACAATTGTGTGATGGCTGCGGCATAAGGTAATGCTTGTCCTACTGCATATCCAGCAGTACCTACTGCACCTAATGCATTACTTGCGGCTGCCATAGAAGGATAGTTCATAGCCGCGAAGAAATTAGATGCGCCAGTGAATCCCATGCCAGCCATTGTATTTGCGGCAAAGCCTGACAATCCTAATCCTGTAGCGGTATTTCCCGTCATGGTATTCATGAATGCACCGCCTAGACCAGAGAATCCTCCTGCGGCACTAAATGCGGCTGGAAGACTCATCATGCCATAACCACCACTACCAATGCCCATTGCAGTAAGTAAACTTCCTCCAGTGCTTCCTGCGGCCGCGGCTGTGCCTGCTGTACCTGCGGCACCTCCAGCACCTCCCATCATCGGACCCAATATAAATCTCTGACCTGCCATTTGCAAACCTGTGTTTGCAATTGCTCTCACGTATGGGTTTTTAATCTTAGAAGTAAGTTTATTCGCAACAAAAGAAATCGCCATGTTTCCAAGGAACGATCCAAAGTCTCCCATGAAACTACCGCCCATTGTACCGCCGCCGCCACCTTGCGGTTGACTTTTAATAGCAGTAACAATTTGACTTGTTTGATCCGCCATGCCTGCTTGGTTATTCGCATCGGCTTGGGAAGTAACAGAAACGTTTTGCTGAGTGCTTGTATTCATAGCATTCAGCGACATACGTTGACCTTGTGCGGTCAGTTCATAGTTTGCTTTTGTTTGATAATATGTTCCAGAAATATTGTCTGCAACTTCAGTACCGACCATACCTTGTTGGTTTGATGTTGCAAGAGATAAGTCTGGTGTTTGTTGTGCTAAACCATATCGACTTGTTTGTTGTGAATTTGCATTAAAATCGGGTGTTCTAAATCCACCAGGAGACATACCAAAAGGTCCAGATACAGAAGGACCATTTATCATTCGTCCTAGACCACCTTGTGCAAAACCTGTTAATCCACTTAACATTTGTTGCTTGAACTTTTCATCGTCCGAAGCAAATTCACCTGCGTTGACAACAGAAACTAATAGAACACCATTTAGAGTAGCCGCACCTTCAGTCAGTAAGTTATTTGTCTTACCGACCATTGTTGTCATCTGAGAAGTTCTAAGTGTCTGTGCCGCTTCTCTTCTATAGATACCACCATAACCACCGGCTGCGATATTACGCATAGATTGGTCTGTGCCGGCTTGGTCTGGAGTGAACATTCTACCCGTTACAGGGTCTCTCATTTGCTGAGGCGCCGTTCTATCTTCCCAACCAAAAATTCCTCTGACAGCATCGGTTGATCTTGCGGCGAAGACTTCAGCCATGTAACCGATGCCTTCAGCCGCTGACTTAAATCCGTATGATTGTGCAATTGTTTCTGGACCTGACGCAATACCTGTCAATCCATAAATCAATTGTTCCATCGCAATTTGCTTATTGCCTTTTGCAAGGTTTCCTAGAATTTGTCCTGTGATTGCATTTGCAGTTTGTGCATCACGACCACCCACACCGGAGAATAGGCTTTGTCCAATGCCAACTGCCATGCTGTTGAGATATGCTTTACCCAACTGAGATACTGCTGGTGCAAGCATACGACCATATTCTTTACCTATGATCTTTTCAAGTCCTTTTGCGACCTTCTTATCAAGGTCAAGCATTTTGCCTAATTGATTACCTGCGTAACCAACACGCATTGCTTCTTGTGCTGTTACTGGTGCGCCACCAGGCGCATATCCAACCGACTTCAGGAAGTTTGTGCCGAAGTCTTTAAATGCTTTTGTGAGTGTTTTATCAAATGCATTTAAGAAACCTTGCTGTGCTTTCTTCAGATATTCATCAGCCGCTTCTTCTGGAGATAAAATTCTTCGGGTAGAACGTTCTCTACGCAAGAAATTACGTGCGGCTATTTTAGAACTTACAGAAAGTCCTCTTGTTTCTTTCTCCACTTTAACTGAAGATTTTTCAATTCTTTCAAGACGTTTATTTGCTTCTTCATCGACAACTGGAAGTGGGGCATTTGCGGTAGTTACAGAGGTTCCGCTCGTAGATGCAACAGAAATTGCCATTCTTCTTCTAGCAACGTCAGACGCTAATTCATACATTCCTGGAGAAGTTTGAATCCATCCTTTTCCCGGTGCTTCAGGTACATTAATTCCTGGTTTATTAATTCTTCTTCCTGTTACTGTAACTGAAGGAAGAACTCCAGTATTTGACGCACTTTCTTCGGTTCCTTGCATTGAAGCAAGTTTAGCCGCAGATGCTTCATATGCATTTCTAATTTGCTGTTTTGCTAATACGCTAGTATTTGGATCGTTTTCTGCTTTGACTAGTGCTTGACCTAAACTATGTGTTAGTTGTTGCTGTTTGTTGTAGTCTTCACCGGTCACAGATGTTGCTGCCGTGGCTGCGGCACGACCACTTGAAGTTCCAATTTCTTTTTGGGCGCGGGTAATTTTTCTTTTAGCCCATGCTTTTAAATCTCCAACAGTTTTTATCTTGCTGAATACTGCTGGGTTTGCTTTGATAGCCGCCTCACCAACAACTTTACTGATTGGTGTATCATCAGACGCTTGTAAAACTCTAGTTGCGCCGGCTGCTCCTAAGAAGTGTGCGAGGTAAATTGATACATCATCAATTGCTATGTTCTTAGTTTTTAGATAACTAACGTTAGTTTCAGTTAGTTTTGCGAGTGCGGCTCTTTGAAGAGCAGGACTTGCTTTGTAATCATCAAAACTCTTTCCGTAAAGAGGATCACCAGGTTTAGCGTTCTTAACTAAACCATTGAATGTAGAAGGAATAAACTGTGCTAAACCATATGCTCTACTTGTTGAAGTAGTTGCGTTGGCGCGGCCGCCAGATTCAATTTGAACAATTAAATCATTAATATTTTGACTTGCGCCCGAAGGCAAGTTTGAAGGCGCCGGTACGGTGTTTGACGAAATTGTGGGAGATGATCCTGGAGTTCCTGGATTCTGTCGTGTTCGTCCAGAATCTTCACCCAAGTCATATCTTTGTTGTGCGTATGGTGTTGGGCGCTGGCGTCTTTCTCTTCTAATTCTATTTGCGGCTTCAACTCTTGCTCTACGTTCGTCACCACCTGATAGGAATCTTGTTAGCCATGCGCGAGACATAGCCCTTTTTCTATCTTGAGGTGTTACGTCTAAATCGCCTCCAGGAGGACCAGCAAAGAAGTCATATATTTCTGGTGCAAAAGAAAGTGCAGTCAGACCAGCACCAATCGCTAATGTAGGAAGAGTTGCTTTTGGCATGAATCTACCAAGAGCACCAACACCTCGACCAAAGGTACCTAAACCTCGTCTGAATGCGCTTTGTCTAGCAAAACGACCAGTTTTTGGATCGCGATATGTTGGCTTGCGAGGACCACCGCCTTTGCCGCCTCCTCTGCCACCACCTGCGGCAACACCGCCGCCACCTCTTATAGTCTTAAGACCTTTATACGCACCATATCCGGCAGCGGCACCACCTAGAATTTCTCCTAGATTTCCTCCGATAGCGCCTATAATAGAATCTAGAATACTTCCACCGGAACCAGCGCCAGCATTAGCAGTTGATCCTGAACCTCCAGCACCGCCACCCATTTTTTCGAGTGCGCGAAGAAGTTTTCGATTGAAGTCTGCTTTTTCTCTTGCGTCTTCTTCAGCAAATTGTCCAGTTCGTTTTGCGGCTTCGGCTTGCTGAGCCATCAACGAACGTTGAGATTGAACATTAGCATTAATAGAGCGCAACTGGCGCGCCATATCAAGACTAATTACATTGTTTGTTGCTTGCTGTCGAACAAGGTTTTCTGTTGCAGCCGCTTGCCTTTTACCAACTTCTTGAGTTTTTACATCTTGTATTTTAGCGGCACGCCCACGCACATCTTTAGCAAAAGCCATGCCGGCAGTAAGCGCAGGCATTTCTCGCATTGCCGCAAATTTCATGCCTTGCGCTAAACCTTTTACGCTTCCTACTGCACTTTCTTTTGCAAGTTCTCCGAGTGCTTGTGCGTAACTTCCTAATTGTGCCATTTTATGCCTTGCCTTTTATATGCAACATTATCGTTTCCTACCTTGTGCCGCTTGTTGTTCTTGTAATCGTTGATTTTCTTCAGTCACATGCTGAGAAAGCATCATAAGGTAGATTTCACGTTCAAATGGCATCATATTTTCAATATCAGTCAGGCTATATTTATGATGCTGTACCAATGCGAAGTTTGTCTGATAAAAGTTCTTAAGACTCTCCTGTCCGATTAGAATACGAAAAAACTTGTCAAACCCTCCAACGTGATTTCGTCATCGCAACCACATTTAGAACATTTCCACTTAATTGTATGCTTTAATTTTGGCATAGTTTCAAAAAACTTACCACATTTTGCAAACTGCTCTTGCGTCATTGAATCAATAAAATCTTGAAGTTCTTGTTTTGTGTAGTCTTCTTTTTTATAGATGTTTTCTTTATCAAAAACGTAGTCAATTGAAGCAAGCATTGCATCTGCGGCAATATCAAGTTGACTTTTATCTTCGGTATTGTCGAGTGTGTCTAGATCCGGAGTTGGATATTTAAATTTAATTCCTAATCCGCTATTCTCATCTAAAACAAATTTTTCTTCATGTTCAATTGTTTTGATAACTTCAACGTCCATAAGATTGACTTTGGACATTGTTACTGCATCACATTCCTGTCCTTTGCTATTCAAACCAGTTGAGTGACGTAGATTTAATTCTACAAGTTCACCAATTGACTTTGCACGAAGTTTCAAGAAAATATATTCAAGATCAAAGGTTGGAAGTTTTTCAACATCAACGTCTTCGCTCAATACGCAATTTGAAACAATCTGTCTCATTGCGGTTACTGTCTCTTTAATGCTTTCACCCTCAAGTGCAAGCAAAAGAATTTTTTGTTCTTTTACTAAGAACGGTCTGTATTTTACTGGTTGACCTGTGGAAGGTAACATCAACTCAAATAAAGGTACATCAATTTTAGGTAGTGCCATAGTTTTTCTCCATTGTTAAAATCAAAAGTTTATTCTTCATTACCGAATGTGTAATATCTATAATTCAACGTCACGCCGAATCTCTGATATGTATTACCTTCTTCCCATGTTGCATTCATCGGTGTCAATGCAATTGGAAAAATGTCATGTAATGTATAAAAAAATATCACTTCGCCTTGTGGATTTAGTTGACGAATTGTGAGTGAAGTTTTTCTTGCGTAATCTTGATGATATGCAATCAATCCTGCATTTCCGGAAGTTTTCGATTGAGGTGTTGCGACAATACTTTCCATCCACAACTCAAAGAAAATTCTTTCAATCATATCTTCAGCACAAATGATAGAAAGATTGATATCGTTATATGTTACATCATAAGGCAACTTAAGTGCAGGTCCGCCGCCACCTACATCATCTGCTGTAGTGATTGTTCTTCCTGGAAACTCTGCTTGTTCACATCGAAAGGAAAATGTATCCTTAATCTGAGGGATTGCTTGATTTGCATTGATTAACAGATTATCAGTACCATTCAATTCTGCATAGAACAGGTTTGGTCTTACGATTTTTGCGATTGAACTTTTAAATTCCGATAGTTTTGCAATAGCCATTTATCGTCCTATTTTCTTTCTTGAGTCTTCCCAGATTCTTCCTGTATCAGACTTTCTAAACGATTCTGTTGGTAGAAACAGAGCAATATCCCACTCTGTTGCTGGTATTTCCAAAAATTGAGAACGAACGTGATTTCTCAAATACTTCTTAATTGTTGGCTTAAAGAATCTATACTTAGAAGCACTCTGAAGAATTGAATAAGAAACTTTCATGCGTGTCGTTGCGTCATACTTTTTATTCGTTACGTTAGGATACAATGCATCCATTAACTTTGCGCGAAGAATAGGCGGCAAGTAATGAAAGTTGATGCCTAAAAATCCATCTGCCTCAAAGCGAATTGGAAAAATTAAAGGAAATGTATCATAGTAAGGCAGTTCTTTCTTCATTTTTGGATCGTATCTAAAGGCATACATGAGTCCATACTCCATGTCTGTTGTTTTTCTAGTTGCATCTGCGCGATTTAGAATTCGACTTGGTGTAATGTTGCCAGTTACTCTTCCTGCTTGGTCTCTAAACCAATCCCTCGCCGCCCTTGTTCTTGCGGGCACGATTCCTTGGCGAACGCCTTGCTGTAAAATTGTATCGAATATGGTTGTCATGCTTCTATTTATCTCAAATCTTTGTCAGTTATGATTTTAAATTCCCATTTTCTGTCTTCACAGAACTCATTTGCTGCCTTCCATTTTGCTTGGTTAACTCCCCATGTCGCAACTTCATTGAGAAACCTTCTTGTCGGTCTACCAGTTGGCGTATCTTTACGTTTTGGGGGTTGTGTTTGAATGTGTGGCTTGATTTCTATCAGCGCAGACTTAATTTCACCTGTATTTGTCTTATACTTGATGTAAAAGTCCACAAAATAACGATGCCATCGATTGTCGATGGGTGATTTGTATGGAACAACTATCTCTTCAGATGACCATTCTAAAATTGAAGAATTTGTGTCGCAGTAAACCATGAATTTGCGTTCTAGTAGACTACGATATATCACATTTGTTGGATCGCCTTTGTATTTTTGATAGTTTTTTGGCTTGAATCGACCTTTATAAGACATAAATAGATAAGATAATTTTTTAGTTCACAAGGAAAATAAATGGCATTTGTTCTATACACAGAAAAGCCTAGCGGAGGTTATTATCCCACAAGTGATAACCTATACTTTGGGGTGGGTGAGAATGGAAATATTGATTCGGCTCATGCGCCATATGCGGTACCTGTAGCAAGATTTGAATTTTACAATAACAGAGGTGAACCTTTAGCGGATGCACCTGTTATTTATATCCGATTTAATGGTGGATTTGATTCCAATTTATCTCAAGGTTGGCAATCAACTCAAGCATTTGGTGCGTCTTATGCAGGATTCATGGATGGAAATCCAGCACAAGAATTTTTGGGTCAATTTGGGTTGGGTATGAGTCTTATTGAAAGTGTAGGTAAAAGCGCATATGAAGCACTCACTCGACAAATTTTAAACGCAATGGTTGGTGTTACTGGTTTTGCCGCAAGTATGGGTGCTGGAGGTAAAACACAAGCAGAATTTTTGATGCGTAGAATGGTCAACAACTTTCAGCAACTTGCATATGCGGGTCCTGTATTCAGAAGATTTCAACCATCATTTGTTATGCGCCCAACATCAGAAGCAGAAGCGGAAGCAATGAATCAAATTCTTGCATCATTTAGAATTGCATCATCACCAAAAACTGATATAGGAACAGATTCTCTTTCTAGTCTAGGAAATACTGAGCAAGAATTAATTGCAGGAAGTGCATCGGTTGAACAAAATAAAGATGAAAGTCCTGAATCCGCGGCAAATAGACAACAAGCCGAAGCAATTGACTCTGCGGCCGCAGATATTTTATCACTCGGAGAGCAAGAAAAGGAATTTGGAACTCCACTTACTTTCATTTATCCAGACATGGTAAAATATTCAATTTATCTTGTTGTTGGTGGGACGACTAACCTACTATTTGATTCAGAATTGTGTATGATAGAAAACGTATCAACAAACTATGGATCACAAAGTAAACTTGCATTCTTTGATGCAGGAGATGATAATAAGTATTATCCAACAGAAGTCACTCTTACTATCTCATTACAAGAGAGCGTTCTTGTTACAGCAGAAAGAGCGGCTGCCGATTATGCACAAAACCTAGTGATGTATTAAAATGCCAGGATTTTTTTCAAACTCACAAAAAACAATCTTTAAAATTGATGACTACGACTACGTTGAAGCCATTGATTTAACTGTAGGATTTAAAGTCAGAGAATTTATTCAAAGTTCTGGAGGAATATCATACATTCCATACGTTGTTCAGGATGGAGAACGACCAGACAATGTTGCAAATAAAGTATATGATGATCCTACACTAGATTGGGTGGTATTGATTGCAAATAATATTCATGACATATATGATGAATGGCCTAAAGATTCTGAAACATTTAAGCAATATATTATAGAAAAATACGGAACTCTTCAAACGGCAATGTCTACCGTAAAATATTACTACGATGGTTCTGGAAATATTATTAACCAGACAGATTGGAATGAATTGTCTTCATCAACAGGAAAAAGAACAGAATCTGAATACCAATACGAAACTCGTTTAAATATAAACAAATCTAAAATTAGGTTGTTTAGACCATCAATAGCAAAATCAATGGGTTCTTTATTACGAAACATTGATAGAAAACCAATTGTATAAGCATGGCAAATAAAATTGTTATATCGCCTCCTTCAGGAAACGCAAAAGTACCAACTGCGTTTACCTTAGAAAATCCTGATGTTCCTATTTTTAATAATCGAAACACACCAGAACCCACGTTTGGTGCGGACGTAGACGTTCGTGAAGTTTCCATGACGCTGAATAATGGGGCAAAAGTTGATTTGCGTGGATACTTTGAAAGTGTTATAATTGAAGAGAGTATGTTTAATATAAAGGTGAGTGGGTCTGTTATTATTAACGATCTTGTCGGCGCACTAGAAAAATTTGAAATTCGAGGTGGGGAAAAACTCAATTTAAAAATTTACAAACCAGAATCGGAAGATATTTTAATCTGGCGTGAAGATTTTATTATCAACAAAGTAAATAAACACGAAGTTGATGTAACTACCGGTAGTGGTAAATATCAATTAATGTTTACATCAAACAGTTTTATTCGTTCTATCAAAAAAACAATTTTCAAATCATTTAAAAATACCACACTAATAAATGCAGTTCGTAGTTTATATACAGAAATGTCTGCGAATGATTTAATGATTGAGGACCCCGAAGTTACTTTATCCGAACCATTTATTTGCACAGGAATATCTCCACATATTGCAATCGATGCATTGGCACAAAGAGCGTCAGGTCCGCTAAAATACTATGTATTTTTCGAAAGATTTATTCCAGTTACGGGACAATATACAAATGGGCAATCTTTTTCTGGCTCACACTACTTCGGATCGGTCGAACAATTAATTAATTCAACCGATGAAACTGGACTTAAAGTTTTGACGTTTGGAAAAAAAACTGATGCAAACGTTGAAGCACCAAATGTAATTCGTGTATCTAAATTAGTCAAAGAATCAAACTTCAATCACTTAGAATCAACGCTATTAGGTTTACACAAGACTAAGTTTACATATCTAGATTTAATCAAAAGAGAAAAAACAAATAAAATCTTTTCATATTCTGATCCAAAGTTTTTTGATGAAGTTTCTGGTGATTTTTATAAAAACTCATTCTTAACTGCTGAAAACAAATTTAATCATAAAGAAGATTCTGAAATTGGTAGAAGAAAACTCACAACAACAAATAATTTTGGAAATAAGAAAAAAGAAAATTGGCTGCCATATAATATTTTTGGTATGCTAACTAAAAATTATTTAAAATTATCTGCGGTAATTCAGGGCGGAACAAATAGTATATCTGTAGGAAACGTAATTCAACTTAACGTGATTAGTTATTTTGAAAAAATGGCAAATGCTAGTTCGGGAACACCACCTTTAGATGAAATTTACTCCGGTCGATATTATGTGACGGGAGTAACTCATGTTATTACACAAGAAAAATATCAAAAAACTCTAGAGATAAGTAGAGGTTCTAGTAGAAAAGAATTTTATACTGAAGCAAGCACATTAATTCAAAAATTAGAATCAACATATCCAAATCTAGCCAAACTTTTTATTAGATAAAGAGACAAAAATGTCAATACCTATTTCCTTTTCAGAATTTGCAACATTAAAAGATTATCGCGCAATGGAACTTGTAGAGAAACAAATTCTCTACAATAATGGCGCACGTTATGGACAAATTGTATTCTTAGCAGGCGGCGCAGGTTCAGGTAAAGGTTTTGCAATCAAACATTTCATGCAAGGTGAAGAATTTAAAATTCGCGATGTTGATGAATTGAAAATTGCATTTCAGAAATTGGATGACTTGGGTAAGTTTAGCACAAAAGATTTGTTGGACAAATATGGCGACAAGATTTCTGAAAGAGACAAAGATTTAATTCAAAAAGAAGTCTTTGGTAAAGGACTAAAAATGTCCGAACTGAATTTAAAGACACCTACGCATGTTTATATTTTACACGTTCTGGTTCGTGCAACCGGCGCAAAAGATAAGACACTTGATCTAATGCTTGCTGGCGCAGAAAAAGGTCAATTGCCTAACATTCTGTTTGACAGCACATTCAAAGACGTAGAAGACATGGAAAAAGTATTGCCACTTCTACTCAAAGCAGGATATGAACCAAAGAACATTCATTTGACATGGGTGCTAACGAACTATCAGATTGCAATTAAGAATAACAAATCACGCAGTCGAGTTGTACCAGAAGATATTTTGCTTGCAACACATAAAGGTGCAGCCGAGACAGTTTACAATTTAATCAATACTGGTTTGCCAGCGGATGTTAATGGTGGCATCTATGTCATTCTGAACAATCCAGAGAACACAATTCTCATTGTTGATCCGAAAACTGCAAAACCATATAGAGATAAGAGAGGCAATCCTGTCATCAAAGACTTTAAGTATCTTGTGATGAAAGAACCAGGTAAACCAGCAAAGAAAGAAATTGAACTGAAGAAACAATTACTGACTTGGATTCGCGACAATACGCCACCAGATTCGTTAGACACTTCAGAACTAGACAACCTATGAAACGTTTTAAAGATTTTATTCAAGGCACCACAGTCTCACAAGAAGAATGGGAAGAAGATGTATACGGACCAGAACTACTTGAAGTGTTAAAGCAAGTAGATGGTAAGTGGGCGCTTGTATCAAAGAAAACAGGAAGACCGCTTGCATACTATGACGGTGAAGGTAAGCCATCCGATGAATGGGTCGCGAAACAAGAAAGACGCATACAGTATTTCAAGCATAGAGGATAATGAATGCAGAATTTTTTAGGACATGATGGATTTATTTGGTGGGTTGGAATTGTCGAAGATATTCATGATCCCGACACACTAGGTAGATGTAAGGTTAGGGTATTTGGTTATCACGATGATGAAATCAATATTCCTACGGCAGATTTGCCTTGGGCAACCTCAATTCATTCTCCAAATACACCAAACTTGTATTCCCCGCTTGACGTTGGTGATTGGGTGTTTGGTTTCTTTTTAGATTCTCTGAACGCACAAGAGCCAGCAATTGTTGGAGTAATCCCTAGTAAGTTTGCAAATACACAAGTTACTCGTTCTTTTAATCGCGTTCACACAAATGGTAATTCCGGAAACACTACTTGTTTAGAGTTAGGAAATAATTACATTGAAGTTGTTGAAAAAAGTTCGACAGAAACAAACGGACATATTCAAGTAAGTCATAACCTATCTAAAGCAACTTTAACATTCACATCAAATAGTGACGTTGAAGTTTACACTATATCTAATGCAAATACAGTATCTAACAATGTCTTTATTACTTCAAACACAGTAACGGCTACAATTGATGAAGCATGTTCAATTACATCAAATACAATTATTGTTGATACTGAAACAAACGCAAATTTTAATTCAGGAAATACGGCGTTTGCCGTAGACAACTCATTTGCCGTCAATGCAAATTATATCTCTTTAGACTCGGCAACCGACCTTAGATTTGCAGATGCGAATAACGATGTTACATTACAAACATTAGTAACTTGGATTCAAAGAGCATGGTCTGAAGCGAATTCAGCACATGCCGCGGCAAACACCGCAGGTGCAGTTGCAAATACTGCCACATTAAGATTGAACGCACCAACATACGGAAGTTCGAATGGATTTACCGCAATAGTTGGAATTTAACCCTTGGAGAAAACTATGACAAACCACGAAAATTTAGTAAACTTATTTGAAACATACATTGCGGAAAACGAAAAATTTGAAGCAAAGGGTATCAAAGCCGCTGGAACAAGAGCAAGAAAAGCACTTGCCGAACTATCAAAGGCAATAAAAGAAAGACGAAAAGAGATTCAAGACGCAAAGACTGCCGAAAAGTCAGTATAAATACAATAGGTAATTAAGGAAAACTAAAGGCTATGGCACTCGTATTTTATAAAGATTTGCCTCTGGATTTTACGCCAAATCCTGTGACTGGAGATGTTCGTCCTGTCACCAATGAAGTGGCTATTAAACGTTCAATTAAAAATCTTATTCTGACACAGAAAGGAACAAAACCTTTCATGCCAGACTATGGGACAAATATTAAAAAATACCTGTTCTCTGGCCTTAATCCATTTGAAATTGTTGATATGGAAAGAGAAATTGCAAACGCCATTCAAAGAAATGAGTCTAGAGTCACTCTAAAAAAAGTTGAAGCGTTAACGGATAATAATCATGGCGTAAAGATCACGGTTGAGTATACAATAAAAAACATAAATCTCGAATCTAGTGTTACTACTACCCTACAAAGAGCATAATAAATGGCAGACAATCTAAATTTGAAAGTTAACGAATTAGACTTTCAGGGAATCAAAACAAATTTAAGAGATTTTTTAAAGTCTCAAGATCAATTCAGAGATTATAACTTTGAAGGCTCTGGTTTAAATGTATTGCTTGATTTGCTTGCATACAACACATATTACAATTCATTTTATTTGAATATGGTAATGAATGAAGCATTCTTAACTACTGCACAAAAAAGAACATCAGTTGTAAATGCCGCTAAGTCATTAAATTATACACCAAGATCAATGACTTCCTCAAGCGTCACTGGAACATTAACAGCAACCCCTAGTGGTTCCCCCGCATCAATTACTATTCCTGCATATACAAAATTTACAGGAAGTTTAGACGGATCAACATATACATTTGTGAACACGGAATCTATTTTAATTTTTCCAAGTTCTGGTTCTTATGTTGCTTCTGATATCACATTAACTGAAGGAACTTTTGTAAGAAACTTATTTACAGTAAACATTAATGATCCAGATCAAAAATTTCAAATATTAAACACTAATGCCGATACATCAACTCTTGTTGTAAAGGTGTTAAATTCTTCAGTAGATACAACGACACGAACTTTTACTAGAGCGCAAAATATTATTGAAGTTAATTCGGAATCTCAAGTTTACTTTTTAGAAGAAGGCGCCGACGGATTATATCAAATAAAATTTGGTGACGGAACTTTTGGTGTTGCTCTTGAAAATGGAAATGTTGTTGTTTTAGAATACCTTGTTTCTAAAGGATCATTAGCAAATGATATAGAATCTTTAACTTATTCCGGAAGTATATCTGGAGTAACAAACATATCATTTGTTGCCAACTCTGCGGCTAGTGGAGGATTAGAAAAAGAAAATATAAGCAGTATCAAATTCAATGCACCGAAAGCATATGAAGCACAAAATAGAGCAGTTACTACTGAAGACTACAAAACTCTTTTATTACAACAAAGCACAGTAGGTTCTGTATCGGTTTGGGGAGGAGAAGATAATGATCCTCCAGAATATGGAAAAGTTTTTGTTGCAATTAAACCTTCCACAGGAACAGCATTAACTGCGACTGAAAAATTAAACATAATCAGAAATGTAATTAATCCTAAAAAAGTTTTAACTGTTAGGACAGAAATTGTTGATCCTGAATATATTTACTTGATCATTGATGCATCGGTTAAGTATGAATCCGATAAAACAACATTGAGTCAAAATTCAATCAAAGAAATTGTTATTGATACCATCAAATTATATAATTCGAGCGATATTGATGAATTTTCGAAATACTTTAGGTATTCAAAACTGTCGCGTTTAATAGATTTGTCTGAAAGATCAATTTTAAACTCAGACCTATCAGTTAGCATGAGAGTAGAAAAAGACATTCAGTTAGGACAATCTCAAAGAGTTGAAATTAAATTTTCAAACCCCATAAATTCAACTACGGATGGAAGACCTTCATCTCATCCTTATGGTGTTGGTAATCAAGTTACATCAAATGCATTTACGTATAACGAATTAGAAAACTGTTTTATAGAAGAAAATAACGGAATTATTAGAATTTATCAATTAGTTAATACTGATAAAATTGGTGTAATATCAAACGCTGGCACCATTAATTATACTACAGGAACAATCATATTGTCAAGTTTTTCACCTTCCGCATTTGCTGATGGAGGAACAACATTAAAAATTACGGCTATTCCTGAAGATAAAGATATTCTACCATTAAGAAATCAAATAATACAGATTCGCGATTCTGATATATCAGTAACTATGATAGATGATAAAACTATTAGTCTTGTAAATAGAACTTAAAATGTCCAACGAAGTTTCACACAAGCCATCTCTTAATTTAGATTCATTTTTTGGGGATACATTTTCTCAAGATAATGAACGCTTTTTAGTTTTTTTAAAAGCATATTATGAGTGGTTACAAACTACCACAGTAACATTAACGGGTGTCTCTGGAACTTTTTCTAGGGACGAATTAATTGTTGGAAGTTCGACAAGATCAATTGCAAAGATTAAAGAAGTAAAGTCTGGTTCCCTTGTTGTTCAGATGAATTCAAAATCGGTATTTGAAAAGTCTGAAACTATTACTGGACAAACTTCAAGTGCAACAGGAACGGTGTATTCTGTAAAAGATAACATCATACGTTCAAGTGGAAAACTTTTAGATAACAGAACAATTGATAATTCAGTTGACAAATATTTCGAATATCTTCATGATGAATTATATTCAAGTATCCCATTAAATCTTTATGGTGATAAAAGACTTGTAGCGAATAATTTTAAAAAATTCTTTCAATCTAAATCCAATGAGCAATCTTATAGATTTTTATTCAGACTCTTGTATGATGAAGAAATTGAATTCTATTATCCCGGAGAAGATTTATTAAGAGTATCTGATGGTAATTATGAAAAAACTAATATAATACGAACTCAGTCGGTTGCATATGGTATTGATTCCGAAGGTAATTCGTATGAAATTGACATTTTTAATTTTCTCAATAAAACCATTAGAGGACAAACTTCCGGTACATTAGCAAATGTAATTGATATAAAGAAATTTTATGTTGGGTCTCAAGAGATTGCTGAAATGACAGTAACTCTTGTGAGTGGAGAATTTGAACGCGATGAAACTATAGTTGATATCGATGACGATAATTTAACTACAACTGTTTTCGGAATTGTATCGAGATTTAATATTGTAGATGGTGGTTCGGGATATCAAGTTGGAGATGTAATTTCAATAACCGGAGATGGTTCTCAGGCACAGGCTACGGTATCATCGATTAAAGAATCGCCAATTACAGCATTAAAAGTAAATTCAATTGGTTATGGTTATAGAGTCAATACGCCCGCAATTATTGATAATACCGCAACTGGAGGTACTGGGCTTGTAGTTAGAGTTTCAGAAATATCTGAGCCATATACGGTGACATCCGGACCAAATACTTATGAATTGGGAAAAATATCTAAATTATCCATTATCAATAGAGGTGAAGGATACTTTAAATCTCCATCCATAACTCTAGAAGATACTGTTATATCTTCATTAGGACTTTTAACCGATAAACTAATAACCATTCAAAATTCAGGTTCGAATTATGGAGTCGGAAATACTTTAGTTTTTTCCGGAGGTTCTGGCGCAAATGCCGCAGGTATAATTGCATCGGTAGAAGAAACCGTATCATACGACTTTTTATTCGAAGATGATCAGCGTATGATATTGGATGGATCATACGAAGACATTCTAAAAAATGAAGAGTGGAATGTTTTGGGTCCCATTAGTAGAATCGAATTAACAAATTTTGGCACTGGTTATACCAACGAAAATTTACCCACTATTACAATTAATTCTACTACAGGCAATAATGCAAATTTAATTGTAAACGGAATACAAGGAACCAGTGCTGATATTCAGGTTGATGTTGCGAACAATGAAACTGGAATCGGATCAATCAGAGCAATTACAGTTTTAAATTTTGGTATAGATTATTCTTCGGCTAATGCAAATACATCTAGTGTCGGGGACGGAAACGCAAACGTAACTCCTGTTATATCTGGATTAGGAATTAAAGACGGCAACTGGACAAATGATGAAGGAAAAATTGATTATAAGTATATTCAAGATTCTCGCTTCTATCAAGACTTTTCTTACGTCATTAAAAGTGGACTCGGATATTCATTCTATAAAGATTCCATAAAAAAGGCATTGCATCCAGCAGGTCTTCAATTCTTTGGAGAAATTTTAATTAAAGATTTTATTGACATTACTCCGAGAATGTCAGTTGAAATTGAAACATTAAGAAGCATCGAAAGATATTTGATTTACATTCTTTCTGAATTTTCTGTTGAAGCCACAATTTCTACGGACCTAAGAACTACATTATTTGTAATTCCATCCGCCTTGTCATTAACGTCCGATGTGAGTGAAGTTTTTGAGAAAAAATTCTTCACTACAAATACGGATAGTGTTCTGGATATATTTAAAGAAACGAATATAGAAGTAAATTCAATCAAAAATATTGAAGTTCAAGCAAACTCTACTTTAAATCCATTCATAGAATCCTTTGCATTACTCGATTTAAATTCTCCATATGAAGAAGTTAATAAATATCAAAAAATTTCAGGAACAGCATCATATGTTGCAGGTTCTACGTATGGAAATTTAACAATTCAAGACGTAGAAACAACTCAAATACAATCTATAGCGGCTGCCACTTTTGATGAGGTCATATCATTGACTGTAGGAACAGGAACAACATTCGCAGTTGATTTTGGTGTTGGTGATGTTTTCTTGGCAAATAATGAATACTTTACCGCAAGACTTGTTTTGAGTAATACTAACATGGTAGCGGATAGACCTCCGGAATCACCATATACTAACGTTCCAATTTATAAAATAGTACCATAAAATACTTTAAATTGGACTTTAACCATATAAATAATCAAATGAAAAAAAAATACCCAACTAAAGAATTTTGGAGGAGACCTTCATGGCATCTATCGTAACAAGTAAATTCAGAGTTCATAATGCACAGCAATTTGCGGAAGCATTCTCTGAAACATCCAATTCAATCATGTATTTGTTTATAGGCAAAAATACAGCATTTCCGGATGACAATTCCCCACCAACGCCAGTCAATTCAACAGCAAACGTTGAATTTACCCCATGGCGAGATATGTATGGTGTAAAGCGCATCACTACATCCGACATAACACATGCACTTCCAAGATATGATTGGACTTCCGGCACAACTTATGATCAATATGATCACGCGGATACCAATTTAATGGACGATGATTTTTTTGTAATCACGGATGACTACAACGTATATAAGTGTCTATTTAATGCAAATGCAGGTGCGTCAACCACAAAACCGACAGGAACATCAACTACACCATTCACAACAGCAGACGGCTATATTTGGAAATACATGTATACCGTTACGACTGCAAAAGCACTAAAGTTTTTGACGAATGATTACATTCCAGTTCAAACATTAGATTCCGATGATGGTAGTGATCAATGGGACGTTCAGTCCGCTGCCATTGATGGGGGAATTCATGTTGTAAAAGTAACATCAGGCGGATCAGGCTATGGATCAGCGCCTTCAGTAACAATCACCGGTGACGGCACGGGAGCAACAGCAAACTGCACAATTTCGGGTGGCGCAGTAACCGCAGTCACAATTACAAATCCAGGTTCCGGTTATACTACGGCAACAGTTGCGTTTAGCACCGGTGCCGCAACGGCAACTGCAATCATTTCACCTAAAGGTGGTCATGGATCAAATGCGGTTGAAGAACTTGGTGGAAAATATATTATGCTGAACGTGCGTCTAGACGGCAGCGAATCTAATACAATTTCTACTGCAAATGAATTCCGACAAGTTGGTATCGTTCGCGATCCATACTTATATGGAACATCTACAAGAGCAACAGCATCTTCATATCGTCAATCGTTTGGATATACACTAAGCGGCGCTAGTGGAGAATTTACTTTAGACGAGGTAATCACTAGCGGTTCAAATACTGCATCCGTTGTTGAATGGAACACAACAAGCGATATCCTTTACACAAACCTTCCTTTAAATCGTGCTTTTGCTAATGGCGCATCAGTAACAGGAGGAACTTCAGGTGTAACGGGAACAATTGCATCAATTTCTACTCCAGGTTTACAGCCTTATTCTGGAGATATTCTATATGTTGAAAATCGTGTTCCTATTGCAAGAGCAGAGGACCAAATTGAAGACGTTAAACTGATTATTCAGTTTTAATCATTTTTAAAATTTAAGTTAGATTTAAGAGCGCAAGATATGACTAATCCCGGTGGTGTAGATTTAAATACCAATCCATATTATGATGACTTTAATGAAGATAAGAAATTCGTAAGAGTTCTTTATCGTCCTGGAAGAGCGGTTCAGGCTAGAGAACTAACGCAATCTCAAACATTACAACAAAGTCAAACTAAACGTTTTGCTGAATATTTTTTCAAGCAAGGTGCTATAGTTAATGGATGTGAACAAAATCTAGATTTAAATGTTGATTTTGTTAAACTACAATCCACATACAATTCAACCGAAGTTGATGTTACCGATTTTGATGGAAAAATTGTGTATGGTTCCAATAGTGGCATTACAGCATACTGCGGTATTGTGAGCGACATTGATGGTACTGATCCAAAAACGTTATTCATTAATTATCAAACATCAGGTGGTGTAATTTTAACTGTTAACAATGCATCATCTACGATAACACCAGGAAATACAATTACATTTTCTTCTGGGAATACTGCCGTTGTTAAAACTACATTTATTGATCCTATTACATCAGAGAATAGAATTTTGGTCGCAAATGTAAATGGAACATTAGCAACAGGAACCGCAAATACAGTTTCAAATACAGGAACAGTCGTTACACTTAACGTGACTTCTGTATTGGATAATAGAAGTTTGACTGCATTTCAAAATAACGAAGTAGTTTTTACTGCAAACGTTTCTTCTAGGTCATATGCAAATACTGCCACAACAAGAGCAACTTCCTCTATAGTAGATGAAGGTCTTTCAACAGAAACCGTATACACAAAAGGATCTAAAATTACCGTTTCTGACGGAATTATTTACCTTTCGGATCATTTTGTAAAACACTCTAGTCAAACTTTAATACTCGACAAGTATAGTAATACACCTTCTTATAAAATTGGAATTGTTCCACAGAAAACTTTTGTTGATTATATTGAAGATGAATCTCTTGTTGATAATGCACAAGGAACTCCAAACTATCAGGCACCTGGTGCGGATAGATTGAAAATAGACACGGTATTGACTAAAGTTGAATTGGGGTCAGTTGTTGATGGTGACGATTTTATCACTATTCTAGATATTGAAGATGGCATCGCCAAAAAGAGAAAAATAAGCGAAGTTGAAAATAAACTAGAAGATGCACTGGCACAGAGAACTTCAGAAGAATCTGGAGACTATACAATTAACGATCCAGTAGTAACCGTTCGCGAACATTTACTTCAATCCGGCAACGGAGGTCGCTATTCGTCTGCCGATGGCGGAAACAATAGTCTTCTATTATTTGAAGTTGATCCTTTTACCGCATATGTTGATGGATATAGAAATGAATTCATTGCCAAGAATTATGTTGAGGTTGAAAAGGGTTTAACAACAGAGTATGTTGAGCAAACTAAAACTCAAATAAACTACGGACAGTATATAGAAGTTAATGAATTGTGTGGGGGTTGGGATATTTCAGAATCAACTAAAGTTGATCTATATGACACACCACAAGAAGTTATTACAAACGGAACATATTCGGCGGCAAGCGTTACTGGAAATAAAATTGGTGAAGCGAGAATTAGAGCAGTCGAACATGTAAGTGGCGTTCAAGGAACGTCAACTGCAAAATATTACATATATTTGTATGAAATTGTAATGTCGTCTGGAGAAATTTTCTCGGATGTTCGATCAATTTATAGCAGTTCTACGCCAAGAAAGTTTGCAGACGTAATCGTAACATCAGGAACTTCTGGTGCAGTATTAAATGAGACTTCTTTCAACTCATTAATATTTAAACTTCCTTATGGCGCAGTTAAAACTATACGCGACCCGAATGAAAATGTGGAATCCGGATTTAGATTCAAGAAAAAGTTTTCTATTACTTTTAATTCAGGCACAGCAACAATTGCAACAACAGACTCTAGTGAAACTTTTGTTGGTACGGACTTACTAACAGCCGCACAAAAAAATGAATACTATCAAGTTGTAGTTAATAATGGTGGAACTGACGTTGAAACATCAGCACTTACCGGAACTGTAAGTGTTACTGCTGGAACAAAAATTGTTACTGGATCTTCTACAGTATTCACATCAGCCGTTAACATTGGCGATGTTCTGAAAATCAATGGTCAAGAAGTTAAAGTTGCTTCAATTTCTAATAACACATATTTGACCATTGAATCCAATCATACTGCTGGTGCAAGTGCAAACACATTCACTAAGATTCTTCCAACAGGATATGCAATTCCAATGGATAAATTTGGTGGATCGGCATCATCAAGAACTATAAATGTGTCTTCTCCTGGTGCAGTAATTATTAACATTCAAGAGAATGCAACATTTACGGCAGATGTTATTGCCACAATGGATAGAGCAAATGCAAGAGAAAAGCGTAAGACATTAAACTATCAAACTCAAGCAACTATTAATCCAAACACACATCCTAACGGACTTGCAGGTCCTTTTGGTTTAGGATACGGCGATTTATATCAAATTCATGCTATCTATCAGTCATCTAGTTTTTCTATTGCGGCAACTACAAGCAATACTAACGTAACTTCAAGTTATGCAGTAAACAATGGACAAACAGACTACTCCTACGAACACGCAACAATTACACCTAAAGCAGGTGTAGTTCCAACAGGTCGTTTATTGGTGGTGTTTGATCATTTTACCCACGATACATCGCAAGGTTTGGGATATGCATCAGTTGATTCATATCCAATCAATGATACTACTACATCAAATACTACAATTAGCACATCGGATATTCCAACATTTACTAGTCCAACCACTGGTAAATTTTATGATTTGCGTAATTGCATTGACTTTAGACCAATTAAAACTGCGGCAACAGGATTAAATCCAATTGATCCAGAAACATATCAAGTGCCTCCAGGAGGACTTCACACCCCAAAGCCATCATCAGATTTTGATGCAGACTTAATTTACTACAAAGGAAGAATTGCTACAATTTATGTGAATAGTAAAGGACAATTTGGGGTTAATAACGGAGTTCCTGCGACAGGAGGTAATCAATTACCATTTACTCCACCAAAACTTCCAGATACACTTGAACTTGCCGAAGTTGTAATCCCTGCGTATCCATCTAAACCTAAAGATGTTCGCATCAAGTTGAAGAAAAATAAAAGATTTACGATGCGAGACATTTCTAAAATTAATGATCGCGTTGAAAAATTGGAATATTTTACAACACTTTCATTCTTGGAAAAACAAGCAAGCGAAAAAACAGAACTTGATGATGTTGGTTTAGATCGTTTCAAAAATGGAATTTTAGTTGATGCATTTACTGGATATTCGGTATCGGCAGTTTCAAATCCTGATTGGTCTGCATCTATCGATAGACAAAATAGATACGTAACTGCCAAGCAAGATAATGCAAATAATACTGCATTTAGATATAATTCGGCTGCGTCAACAGCAGAATTACAAAGTGGCAATAAAATTACATTGCCATATAGTGAAGTTTCTGTATCGTCATTAACTCAGCCATATGCATCTAGACAATTAAGATTAGCGGAAGAGTTAAATTTTATATGGACTGGAAATCTTTCTGTTTATCCATTTGTTGATAACTGGGTAGAAACGACAAACGATCCAGATAGAGCAATTGTTTACGATGACACCGGAGAAGCGGATAACTGGGCGGCTCTTGTTGATGCATGGAATTCCGAAGTATCTCCTCTGAACACATTCTTAACCGGACCAACACAAACTAGTTTTGTTGCGGGAACATCTCAAACATCAACTTCGGGTAATTGGAGAATTACAACTCAACTTGAAAGAACTACCCAAGCATTGGCTCAGCAATTAGCGTCAACTCAACAAGGAGCAACACAAACTGTATCTGCCGATAGAGTTGTTGACGTAATAGCATCTCTATTCATGAGAAGCAGAGATTTTATTATTCATGCAACTGGATTAAAAGATGAATCTAAAATTTATGCATTTTTCGATAATATTGATGTAACGGATAATTGTGACCAGATTCGTTTAACTGGAACAAAAACATTAACTCAAATTGTTAATGAAAACTTTAATAATGATGGTACGTTAAGTGGTGAAAATACCGATTGGATTCGTGTGCGCGATGGTGCATCTCAGGACATGCGAGTTGAAAACAATCAAATTTATTTACTATTTACAGTTCCGTCAAATACTTTCTATGTTGGTCAAAGAGAATTCAGAGTAACAGATAGTCCTACAAATTCAATAGGAACTACATTAACCAGTGCAAGAAACACAATTTTTGCACAAGCACTCACTCAAGTTAAAAGTGCAGTTACAATTAATACTCGTCCATTTGATGTTAGTTTTAATAGCGATGACGCTATTCAGGTGGTAGGAAGAAGAACGATTAATGAACAAAGAGTTGAGATTGGAAGAGATTTTATTCCTCCTCCACCTCCTCCAAGAAATTGGGATCCCGTGTCTCAATCATTTTTTGTTGATTCCGAATCATACCCATCTGGATTCTATGTAACTTCAATTGATCTGTATTTCAGAACAAAATCTTCCGATGATAGTCGAAATGTTAGTGTAGAGATTCGCGAAATGATAAATGGATATCCAGGACCAAAAGTTATTGGTATTGGAGACAAAGCAGTTGTTAATAATGCTAATATTAATATTTCTGAAGACGCAACTGAAGCAACAACATTTACATTCAAAAATCCTATCTATCTTGGTCCAGGAAATGAATACGCATTCTGCATTAAACCTGAAGCAAATGATCCAGAATATGCCATTTGGGTGGCAGAACTTGGTGAAATAGATATTTCAGACGCCGAGAGAAGTGCTAGAATTGAATCTGCATATGGAACTGGCATATTGTTCACATCATCAAATGATAGAACATGGTCCGCAAAACAAAATCTAGATGTTAAATTTACAATGAAAATTGCTGATTTCGAAACAACATCAAAGATTGCATACTGGTATAATATACCAGTGACCAGTTCATACGTATATGATATTTTACAGCCGATGATTTCTGATCAGATTTTATCGGACACAAATATTCAATATGAGATTAAAGCAATTGATGAAAATAATTCAGTCGATAGTGATTGGACGTCAATTAAAAACTATGAGAGATTGACTCTTCCTTCTAGAAGAAAAATTGCAACAAGTTCAGTTGAAACTACAAATAATATTAAATCTTTGCAGTTAAGAGCAACTCTAACTACAAATAATCGTTATATCACTCCTTACATTGATAATGAGAATATTAGATTTGGATTTTCAAAAAATATTATTAATAGTAGCACATACACAAATATTGACGGTACAGTAACGTTTTCTAGTGGATCTAATATTGTAGTTGGATCATCGACCGACTTCTCAAACACAGTATTTGCAGGAGAATATGCATATTTCGGAGACGAATATCGTAAAATTCAACAAATTAGCAATAATACATACCTAACTGTATCAACAAACTTCACTACATCTGGTAGCGGAGAAACTATGCAGATTAGAAAAGAAGAAAATCCAACAGGACCATACTCTTCTGAATCGCGATATATTACTAGAGCAGTAGTATTAAATGATGGATTTGAGGCGACAGACTTGTCGGTTTATTTAAATGTAAATAGACCAGCAGGAACTGGAATTAAAGTTTACTGCAAATTATTAAATGAGAATGATACTGATAGTTTTGACGATAAATTCTATACAGAAATGTCATTGGTTGGCTCTGAAATATTTACGTCAGATAAAACTTCATACAAAGAAGAAAAGTATGTAATTCCTTCAGCGGTAAAAACAGGAGGGGCACAACTTTTAGCAGGAACGGTATCCGTTTCTACTGGAACTGCCGTAGTAGGATCATCAACTAGATTTACTGAAGATTTAAAAATTGGAGATACAATTGCTGTTGGGGTGGCAAGAACAGAACGTGTCGTATCATCTATTGCAAATAATGAATATTTGACAGTAGAAAGCGGCTTTGGTGGATCCGCTTCTTCTCAAGATATTTTTAAGGTACTAAATAATGAAGTTGCGTATACGACTCCAGATGGAAGAACGTTTACTGGCTACAAATACTTTGCAATTAAAATTGTATTCACCTCTAGTGTTTCAAATTTGGCACCTAAAGTAAAGGATTTAAGGGCTATCGCTCTCGCATAAAACTATGGAAACTAAAATTAACATTAGCGATCCTGTTTTAGGATTTACCGAAAGAGATTTTCAATCAAAGGCTATTTTAAATACCGATGCAGATGCTCTTTTAAAATATAAAATTCAGAGAAGAAAAATGATAGATATAAATAAAAACAGAGATGAAATGTTAATGATTAAAAGTCAGGTATCTGAATTAAAAAATGACATATGCGAAATAAAATCTTTACTTTTATCCCTAACTAGTAGAAGATAAAGAAAATGACTATACAACAGGTTTTATTATCAAACACATTTAACGAGTTTAGACAAACCGTTAATGAAATTACAAACACCGTAAATAGCATTACTGGTGGGGGTACAGGTTCGGATTTAAGTGCGAATACTGTTACTATTGACAGTCTTTCTCAAGGAAGAATGTTATATGTTGGTGTAGATGGATTATTAATTGATTCATCAAATTTAACATATGATGGCACTAAACTATCAATTTTAAATACGACCACATCCTCAGCAACAAACACTGGAGCACTTGTTGTTGCAGGCGGAGTTGGTATTGGAGAAAAACTTAATGTTGCTGGTATTGCCCATTTTGGGGCAAATGTGGAAATTGATGGCAACTTAGTAGTAACCGGAAATACAACACAACTGGACTTTGTAAATTTTATAGTTACAGATCCAATTATTTTACTTGCGTCAAATAATACATCAAATACTGTTGATATTGGTTTCACAGGTCACTACAACGAAGGATCAAATACTCAGCATACAGGTTTAATAAGAGACTTTACTGACGATAGATGGTATCTATTTAAAGATTATGAACTAGAACCCCAAACATCAAATGTCATTGATCCGTCTCACCCAACTTTTCATCTAGACGATTTAACTTTAAATGATATTACGTCCAATAACATTACTGCCAACGGAGCAACGTTTTCTTCCGATGTTACTTTAAATGCTAATGTTACGTTAGGAGATTCATCTTCAGATACCATTACTTTGAATTCTGGAAATTTATCACTTAATAATAATTTAAATATTGATAGTGGAAAATTCTTTTTAGATCAAAGCAATACAAAATTTGGTATTAATACTGCTACTCCTAGATCATCTCTTGATATAAATACAACTGATGGATTATACATTCCTGTTGGAACAACGGCAGAAAGACCTGCCACACCACAACAAGGGGTTGTTAGATGGAATACAGATTTAAATAAAGCAGAAGTATATAATGGAACTGCTTGGACTGCATTAGGCGGAACAAGTTCTTCTGCTAAGATGTATTTTTTCAGTTCATTTTAATGCTGAACAAATTATAATTTAGGAGAAAAAATGGCTTCAGGCACATTAGGACAAAGTAGCCTTTCTGCTACAACCGACACAGTAGTTTATACTGTACCCTCATCAAAAGTTGCATCAATGTCAATTAACTTAGTGAATAGAACTGGCGTTGCTGTTACTGTTAGACTTGCGGTAGCCGCAAATACTACCCCAACTAACGCAGAATATTTGGAATATGATGCAACAATTCCCGCAAATGGTGTTTTAGAAAGAACTGGAATTGTTGCTTCGGCAAATAAAAAAATAGTTGCTTACGCATCAGCGGCAAGCGTCAGCATAAATGTTTATGGATTCGAGGAGGACGCATAATATGTCGCGCACACTTCAACCTGGTTCGGTATCAGTTACAGGAACCGTTACCACTTTAACTTCTGTTTCTGTTAGAATACCTTTAACACCAACAATTGATACTCCTGCATCAGGAAATACTATCCAGTATTTCAATGCAAATACGATCACATCGTCTGCGATGTTCGTGTATAACACAACATATACTCACACTGGATCAAATTGGCAAGTTGCTGCCGATGCAGATTTCCAAAACGTATTGTATGATTTTGCAACAAATACTCAGAAGACGTATTTAACTCTTCCGATGACTCTGTTGCCGAGAACAAACGATCAAGACTATTATGTTCGTGTAAGATACGTTAACTCGGCTGACGAAATTTCCGATTGGTCTGCGGGAAGTGTAATTCACGTTGAACACAATGCTGAAGATTATACTGCTTCCGCTAATATTGCAAACACAACACATTACAATGTTATAGTTGGATATTTAAATACTGGAAGTCCTGATACTTTGACAATTGAAGTTGCAAATACTGCTAACATGTCTAGTATTATTTGGGCAAATACTACAGCAAACTTTGATTATACTACAAAGACTGCAGTTATTCAAATTCCATTTGCAACTATGCCAGGATTTATTTCAAATACGACCCCTTATTATATCAGGGCGTATCCTCTTGGCGCGAATTCAATTAATACAACATCAAATCCAATTGCTATTAATGCTCCTTCAGTATCCGCATTATATAATACTGCGAGAATTTTAGATACTTCCGGAATCTCATTAAGTGCAAATACTGTTGGTGCTAACACAGTATCAACAATTGGTAATGGCAATAATATACGAGTTCAGTATTCAACAAGTAGCGACTTCTCAACGATTAGTTATCAAACAACAAGCGCCAATGCAGTATTTGCGGCATCTAATTTACCTGGAGTTTGGACTTTATCAACCTGGTATAGAAGACCCGTTTACGTAATTGCAAATGAAAATGAGTATGTTGTAGCAAACACAACTCAATCAAATTCATTTTTTAACACTTCTTCATTGGCGTCCGGCGGAACCGCAACTGCAATGTTTTATACTGCGGCTGGAAATATTGTTCAGACAAGAGCATTTGGACCAGTTCCTTCAGTTTCAGGAACAGGTTTAGTTGATTCCTTATCTTCGGGTAATCAGACTGTTCAATATTCAACATCAAGTTCATATACCACGACAACATACACTAATTCAAGTAATACTACATTTAACCAGAGTAATCTTCCTGGTCTTAGCGATAGAAGTGCTGGATATTATTTCAGACCAGCATATTCATTAGGTGGATCACTTTATGTTGGTGCTGGTCCTTCAGATAGAATGAATGCTATTCAAGAATTAACCAGTGGTTCTGGAACGTTCCCATTGAATAATTATGTTGGTACCGTTAGATTTACTATAGTCGGTGGCGGTGGTGGTGGTACTGGAGGTACAAGCGGTGCGCCAGCAGGAGGTGGAGCAGGTATGCAAACAACACCTCTTCTACCGGTTACTAGCAATACATCATTTACGTATAGTGTGGGTAACGGCGGTCCAGGTACTGGTTGGGGCGGCGGTGGCGGTGGCGGAGGAACATCTTCAGTTACTTTCTCCGGATCAACATATTCTTCTACTGGAGGTGGTTTAGTAAGTGCGGGATCACCAAACGGTGCTGCCGGAGGTCCAGCAGGTGGTACACCAGGAACTCCAAGTACCTTTGGAGGTGGCTCCGGCGGTCCAGGAGGAACACCAAGTTCCGGTGGTCAAGGCGGTCAAGGTCGAGGTGCTGGTGGCGGCGGTCAGAGTAGACTTGAAGGTGGCTTTGGTCTCGGTGGTGGAGGCGGAGGTGGATATACCGCTAACGGCGCATTGTATACATCTACTTACGGAGGTAATGGAACTGCCGATAACGTGGGTTCTGGTGGAGGTGGTGCCGGTGGAGTTATTATTGTTGAATACACAGACTGGTAAAATTGGAGAATATAAATGACATTAATAGTTAACGAAGATAGTGATATCAGAAAAAGAATAGTTTCTGCTGAATATAGAAAAAAATTAGCAATTAACAAAGCAAAACTTGAAGAATTGAAACAACTATTTACTGCGGATGAAATTGCTGCCGCAGAAAATGGAACTCAAAATGAATATTCACAAAAACTATCTCTTCTCTTAGCAGAAAGACAGGCTATCATTAATGATGCTCCGTCTCCAGAAGATTTGATAATTCCAGTCAATATTGTCAGACCTTAATTAATAAACAAAATACAAATAAACCCTTCCACAAGAAGGGTTTTTTGTTATCTTAAAAATTATAAATAGAGGTGTTAAAATTAAAGGACACCCCTCATGGCAAAACCAACCTCTAGAGAAGACTTCATTGAATACTGCCTAAAGAAACTAGGTAAGCCTGTTCTTGAAATCAACGTTGATACTGAACAAGTTGAAGACAGAGTTGACGAAGCACTCGCATACTATCACGATTATCATTTCGATGGTTCCGAAAAGACTTATTTGTTGTATCAGATCACCGAACAAGATCAGACAAATAAGTATCTAACAATACCGCAAAACATTATTGGTGTAACAAATATTTTTGATATTGGTGATTCTTATTCCACAAACAATCTTTTCAATCTAAGATATCAAATTTCATTGAATGATCTATACGCATTCAATTCGACAAGTTATGCACCATACTACATGGCACTACAAAACGTAGCACTTGCTGAAGAGTTATTTGTAGGCAAACAAGCAATTAGATACAATCGCCACATCAACAAACTTTACATCGATATGGCTTGGCTAGAAAAAACAACAGTAGGTGAATATATTGTAGTTGAGGCATATCAATTAGTTGATCCTGAAATCTATACTGACGTTTGGACAGATCGCTGGTTGCAGAATTATGCAACACAATTGATTAAAAGACAATGGGGCGACAATCTGAAAAAATTTGAAGGCATGACAATGCCCGGCGGAGTTACATTCAATGGACAAAAAATCTGGGAAGAGGCAAACGAAGAAATACGCAAGTTAGAGGAAGAGATGATTAATACCTACTCTCTGCCTGTTTCAGACATGATCGGCTAATCACATGGCAAGAAATCGTTATTTTAATCAGTATAATACCAATACTGAGCAAAATGTTTTAGAAGACTTAATTATAGAATCCATCAAAACGTATGGCATTCAAGGATACTACTTGCCTCGAACATTTCAGAATTTAGATCAAATCTATGGTGAAGATACTCTATCTAAATTTGAAGATGCAATTGAAATGGAATTATTCGTAAAAAGTTTTGATGGTTTTCAAGGACAAGAAGATTTCATTTCAAAGTTTGGTTTACAGATTGACGAATCAATCACGTTTGTTGTTTCACAGAAAAGATTTGGCCAGTCACTCAAGACTTCTTTATTGACTGAATATGGATACAATCTAATCAACGAAGATGGTGAACAACTTCTATATGATGTATCAGACGCATGGGATTATACTTCAATCATTCGCCCTAGGGAAGGCGACTTGATTTGGATACCTATGATGGGATATATGTATGAAATTAAGTTTACTGAAAACATTGAGAACTTCTTTCAATTAGGTAAACTGTTTACATACGAATTGCGTTGCGATAGATTTGAATACTCTAGCGAAGAACTTAATACAGACGTTGCGCCGATTGATATCATCGAAGATGAATATAGTCTTTCAACTGCAAATAATGAAAAAGCACTTCTCGAAGATGGCGACTTCATGCTTAACGAAGATGGCACATATTTTGTTAGCGAAGGCGATACAGTTATTACTTACGATGCAACAGCAGACAACGAACAAATTGGTGAGAAACTTGTCGATGATGATATTCTCGACTTCACCGAATTGAATCCGTTTGCACTTACAAGGACTTACTAATTATGATGTTCGGTCACGATTTTTATCACGGAACACTTAGACGTTTCGTAATTATGTTTGGCAATCTCTTCAATGAGATTCAAATTGAACGCTATGATGCAAATGGAAATGTTGCACAGACACTTAACGTTCCTATTGAGTATGGACCAAAACAAAAATTTTATCAAAGAATTTATGGCGATCCAACTCTCAACAGAGAAATTGCAGTTACAAATCCTCGACTAGGCTTTGAATTTATCTCTATGAACTATGCGCCTAGCAGAAAGATTAATACCGCACATAAGTTTGTCAAAGGACAAAACACAGGTGGTAATGATTTTAATTTCACATACGCGCCAGTACCATATGACATGCAGTTTCAATTAAATGCATTTGTCAAAAATGCAGAAGATGGCACACAAATTGTAGAACAAATTGTGCCTTTCTTTACGCCAGATTGGACTGTTACGATGAAAGTTTTGCCTGAATTGGGTGTTAATATGGACATACCAATTGAATTAACAAGTGTATCGTCAACAGATGAATGGGAAGGTGACTTTGATACTCGCAGAGTTTTGACTTGGCAGTTTGATTTTACTGTTAAAGGTTACCTATTCGGTCCTCTACAGAAATACAAATACATTGACAGAGCCGATGTTCATACGAATATTGAAAGTGCGACTATCACAACCCAAACATTTGAGGGAGATGCCGCGTTTCAGATTACCGAAACTGTTACGGAGAATAATCATTTACTATGAAGAAAACTGTAGACGAAAAACTCAACGATATCTTTGATATTGTTCCAAGTGTGCAACTTCCAACTACTGAGAAGTCCTTAGTAGTTGCCGAAGACACCACACAAGTTGATGATGACTATGAGTATGCACGAAAGAATCTACGCACATTGATTGACAATGGCAAAGATGTAATGGAGAATCTAACGTTCTTAGCAAAAGAGGGCGAATCTCCAAGAGCATATGAAGTTGTTGGACAGTTAATAAAAACGTTAGCAGAGACAAATAAAGACTTGTTGAATCTCGCAAAAGCAAAAAAAGATATTCAGCAAAAGAAAGATGAAGAACAATCTAATCCAACTCACGTAACGAATGCTTTATTCGTTGGAAGCACAGCAGAACTACAAAAATTGATATCTAAAAGATGAGTGCAAAACAATATCTAGGAAATGCGAATCTAAAGGCTGCCGGAGTACCACTTAATTTTACAAAAGATCAGATTGAAGAATATCTGAAATGTGCAAGCGATCCGATATACTTTATCGAAACTTATTGTAGAATTGTGACTCTGGATTATGGTCTTCAGCCATTCAAACTTTACGAATGTCAGAAAAACAAAGTCAATGTAATTCACAACAATCGCAAAGTGATTTTGATGGAAGGACGTCAGCAGGGAAAGACTACCACCTCTGCGGCGTATATCCTTTGGTATACCCTTTTCCAGGAAAGCAAAACAGTTGCGATTCTTGCAAACAAAGCATCGGCGGCAAGAGAAGTATTGTATCGTTATCAGGTGATGTATGAAAATCTTCCTGTATGGCTACAACAAGGTGTAACTACTTGGAACAAGGGTGACATTGCACTTGAAAACGGATCAATCGTGTTCACCGCGGCTACAAGCGCATCAGGTATTCGTGGTAAGTCTGTAAACTTGTTATATGTTGACGAAGCGGCGATTATTCCAAACAACATTGCTGAACAATTCTTCACCTCAGTTTATCCTACAATCTCTGCTGGTGAAACAACAAAGATTCTATTGTCATCGACACCTCTTGGATACAATCATTTCTGGAAATTCTGGAACGAAGCGGAACAAAATCTCAATGGATTTGTCAATTTGTTTATTCCTTACTGGGATATTCCTGGTCGTGATGCTAAATGGGCTGAAGAACAGCGTAGGTTGCTTGGCGAACTCAAATTTAACCAAGAAGTCTTGTGCAAATTCTTGGGTTCAAGCCTTACTTTGGTTGCCGCCGATACAATCGCGCAAATGTCACCAATTCCTACAATTTACAGCAAAGATGGACTTGACGTTTATGAGTCTGCACAAAAGGATCACACTTACGTAATTGTTGCAGACACCGCAAAAGGCGTTGGTGGCGACTATTCTGCATTCCAAATCATTGATGCAACGCAGATGCCATACAAGTTAGTTGGAAAATACAGAGATAATAAAATTAGTCCTCTACTTTATCCATCAGTTATCTATAAAGTCGCAAAAGAATTCAATGAAGCATATGTTCTAGTCGAAATTAATACGTCAGAACAAGTTGCAGAAATTCTTTATAGCGATTATGAATATGAAAATATTATATCCGTAACTAAAACTACGACAGGACAAGTTGTTAATGGAGGTTTTGGTGGAGGAAAAACTCAATTGGGAGTAACGACAGACAAAAAAGTGAAGAGAATTGGTTGCTCCAACTTTAAATCTATGGTAGAAGAGAAGAAATTATTGATACATGATGCAGACACAATTTCGGAAATATCTACTTTTATTCAAAGAAAGAATTCTTACATGGCAGACGAAGGCTATCATGATGACCTTGTCATGCCTTTAGTTCTATTTTCATGGCTAACAACAAATTCATATTTCAAAGAATTGACAAATGTGAATTTGAGAAAAGAATTGTATGAGAGCAGAATTAAAATGATTGAGGAAGAAGTGACACCTTTTGGCTTTATAAATACTGGAGATGATGAAAATGATCAAAAGATCGTAGACAGCACAGGGCAAGTTTGGTATGAGGATAGATACAAATCCGATTTTTTATAAATAAATTGAAAATAACCGTATCAAACACATCATTATAAAAACAAGGAGAAATCAATGGCTATAAGTCTCATCTCACCTGGAATCAAGATCACAGAACAAGACCTTGTTTCCTCACAGGCCACCGTTGCAACAACAACAGGTGCATTTTCAGGACAATTCCGTTGGGGACCTATTGAGAAAGCAACTCCAGTTCAGTCTGAGGCTGACCTGGTTGCTCAATTTGGTAAACCAAACGCAACAAACGCAGTTGACTTTCTTTCTGCGGCTAACTACCTTGGTTATTCAGCACCTCTTTACGTTGTTCGTGTTGCAAACACAGCATTGAACGCTACTGCTGAAGCAACTACAGGTTCAGGTACAACAGGCACAGGTCAACTTATTAAAAACGAAGATGCATATATTAATACTGCATCATTTAATATCGGTCCATGGATTGCTAAGTATGCTGGTGCACTCGGAAACTCATTAAAAGTTTCTACTTGCGCCACTTCAGCCGCTTGGCAGTCAAGCCTAACAGGCACATTCGCAGTAACAGCAGGATCAACAGCAGTTGTTGGTACAGGTTCTGCGGCTAATACCGAACTAACAGTCGGTGACCTGTTCGTTTGTGAAGGTCGTGCAATTAAAGTCGCATCTATCACAAACACAACTCACTTTACGCTTGCTTCCGCACACTTAACAGGTGCTTCAGGCGCTTCAGCAGTTCGCCGTTGGGAATACTTCAACGAATTCGATGGTGCTCCAGGCACATCAGCATATGCTTCAACAAGAAGTGGTTCTGGTGATGAAATGCATATTGTTGTTGTTGACCAAGATGGTGACATTACTGGTTCAGCCGATACAGTTCTTGAGAAATATGCACTTGTTTCTAAGGCATCTGACGCAAGAGCAGACAATGGCGGAACAAACTATTACAAAGATGTTATCAACAACACTTCATCATATATCTACTGGACAGATCATGATAATGCCGGCTCAAATTGGGGCAACACAGCATCTGGTACAACATTCACATCCGTGACTGTTCCAAAGAACTACAGTCTTGCTGGTGGTTCAGATGGCGCATCGTTAACTGATGGCGATAGAACAACAGGTTATCTGAAGTTTGCTAATAAAGCAGAAGTTCCATCTCCAATTATCGTTGCTGGTCAGGCAAGTGCTACCGTTGTTAACAGAATCATTGGTGATGTGGCAGAAGTTCGTAAAGACGCAGTTGTTTGTGTATCTCCAACAAGAGCAAGCGTTGTAAACAATGCTGGTTCAGAAGCAACTTCTATCCTTTCATGGGCAGATACAGTTACACGTTCTACATACGCAATTGCAGATAGCGGTTGGAAGTATCAGTATGATCGTTACAATGATGCATACATCTATGTTCCTCTAAATGCAGACGTAGCAGGTTGCATCGGTAGAAATGATTCAGTTCGTGAACCATGGTTGTCACCAGCAGGTTATACAAATGGTAACGTTCAGAATCTAGTTCGCCTCGCTTTCAATCCTAATCAGACTGAAAGAGATTCTCTTTACAAGGCAGCCGTTAACCCTGTTCTCACACAAGTTGGTAAGGGTACTGTTCTGTTCGGAGATAAGACATTTACAGTTAAGAACACTTCATTGAACCGCGTTAACGTTCGTAAGTTGTTCATTGAACTTCAGAATACAATTGGCAATGCAGCCGAAAACATTCTATTTGACCAAAACGATGCAATCACAAGAAACAACTTTGTAAACTTAGTTGTTCCTTATCTGCGTAGCGTTCAGGCTCGTAGAGGTATTACAGCATTCCGTGTTGTTTGCGATGAAAGCAACAATCCAGAATCAGTTGTAAACTCAAATGAATTTGTGTGCGACATTTTCGTTCAGCCAATTCGTTCAGTCAACTTCGTCCAACTTAACTTTGTTTCTGTAAGAGGAACCGCAACATTTACTGAAATCGCCGGCTAAATAATAGGAACAGATTAAGGAGACAAAAAAGATGGCAATTACGACAATATCAAGTCTCGCTAACGCTATTAAAACCGGTGCGCGTTCCAATCTGTTCCGAGTGACACCATCATTCGGAACAGGTTTACAAACTACTGGTAATGCGACAGACGAAGAATTTAGTTTTTTGTGCAAGGCGGCTCAGTTGCCTGGCTCAACAGTAGGACTAATTGAAATTCCATTCATGGCAGGTAGAAGATATAAGGTTGCTGGCGACAGAACCTTTGCTGAATGGACAATCACAGTTCTTAACGACAAGAATCAAAGAGTTCGTCAATTAGTTGAAGACATTCAAAAGAAATATTCTGTTGTTAACTATGAAGAAACTTTTGCAAAAGAAGTTGATGATTCTGACTTATCATCACAATATTCAACAATGTTAGTTGAACAACTAGATCAAGCAGGCAATGTAGTATATGCATACAAATTAGAACATTGCTGGCCTAGTGATATCAGCACAATTGACTTGTCATATGATACTACAGATACCATTGAAGAATTTACCGTGACTTGGTCTTATGACTATTTCACCGCAATAGAATAATGATAGGGGAAAGATATGGCAACAACAAACGATGAAATTTTTAGTATTTCAAAATTTAGACAGACGTTAGGCACTGGCGCTAGAGCAAACCTTTTCCGCTGTTTCATTACTGCTCCATCAGGTCTTTCAGATTCGGCTGGAATTTTCACAGAAGAAAGTAAATTCTCTTTCTTATGCCGTTCAGCCGCCATTCCGGCAATGTCTGTTGGTGTAATTGAAGTTCCATTCAGAGGACGCAGAATCAAAGTTCCTGGTGATAGAACATTTGCAGATTGGACAGTAACCGTTATTAATGATGAAAAACAAGACATGCGTAAGATTATGGATCAATGGATGTCTTACATTGTTAATCCTGACGGAGAAGTTGCTCTGAGAGATACAACGGACGATTATCGTTCAACAATTCAGATTCAACATTACCGTGGTGATGGTTCTATAAGCAGAATTTATGCTTTATATAACGCATTTCCAACTGATGTTTCTGCTATTGATTTATCTTATGATACAACTGACGCAATTCAAGAATTTACAGTTACCTTCCAATATACTCATATGGATATGGGAGGCACTAGCGATTCTGGTGACGCCAGCGAACCTACGACACTTACGTCATAAATTGACTGAAACGCAATCATATAAATAGTTGCGTAATAGTCAAACAAACACAAATGGGGGCTATTACGCCCCCATTTTTTTAGGAAGATAACATGGCGATAAAACTATTTGGATATAAAATTGGTAAAGAAGAAGACTTACCAGAAGTAAAGTCTTTTGTACCCCCTAAGGAAGATGATGGTGCGGTAGCAGTCTCAGGCGGCGGTGTATATGGAATTTATACCGACCTTGAAGGTACCATTCGTAGCGATGCAGATTTAATTAAACGTTATCGCGATATGGCAATTCAACCTGAGTGTGATACGGCAATTGAAGATATTGTAAACGAATCTATTGTCTTTGGAGAAGGCGACTATCCAGTTCAAATTATTCTGGATAAACTAGAACAACCTGAATCAGTCAAAAAGAAAATTCGTGATGAATACTATCACATCATGAAGTTACTAGATTTCAATAATCAAGGTTACGATATTTTTAGGCGCTGGTATGTTGATGGTAGACTTTACTATCACATGATGATTGATGAAAAAAATCCTCGTCAAGGACTCAAAGAAGTTCGATATATTGATCCTCGCAAAATTCGTAAAGTCAAAGAATTTAAAAAATCAAAACCACAATTAGGCAATCAGCCTGTTGTTCCTGAAATGAATGAGTATTTTATTTACTCAAGCAAAGGATTCAATAACGATGGTAATCAAGGCATTAAAATTGCACCCGATTCTATCTGTTATGTTCATTCAGGCATCACGGACAAAGATGGCAAGATGGTCATCTCTCATTTGCACAAAGCAATTAAAACACTCAATCAGTTGCGTATGCTTGAAGACGCAACTGTAATATATCGTATCTCTCGCGCACCAGAACGCAGAATCTTTTACATTGACGTTGGTAACTTGCCTAAGATGAAGGCTGAACAATACCTACGTGAAATCATGCAGAAGTATAAGAACAAACTTGTTTATGATGCACAGACTGGTGAGATTCGTGATGATAGACGTTATCAAACAATGCTCGAAGATTTCTGGTTACCACGTAGAGAAGGCGGTAAAGGCACGGAGATTACCACACTACAAGGCGGACAAAATTTAGGAGAGATTGAAGACGTCCTATACTTTCAAAAGAAATTGTATAAATCATTGAACGTTCCGGTATCACGTTTAGAATCTGATAACGGATTCTCTCTAGGTCGTGCATCAGAAATTACTAGAGATGAATTGAAGTTCTCTAAGTTTGTTCAGAGATTGCGCCTACGTTTCTCACACTTATTTGATAGATTGCTTGAAACACAATTGTTGTTAAAAGGCATTTGCACTCGCGCAGAATGGAACATGATCAAAGAAGAAATTTCTTATGACTTTATTAATGATATGCATTTTGCAGAATTGAAGCAAACAGAAATTATGAAAGAACGTTTGGGTATTCTGAGTGATGTTGACAATTATGTTGGTAAATATTTTTCTGCGGCGTGGGTTCGTAAAAACGTATTGCGTCAAACTGAAGACGATATTGAACAAATTGATAAAGAAATTGAAGAAGAATCTGCTGAAGATGATGGTGAACCTGAACTTCCACAAATTCCTCAACAACAAACACCCATCGCACCTCCTCCACAGGAAGTAGTAATCAATGTGAAAAAGGAAGAGAGAGAACGTGTCGTGCCTGATGCTGATCAAGTCGAATTGGCTAAGTCAATGACCAAATTCTTTGACACATTAGTTGAAGAGGCAAAGGGTGACAAAGAGTAAAGATGATTTAACTCTCGACCAAGCGATTTCTGTTGCGGCTTCAGTTGCTTACACTAAAAAAGAGATAAGCAAACTTCGCGAAGAATTAAAGACTACAGAAAAATTAGTTGAGGTCGTTCAAGGTCCACCAGGCACACAAGGTCCTGCTGGACCTCGCGGTGTTATGGGTCAGCAAGGACCACAAGGTCTTAAAGGCGACACAGGAGAACGAGGACCAAGAGGTGAGCAAGGACCTCGTGGTATTCCTGGAGAGATTGGTCCTATTGGAGAAACGGGACCACAGGGTCCTAAAGGCGATAAAGGCGACACCGGAGAAAAAGGCGATAAAGGTGATCGTGGAGAAGTTGGACCTACTGGTCCTCAAGGCCTTAAAGGCGATAGAGGAGACAAAGGTGACAAAGGCGATCCAGGAAAGAATGGTCTGGACGGAAGAGATGGACCAAAAGGCGAAATGGGTCCCACTGGTCCTGCCGGAAAACAAGGTCTTCAAGGAGAGCGAGGTCCTCAAGGAGAAAGAGGGCTTCAGGGAATTCAAGGAGAGCGAGGACCTCAAGGCATTCAAGGACCTGAGGGACCGCAGGGAATTCAAGGTCCTCCAGGTAAGGACGGTGACAGTAAACAAGTAGAACAGAAGTTTGAAAAATTTAAATCTGTTCTTGAAAATGATTTAAGTCAATATAAAAACAAACTCAACGCACTAATTTCAACATCATTAGCAAATGATGCATGGAAAGCATCCGGCGGCGGTGAAGTTAATCTAAGATATCTTGATGATGTTGATATTGAAACACTTGCCGATGGATATGTTTTATCTTATAATCAATCAAATAATAAATTTGTATTTGTAGAACAAGCCTCTGGAGGAGGCACCTTAGATACTATTGCGCGAACTAGAGCAAATAATGCGTGGTCTACCGCCAATAGCGCATACATTCAAGCAAATACGGCAACTAGTTTAGCACAATCTGCATATGATGCCGCTAATAGTGTAACTGGAAGTTTAGACACCTTTGCAAGAACAACTGCAAATTCGGCTTGGAATACTGCAAATACCGCCGCGGCATTAGCACAAGCGGCATATGATCAAGCAAACACTGGTGGCGCTGGCGGTGGTGCTACGGAATCATTGAACATTGTTTTTCCAAATTTAACCGGAAGCGAACATAAACTAGTGGTTCTTAACAATAGCGCACAAACAATCCCAGCAACAGCACTAGACGTTAATCACGCAAATCGTGTTGTTGGTATTCTAGATGCAAACAATGAAGTGGTGACTTTTGGGGCAATAACAAATCCATCTTGGAATTGGACACCAGAACAATCTCTGTATCTTGGTGATAATGGTGAAATTGTAACAACATCTACAATTGATGGCGCTACATTCTCACTTAAAATTGGATACGCTATTTCTGCGACAAAAGCATTCATAAAAATCGGAACACCAGTCGTTTTATAAATAAGTAAAAAACTAGGAGCACTCTACATGGCAAACGCACTTTACCCAAAAGCAAAAGAAGCATTTTTAAATGGTTCCATTAATATGGTAGCCAACACTATCACTATAGCACTTGTTGATACTGGTGTTTATACTTATAGTTCGTCCCATCAATATAGAAATGAGGTGTCTAATACGGCAATAATTTCTAGCGCAACACTATCCAATAAAACAATTACTAATGGAGTATTTGATGCGGATGATGCAACATTTACTTCCGTTACTGGCGCGAATTGCGAAGCACTTATCATTTATCAAGATACTGGCACACAATCAACATCCAGATTAATTGCATATATCGACAGCGCAACAGGTTTACCTATTCTACCTAACGGCGGTGATATCACGGTTGCATTCTCTGGTGGTTCAAATAAAATATTTTCTTTATAATTTTATTTAATTTTTAAACATATAGCATGTCTCTTCAGAGAGTTATTTTTGATGTACCTATAGATGGGTATTCTAATGTTGCTGTTAGTGCATATTCTAACATAACATTAGATTATTTTTTAACATCTACCGCATCAAGCATAACCTCATCTGAACAATTTGAAAATGACTTAGTTTTAATAAGTCAAATAGTTCCAAACTCTATCGATTCAAGTGTAGTCTTTGATAGCCCAACATTAAATCAAACAATTTTTGTTGAATCTACGGAATCTACTGTAGCATTCGGAGATACACTACCAAAATTAAATATTGTTGTATTGGATGAAATTGAATCTGAACTTGTTTTTGGATCATCTAAACTAATACATGTAGTTAATCCCACAGAAATTGAATCTGATGTTGTAATATCTTCAGATGGAAAATTAAATTATAAGATTTACTCCGATTCAATTTTATCGGAAGTAATTTTTGGAAATAGTAAGACTATAATGGAATTGGAAGATGTTCCATTCCCATCTATAGAATCTCAAGTAGTAATTCCAAATCCAACAATTAAGGTATATGTAAGTCCTCTATCCTTAAATTCCACAGTAAACTTTGGAACTTTATCGTTTATTGATAACATTCATCGTTTACTAGTGTTTAAAGATGACAACATTTCGAAAGTAGGACCGAATGATGCCACAATTATTGCGGGTGGAATTAGATTAAATCCATCGAGCACCGTTAGTGAAATTGCTAGTTCAGGTGAAGCAGATTTGCCGTCAAATCCAGTTGGATTTTTATCAATAAACATCGATGGCATTGATTATAAAATGCCATATTACAATGCATAAAAAAATTGTGTAAAATTGGTATTATATAAATAAACACAATAGAATAGGAGATATACTATGGAAAACGTTCAATTAGCAATTGCAAGTGCGGCTGAGTCAAAACCTTTAGAATTTAAAGATTATATTCACTCTGCTCTGCAAGCAAAAGTTTATGACGCATTACAAACAAAAAAAATTGAAGTCGCAGGATCGATGTTTAGAGACAACGAAGAGGCGATTGAGACAGAAACCGAAATAGAATTTCAATCCAGTTCAGAAGGAAACGTAGATGAGGACCTTTAAGTCATTCATACAACTTGACGAATTAGAAACCATTAAGCCTAAGGCTAAAAAGGAACAAGAATTCGTGAAATCAACTTATTTGGCGCAAGTTAAAGATCCAGGTGACTTAGAAAAAGTTGGTCCTGAAGAAGAAGGTCCAAAAGACGTTAAACTTGGGCAAGGAAAACGTCCTGCCGATAGACTTGACAACAAACAACCATTTGGTGAAGAGGCAAAAATGAAAACTTATCGTAGTATTGTTAAGTCTATGAAAGAATCTAAACTGGATGAAGAGACACCTCAGAGTCATCAAGCAAAGACTACGATGAAGCATATCAATAAGCCAAATGCTGGAGAAAAGAAAGCGGCTAAAGATATCAAACCTGGTGTAAAAGGTTATGCTGATCGTATTGCAATGCTTAGAGCCGCAAAGGCACGTGGTGCCCTCAAAGAAGACGAAGTTGTTGACGAAGCAAACTTAACACCACAACAAACTAAGATGGCACATACCATCGGTAAAGAGTTTGAGAAGAAAGGTGTTGGTGATGAGTCTAAAGGTGGTCCATATGCAGTTGCAACAGCAATGGTAAAAGACAAACCAGAAGCCGCACAAAAAGCATACGCAACTATCAAATCAAAAATGAAAGAAGATGCTGACGTTGAATTACTTTTCAAACTTTATGAAGATTTGAACGAAGATAATCAAGAAATGTTCATGTTGAAACTTGAAGAAGATGCAGATGCACTTTTAAATTTTGCTAAAGAATTGATGGTGGAATAAAATGGCTGATACAGTAACGTCACAAACACTCAGAGATACTGCTTCTCATTGGGCAGTAAAACTCACAAATATTTCTGATGGCACTGGTGAAACCGATGTAGTAAAAGTTTCTGCTAACAGTTTGGTTGCATCGTCAGGCGGTGGCACACAACGTTTAACAATTAATAAAATTTTCTGGTCCGTTGCATCAGGAACATCCGCAACAATGTCTCCGCGTGTTACATTGAAGTGGAAAGGCGCATCATCTAATACAGATATCATTACTTTAACAGGTTCTGGCTATTGGGATTTGACAACATCGGGTCAATGCCCACTTACAAATAACGCAACAAGCCCTAATGGTGATATTCTATTGTCAACGGCTGGTTTCACGGCAAATGCCGCATACACAGTTATTCTTGAAGGTAAGAAAACTGCTGGATATTCTAGCCGCGAAACTACTGACGATGGCTCTGCTCCATAATGCATATGTTATCGTTTAAAGAATTTATTACCGAGTCTGAAGTTGATGAAGCAAGTGTTGCTAGAATCAATCGTATTCGCGCAGGTAAAGTCGAAAGAAGAAAAATTGTTTCTTTAAGACCTGGTTATAAAGTTCAAGACGGAAAGTTAGTGCGTATGACCTCTCAAGAAAGAATGCATCGTAAGATGGCACAAAGAAAGGCCGCGCGTAAGAGACAACCATTGCTGTCACGCATTCTTAGAAAAAGAGCAATGTCAATAAGAAAAAGAAAGTCTGCGGGAATCAAATGAAACTAATTACAGAAATCAACGAACAAATTAATATTATCACCGAAGAAACTGAAGGCGGTAAAAAACAGTTCTTCATCGAAGGACCATTCATGCAGGCTGAACAAAAGAACCGTAATGGTCGTGTTTATCCTATCGAAGTTCTTCAAAAAGAAGCGAACAGATATATTACAGAATATGTAAACAAAAACCGTGCATACGGTGAACTAGGACATCCTGAAGGTCCAACAATTAATCTTGAAAGAGTATCGCACATGATCAAAGAGTTGCGCCAAGACGGCAACAACTTTATGGGTAAAGCAAAGATCATGGATACCCCTTATGGCAACATCGTTAAGAATCTCATGATTGAAGGCGCTTGCTTAGGCGTTTCAACTAGAGGCATGGGAACACTCGAAGAAAAGAACGGTGTTAAATATGTTAAGGACGATTTTTATCTAGCCACAGCGGCAGATATTGTTGCCGATCCTTCAGCGCCCGATGCTTTTGTAAGAGGCATCATGGAGAATAAAGAGTGGGTTTGGGAAAACGGAATCATAAAGGAAGTGCATATCGCACAATACAAAGAGACAATTAAAAAATCTTCAAAGCGAGATTTGGAAGAAAATATGTTGCGTACCTTTAATGATTTCCTGGCTAAACTATAAATTTTTTATAAATAGGTAAGTAAATCTTTAAATACGCATAAGGAGAAAGCATTATGACTGACGCTACAAAAAAAGATGAGGTCATCAATCAAGATGAACTTCATTCTGAAGAAATTGTAAAGGAAGAAATCAAGGTTGATGCAACAGATGATATCAACGCTATTTTTTCTGGCGAGAATCTTTCTGAAGAATTCAGAGCAAACGCTAAGGCTATTTTTGAAGCCGCAGTTGTTGCTAAGGTAAATGAACAGATTGAAAAACTTGACACCGAATACGCTACAAAACTTGAGGAAGAAACTACAGCAATTACTGAAAATCTAGTTGCTAAAGTTGACGAATACTTAGAGTATGTTGTAAGCGAATGGATGGAAGAAAACAAGTTATCAATTGAGTCAGGAATCAAAGCAGAAATCGTTGAAGATTTCATGACTGGATTGAAGAATCTTTTCGTAGAACATTACATCGACATTCCTGAAGAAAAAGTTGACATGGTTGAAGAACTCGCAGCCAAAGTAGAAACACTTGAAAGTGAGTTAGACAAAGTTGTTACTGAAAACGTTAATCTAAATGGACAGATTGGCGGTTACAAAAAGGAAACAATTCTTGCCCAGGTATCTGAAGGACTGACTGATGTTCAGTCTGCAAAACTAAAATCTCTTGCTGAGAACATCGAATTTGTATCTGAAGAAGATTACAAAGAAAAACTAAATCTTACAAAGAAGAAGTATTTCGAAGAGTCTAAGACTCAAGATGTTACACCATCGGCAAAGGATCAGTTTGAAGCAGAAGATACACTGGAAGAAGAATTTTCTCCAGTAATGTCTCACTATGTCAAAAGCATTTCTAGAACCCTCAGGAAATAAGTTTTTATAAATAAACTCAGATAATAATACTCAAAGGAGAGAAACATGAATGTAAATCAACTCGTAAAGAAATGGACTCCAGTTCTGGATCATCCTGACCTTGGTGCAATTAAAGATGCACACAAGCGTTCAGTTACGGCTCAACTTCTTGAGAACCAAGAAATTGCTTGCCGTGAATCCTCATCTGGTGGCTATCAGTCCCCAACAAGCCTTCTGTCAGAAGCAGCCCCAACAAACAACATGGGTTCATCTTCTTCAACAGCAGGTGACGGTCATATTGACATTTATGACCCAGTTCTAATTTCATTGGTCCGCCGTGCGGCACCTAACTTAATCGCTTACGATATCTGCGGCGTTCAGCCAATGACAGGTCCAACAGGTCTGATTTTCGCAATGCGTTCACGTTATGGTACACAAGACGGTACTGAAGCGTTGTTCAACGAAGCAAACACAGCATTCCCAGTTAACTCACAGTCACAGACTGGCGCAACACCAGCATCACTATCAAGTGGTACTGAGTATACAGTTGGTACAGGTTTCACAACTGCACAGGCTGAAGCACTCGGTGACGGTTCTGGTCAAGGCTTCAAAGAAATGGCATTCTCAATCGAGAAAGTTGCTGTTACTGCTAAGAGCCGTGCCCTGAAAGCAGAATACACAATGGAACTTGCACAAGACCTTAAGGCTGTTCACGGTCTTGACGCAGAGCAAGAACTTGCTAACATTCTGTCTACAGAAATTCTTGCTGAAATTAACCGTGAAGTTGTTCGTCAGATCAACATCTCTGCTACAATCGGAGCACAAGAAAACGTTGCATCTGCTGGTACATTCAACCTTGACGTTGACGCCAACGGCCGTTGGTCAGTTGAGAAGTTCAAAGGCTTGATGTTCCAACTTGAGCGTGAATCTAACGCTATCGCTAAGGCTACTCGCCGTGGTAAGGGTAACGTTCTGATCTGCTCTTCAGACGTTGCATCCGCACTTCAGATGGCTGGTGTTCTTGATTACACTCCAGCACTTGCAAACAACCTGCAAGTTGATGACACAGGCAACACATTTGCTGGTGTTCTGAATGGTCGTATCAAGGTTTACATCGATCCATACTTCGCCGCTTCTTCTGGCGTCCACTACGCTACAATCGGCTACAAGGGTACATCCGCATTTGACGCTGGTCTGTTCTACTGCCCATACGTTCCTCTACAAATGGTTCGTGCAGTTGGTCAGGACACTTTCCAGCCTAAGATCGGCTTCAAGACTCGTTACGGCATGGTTGCAAACCCATTCGCAACATCTGCCGCTGATGGTACAATTTCGTTCTCTAACAAGAACGTTTACTATCGCAGAATCAACATCTCTAACCTGATGTAATCGATAGAGCCGACAAAGATCGGACTTCAAAGAGGGACCTTCGGGTCCCTCTTTTTTTGTCTTATAAATACCTATGAGATAATCAAAGGATTCGTTATATGACAACATTAAGCACAGTACCAGTAAACAAGAGTTTTTTATCTAATAACAAATTTG
>JACCDW010235443.1_pt1 | contig 51887 bp, 52 predicted proteins | sample 7449781 | NCBI WGS metagenome assembly JACCDW01 (sample SAMN15323449, study PRJNA562643) | freshwater metagenome | isolation source: river surface water | place: USA:Blue River Watershed | collected 2017-08-18
AAATAGATCTTGCGCCAAATATGATTTAATTCCCAAATATATTTTGCGCGGCATCTATTTAGTTCTTTAGATAGATCTTGCGCCAAATACTATTTAATTCCCAAATAGATTTTGCGCGGCATCTATTTAATTCCCAAATAGATCTTGCGCCAAATACTATTTAATTCCCAAATAGATTTTGCGCGGCATCTATTTAATTCCCAAATAGATCTTGCGCCAAATACTATTTAATTCCCAACTATATTTTGCGCGTCATCTATTTAGTTCTTTAAATAGATCTTGCGCCAAATATGATTTAATTCCCAAATAGATATTGTGCGGCATCTATTTAAATTCCCAAATAGATTTTGCGCGTCATCTATTTAGTTCTTTAAATAGATTTTGCGCGGCATCTATTTAGTTCTTTAAATATATCTTGCGCCAAATACTATTTAATTCCCAAATAGATCTTGTGCGACATCTATTTAGTTCTTTAAATAGATCTTGCGCTAAATAATATTTAGACTCTTATTAGATTTTGCGCGACATCTATTTAGTTCTTTAAATAGATCTTGCGCTAATATAATACAAAAGAATGAGACAACGAAAAAATCGAAACAATAAATATTAATATATATCAAAACAAAAACATGGATCAACAAAACAAAAAAACAAGTTTCAAGAACCTATCATCAGAATTACTATCAACAATTGCATCAAAACTATCAGTAGACAATGCAAAATCATTTAGTGCCACATCCAAAGAAAATTTGACTGCAGTGCATAATGCTCCAGAAATTGTGTTCAATAAAATAGTAGATTTTGTAAAACAATCAAATGATGATGAAAACTCACCAAAAACACTCGCAGTTCAAATTGAAAATATATCGCTAAATCAAGAAGGTCAAACAGTATATGCTGAATTTAAAATAGAATGGAAAAACCAAAAACTGAATTACTATAAATTAGAAAACCTAGAATGGGTTGAAATAGCAGATTACAATGCATTAAAAGAGCTTCTTACGAATGTACCAGCTGATACAACTCTTAATATCATGGTAACACTAAATGATGAAATAATAGATGCATATGGTCATCACAAAGAACTTTATGACTATGTGTCAAACTTTGTGCATCTATATGTATTAAGTTACAAACAATCAACATCTCGTATCATCAATCCACAAGGCGGTTCGCAAAAACAAAAAGTAATCATCAAAGGTCACAAGAGAGCTCTCATCGTTCGTATTGATGAAGCTAAGAAAAAGTATGTGCTTCTCAACAAAGCCAAAGTTTATTTGAGTACCATTCGTGGTAAATACCGCTATAAATAATATGAAGCATCTATTTTCCCAAACCATTTGCCGTATCCTTTTTTAATTTTTCTAAACATCTCTTTGTCGAAAGTATTCAATTTCCAAAAGACATTAATATTACCTTTGATCAACTCACGACATTCTCTATTTTTCTCAATAATAGAGATATTTTCGTCTAATAAAACACTGAATTCTCCCACCAAGACATCAATGGATCCCACATACATTCTCCACATCAAAGTACATGGACAATAGTGTATTAATAAGTAAAGCTCAGGATTCCTGCAAGAACAAAAAACAAATACATGAAAAGTCTCATATCTATATTGAAAATATGGAGTGTCAAGTGAAATTCGCCCATAAAATCTCAATTTGTCCAATATTTCCAAATCGCGTCTAAATGTTCCAGTCAAAGTAGCTCTCACATCTCTAGATCGTTGAAATGGTTTACGTATCATCTTGCGGATTCTTCGGTTCAACATACCAACTTTGATGATACTTTTATCATCTAATAAAGGAATTATTTCATGATTCAAAATATCTGTAGGCAATCCTTGAACAAAATCAGTCATCTTTTTATTTTTCACTGGGTCAATCAAATTGATCTTTGAACGCCCCCCACAATCACAACATATGACGCCCAAATAAACAATGGTATTACATACACCAACGCTTCTCTCTTTTCATACGCAGCTAAAATACACAAGATAGCCGCTAATACAAGAGCAATCACATCATAAATCAATCGCAACTTCAAACGAGTGATAAAAGGATACAAAAGACTATATGCCAACATCACAATAATTCCTATGGATGTCGCTGAAACCCATGTCAAATAATGTGCATATCCTAATAGTCCAAATAATATAACCCATATGGTTCCAACAATCCATCCAGGTGGAATCAATGGGTTAGTATTTTTGGAGATCCCCCACTTGTTCAAATAAATAACGCCATTAACAACCAGTGCCAACATTATTGGAATACTAATATGTAACCATTTATTGATAGACATTTTATTTTGATCAATAAAAATAATGATAGGCAAGTTACAGGAACTCTACAAAGCGCATTGTGATGCCACCAAAAAAGTCTTAGTGTTAGGCTTTTATGATCGTTGCAATATAGGAGACGAAATGTACCGAATAGTTATTCCAAGAATATTTTCGGCCACTCGAAACAAGTTTATTTTTCAATGTATGGATGACATCCAAAACATTCCAAATGATATAAATTGTGTAATTTGTGGTGGCGGTGACATTATAAATTCGTACTTTATGGCAAAAGCTGAAAAACTTTTCAAAAACTACACAGGAAAAATTTATGCATTCTCTGTAGGAATTCCATATCCATCAGAATCTAAATTCCTTCATATATTTGACCATGTATTCACTAGAAGCAAAAGAGATTATGAAATAGCATGCAATGAAATAGGTTCCAAAAACACCACATATTTACCAGATGCTTCATTTTATCTCATGTCTCCATCATCTAGACCAGCATTAAATTATAAAATAGGAGTATGTTTAGCTCAACCAGCTTTTTATCAAAATCCAAAAAGAGAATTTTTAATAGATCAAATTGCTCTAGCCCTCCATAAACTCTATCTTGCAAATAGATTAATCCAAGTCCATCTATTATGTTTCAATTATAGTCCGGACAACTCCGAAGAATCCGATGATTATATAAATTGTGAATTGCAACAAAAAGTCTTGGAATTAGAACCAGATTACCCCATTTACATTCACAAAACTTTAAAAGATCCCATGCTTTTATTCAACAAAGTCAGAAACATGGATGTGATGTTATGTATGCGGTATCACTCTCTAATATTTTCATTAGCTCTCAAAAAACCAATAGTAGCACTTTATTGTACACCTAAAATGAAAAACATAGTAGCTGACTTTCCCAACAATATCACAACTAAATATGAATTACCTATAGATTCTCAGGGAAGACCAAATGATATCAATACAGACACTCTTTTCAATCATCTTGTCCAAGGATTACAAACAACAACTGTATATACATTACCATCAATAGATTGGAGTCTAGCTTATAAAATAATATTTGAAGATCAAAAACATGTGAATGTCCTGATCAAAAATAATATTGCAACTTTTGATCACGTGATGTTTCAATGTAAACGAGGACTCATGAAATATCTAAATATTTCGAGCACAACGTATGAAGCTCTTTTATACCAAAAAGCTCCTCTGAATGTAGGTAATCATGATCACACAAATGTTGCGAGATTGATTTGTTATTCCATCACAGGTTCTATTGCGAGTCCATATCTCTGGGGACTCAAAGATAATATGCAGCAAGATACATTTGTACTGTTTGATGCAATAAAATACATTTGGGAAGATTTCAAACAAATGTCTGTCAACATACCAATAGGTGAACAATATTACCCAAAAGTCAATGTTCCTAGGCAAGTGTTAGTAAACTTAGATTTTTTATTTAGTAATGATTTTAAGAGTTATCATCGTTCAGGTTGGGCATATGTAGTTGGAGGAATAATGAATTTTGATGCTCACCAGCTTCATCGACAATGTGACATTATTTTGGATACATATGTTGATCGCAGTTTCCATTGGGGTCATGACACTTTAGAAACATTTGGACTTATTCCATACACCAATAAATGGATTGGCTTTCTTCATCATACTTTTGACACAACTCATAGTTCATATAATTGCAAAGAACTTTTTGAGAAACCAACATTTTTAGAATCTTTAAAACATTGTAAAGGACTAATTGCTTTGACAGAGTATCTTGCGAAAGATTTAAGAAAAGCATTAATAGCTTGTGGTCATCCAGATGTTCAAGTATTTGTAATTTATCATCCGATGGAGTCTGTAGATAACATGTTTGCCATGGAAAAATTCATAGATAATCCAAATCGTCGCATAGTACAAATAGGAGCATGGCTACGTAATGCTTATGGAATTTATGAGTTGCCTTTATCAAAAAATAAACTAGCGCTTCAAAAGACAGCTTTGAAGGGTAAAGATATGGATCATTATTTTAAACCAAAGAATTTCTTAGAGAAGATCAAAGAAGAACTTTATAAAAGTTGGGAAGATAATAGTAAACAGCCAGGAATATGTAGACCGACATGTATTTCTGGAAATCAAGTCAACTATGTAGCAAACAATGTGAATAAATATTGTGCTGGTCTTTATGATGTCATCTTGCGTAATGATCAGAGTGTAGAGATCATTGATCGAATCAATAATGAAGACTATGATATACTTTTGAGTCAAAATATTATTTTTTTGAATTTGGTAGATTGTTCAGCGGTCAATACGGTTTTGGAATGTTTAGTTCGCAATACACCTTTGATCATAAATAGACATCCAGCAGTAGAAGAAATATTTGGTGAAAACTACCCAGGCTATTATGAAGACATTACGGATGCATGTCAAATTATAAATGACATTAAGAAAATAGAAGCGATACATTTACATATCAAAAAGTTGCCAAAGAAACGTTACACACTTGATTATTTCATCAAAAAGTTACAAAATGTGGTAATTAGTGTTTCAACTTGAACATCGTGTAAGCATATGTTTTACATAGGTTTTTGAAACATGTTGGATCACTTTCATGTTCATTTGGAAATATGAAGGTAAGAGCAGCATAAAATGATCTGAATTGTCTAAATTGACCAATACGTAATAGGAAAGTGTCACCGGAGTATGTGTATTCTTTCATTGTCACAAAAATGAAATCTAAATAAGGATGTGTCAATGAAATGTTTTGTAATGCATCTGTGTTTTCGATAAATGTCGAGTAAGGCTGTGGAAATTCGCCAGAAAGTTTAGATTCCCATATGTCATTATTGCATCTTACAAATTTAACGTCGGAATTTGGGAAGAGTTTATAAGTTTCTCTGAATATTGCTATTGCATAAACGGTAATATGAGACATAGACCCAAATATATTATGCGCAAGCACTATTTAGACACCGAAATAGATTTAGCGCAAGCACTATTTAAGGACCGAAATAGATTCAGCGCAAGTACTATTTAAGGACCGAAATAGATTTAGCGCAAGTACTATTTAAGGACCGAAATAGATTTAGCGCAAGTACTATTTAAGGACCGAAATAGATTTAGCGCAAGTACTATTTAAGGACCGAAATAGATTCAGCGCAAGATACTATTTAAGGACCGAAATAGATTTAGCACAAGATACTATTTAAGGACCGAAATAGATTCAGCGCAAGATACTATTTAAGGACCGAAATAGCTTCAGCGCAAGATACTATTTAAGGACCGAAATAGATTTAGCGCAAGCACTATTTAGACTCCGAAATAGATTTGACGCCAAAGATTTAAAATGTGCAGATCAATTTTTGCACACAATAAAAAAACACATCAAAAGTCATTGTGAACAACATCATAAAACTCACAATGCCAACCATCCCAATAGACAACATATTTGTTCCAATCAGATGGCGCATCATAAATAATCCACGTTACTTCTGTATAATCATCGCTCCAATATCTATCATAATCACGGAAAGCATTCAAACAATCATACACACTCCCAAACACTTTATCATAATATTTACTTTCTTTATCGAAGAATATCATAAAATAGCTCCCATCTGGATTTACTCCAACACGCAAGTCTCTATTTGCTGACACCCAAAAGAATTCTGGGTAATTCCATTCTACAGGTTGGGATTTTCGTAAAGTTTCCAACAATTTCATATCACGTGCTAATATTTCAATCAAATCCATATTTTCAAAACATACCATATCCTTCCAAAATGGTATCTTCAATTTTTTTATATATGTGTGACAACAAAAGATGGTAATTCTCTTGCCAAATCCATCATCATATTGTAAACATCAGTATCACCGTATATTGGAGCTCCATAGCACAGTCGATGAACCAACCCTTCACCTTCCATAAATTCAGAATCACTATATTCAGAAAGTAGCATCAAACAACTTATAATCAATGGAATATCCATCAACCACACCGAATTCACAATAAGTCGGAATGGATCTATCTTGTTGACATAATATACTATCAATTGATTATTATTGACTTTGACATTTAGTACTCTAATATCTGAACTCTGATTCATTTCTCTCAAGATCGCATGTGGTATGAATCTACTCAAATACGCAAAGACCCTTATTAATTCTTCTTCTTTCCAAGATACTTCTGATATCTTATCGATGATACATATAATATCTTCGGTCCTTTCACATTCAATGGCCATATTGATGGCATCTTGAAATACTTCAGAAACTTCAGGACGAAGACTGCAAATATCAAAAGGACTTGTAATCATGTCTCTAAACATAGTCAATGCGTCTTTATGCTCATCACTATTTTATCAAAGTATCCAAATGCGAATCATATCACATAGAGGAAATCTACAAGGACCAGATCCAACAACAGAGAATCACCCAGATATGATTTCTCATGTTTTGAAGGATACGCCATTTGATGTTGAAATAGATGTTTGGTATGATGGTAATAATTTATTCCTAGGACATGATTGTCCACAATATGAAACTACTTTAAAGTTTATAGATAATCCACGATTTTGGATTCATGCAAAAAACATAGAAGCACTAACATACTTGTTGACTCATATAGTGTCAGCTAATGTATTTTCTCATGATAAAGATCCAGCAGTCATTACTTATCCAAAAAGTCTTGTGTGGTTATATCCTGGCCAATTAACACCATGTATTCAACAATGTATCATAGTGTTACCAGAGACGACACCAACAAAATATAATAAAAAAGAAATGGATAGTGCGTATGGAGTTTGTACGGACTATCCATTAGATATTATGAAAAAAAAGGTCATAAATTAAATTTTAGGGGGCATAGGTGGCTGGATGAAAATAGGTACATAAACCGTTGTGACATGAGGTCTTTTTCTCTCGTTCTCTTCATAATCATCCAACTTTCTTTTCATTTGGTTCATTTGAATCTGTGCGTTTGCAAGTTGTTGACGTAATGCAAGAGTTTCAGAAGTTCTATTTTCATATATGAATTTGTCAATCAGTTTCAATTTCTCGAAATTATTAGCTCCAATACTCTTAATGTTCAAAACAAGAATGTTTGAAACCTCCACGAGGACCATATTTGTTAGAGCAGATATTATGTTGCCTTCCAATTCCCGCAATCCTATTCTAGTTCTTTCAGACACTTTTTGCTTATAAGTATGCATATAGTCATACAAAGATGTCTGCTTCTCAAACCAAGTCTGTCTCGTTGATTGAATAAACTTTGAGTTGTCTTTAGCAAATATATTTGTGTCCATCACTATTTGTGCGACATAAGTCACATTCTTGAAAAACTCTTCTTCCTGTGAAAAGTCGTCACATTCACATACCTTCTTATAGCCTTTTGGTGTGAATCGATAATCTGAATTACAGACATAACAGAATACTCTGCCGCATTTGCATGATATTTTGTCGCAAAACTCTATTTTTTCAATTGTAAATCCACATGTGCATGTTTGATAGCCAAATTTTTTGATAGCTTCTTTAGTTGCAACTTCGGTTTCTCCTGGACAAATGTGTTTAGCTAAATATTCACCCTTGCAAGCACAACACGTAAGCTCAGAACAAATGTGACACTTACATGAATCACCATTTTCTCTCTTGAGTGGAAAGGTACATTTGTGACAATAGACACGGTCAGCAGCAGGTATGCTCATCTCCGTAAATATATAATCATACTTTTGGTACAAAGTGTCATCCTCACTAATAAGCTTGCAAACAAATTCTCGTGAAACAACATGATTATCACAACCCTTGATGCATGATGGTAACTGATGATCTTTTATTTTAGACTCAATCCAAGACAAAGAACAATCCCGACAAGCTCCTAAACCACATTCCCATTCAACCAAATCAGACTTGTCATCGAGGCATATAACACAGGCCATGGTGTGCTTACAAATTTAAATACAAAAAACCGACTTTCAATTTTTTGTGATATTTTTAGCCATCACATATATAATGACAGATCTTCTTAAATCACTTTTTTACACATTTATTAGACTTACTTTTACAGACTTTACCACCTTCAAGACGAAATGCTCTATTTGAATCAGTTACAGCATATCTATGACCATTAGCATAAATTAGTCCTAAATTGTTTTTAAGATCAGGATTACTTTTTATTTGCGAATTGAATTCAGCAAAAGCATCATCAGCCCAAATAGGACCACCAATATACAATTTGACATCTAAATCATATGTATTAAGTCCATAAAATTCTACATTTTTTTTAAATTTATTTGATAATTCAGGGTTATTCAAATTGCGGGAAGTTTTCAAATAATTTTGAATGCTTACTAATTGTTGTATTTTTTTACGTATTCGTTCAACAGTGACATAATGTTTAGCTTCAATTATAACTAGTTGCCTTTGAATTTTATCAATAGATTGTGGAGTTAAGGATTTAGCAATAGTTCGCTTTTCTTGTGCCAATGGATCAGATAATGGTACTTTTTTTTCATCTAAAACTTCTTCATGAAAATCAGGTGCTTCCGGATCATTTGTCAAAATATAAACACCATCTAAATCAGTCAAAGGAGCTCCAGTATAAGGATCTCTAAGTTCTCTTAGAAAACCATTTGGTATATACAATTTTCTACCCATTACATTATTCACTAAATGAGTTTTTACAGCTAAAGTAGTTTCTTTCTCAATACCAGTGGCATCACGTTTTATATAATTTTCAGTATCTTTTTGTCTTGCTTCAATTTCTTGTCTCATTTTTAAAGCATTATTATCCAACTCTTTATAGTGGTCACGAGATCTTTGATCCATTTTTTCTAATTTGTCTATAAGCTCTATAAAAAGAGAAGCATATTCAGATTGCGGGGACATTTATGTAAAAATGATAAAAAAGATGGATTTACTTGTCATATTTTTGATCATCACCAATTCTTTTAAAATATGCACAAGATCCATCAAATACATCCAGTATATAATGTTGGCTTAGTCATATGTCGATCAAGCTCAAACGAAGCTGCAAACTTTTTCGCTAGTCTTTTAGCATCTCTTACTAGTTTTTTGTTTTTATAGAATTTATCACGATCAACACATATACTTCCTCCAACATAAATTGATCTTGCAAACATATCTTTGTATTTGAATGTTTGAATAGACTTTCCATCATTGAATAAGACATTTATATTCATACTTTTCACTTCTGTTTGGTCACAAATTTCTAATTCACTTTTGATAGGATCAAATATGATTATTTCTTCATGAGTTTTATCACTTACATGAAATGGTGAAATCATTCTTGGTGCAATAATTCCATCATAAATACCACTAAATAGTTCTTTCAAAATCAACATGACATAATTGTCGATATATGTTTCAGCAACTCTCACACCTTCTGGATCCCAAGGATTCAGTGGAAGTTTATTTACATCATAGTTTTTCATATATTTTATTCGACTTACTACAAAATTCAACTCATTTTCATCAACAACATCTTTAGAAATCATTTGCACATAGTTCTCTAATAATTCTACTTGTTTCATATATGAACATAGTCCAAACGCAATAGTCAAATAGTAAATACATTTGCTAATATCTTGACTCTCAAATTTCCGAGATGATATGATCAGTCTAAGAAAATGTCGAAGTTTGCGAATATCAATCAGTGTCAATGATTTTGTTGTTTTGATTCCATATACATTTTTACCATATTGTTTAGCAATGTCAAGAGCAGATAGATAAATTGGTCTATCTTGAATTACATTTTTGGTAGAAATATTGATACCTCTAAAAAAAACTGTGTTTTCTGGTAAAACTATATCGGTATCGACATATGAAAATAGATCAAACTTATATGTTTGCATTTATTTTACTAAGAAAAATTATCACATATATTTATAAAACAATGCAAGCAAACAATGTAGATTTTGTAGCAAATGATATAGTTGTTCCGTTATACAAAAAATCCCAAGGACAACCATTGACAAATGATGTGCTAAAATCATTAATAAATGTAGACAATCTCAACTCAAAGTATGTTTGGAAATACAATAATCAGTCATTTAGTATTAGAGTAAATGAAACAATTAGACTTTCCATTGAGTTTTCATCAGATGGAGATGCAACTCTGCAAATAGAACAATATCCCGAATATAATCCAAGTCTATCGTATTTTGACAATCCTCAAAATGAAAGAAAAACAACCATCAAGACAGTTAAAGGAAAAGTAGTTGGCGACTTTATACCACTGTCAGACAATAGCACAAATAATTATACTACATATGGTGGTGGTGGCATCAAACTTAGAAAAACAGAAGAGAAAGTCAAACTAGGCAATCTTACACGTGTAGTCTATAAAACAACCAAAGGTGCCAAATACGTCAAATGTAACAAACAATTTGTAAAACTATCTGAAGCTAAAAAACAAGCTCACAAAAAATCAAAGTAATCCTAAATACTCCCTTTTAAACTTTTCCAAGTCATCAGGAACACCCAATCCCCACATCTTACGACATTCAACCACTTTTATTTTTTTGCCATCTACAATAGCACGATTGTAAATTGGACAACAGTAAAACTCTCCGTTAACTCTCTCATTATCATCAATCATTTCACCAACATATTTCACAAAGTCACCAGTTCGACTCCAATAATAAATTCCAGTAGTAGCCCATGAACTAATCACTTCCTTTTCAGCAACTCTCTCCACCATTCCATCCTCACCAACCGCCGCATAACTCCATTTTTTATCACCTAATTCCTTTGGCATATTAAAGACCGAAATGCATCCATCAACACTAGATGCACAATATAAAAATGCATTAGGATCCCATTCTAACCATTGATCACTATTAGCAATCAACAAAGGTTTAGACATATCCAATTTAGCTTCATTAATTCCATGTAAAACAGTACATGCAGGACCAGCTGTCAACTCATCAACAGTAACAATACTACAACCAGGAGCAACTCGCCCCAAAACATCTTCAAATAATTCTACATGTTCTTTCCTCAACACAAATACAAATTTAGCACCAGGAATATTGAAATTCTCAACAACCCATTGAATCATCGGTTTTCCATCAATATCAATCAAAGGCTTCGGATCAACATACCCAGCAACTGCAAAACGACTTCCTAATCCAGCCATAGGAATTACTACTTGAATATCAGACAACCACCGAGTGTCAATACTCATTTTCTTATTTACACTTTCCCCCTCACGAATAGCCTTCATGATAACATCTATATTAACACCCGAAGGACTTGCAACAGGACAAACATGTGCTCCACTCAAACTTGCAGCGACTCTTCCAATTGGACTATCTTCAACTACAAGACATTGACATGGAACCAAGCCATTATCAACAAAACATTTTAAATAAATAGTTGGCATAGGTTTTGGATAAATCACATCTTCATTACTGTAAATTCTATCAAACAATTTTAAAACCCCCAACGCTTTCAACATTTCTGTCAAAGTACTCAAAATACTGTTGCTAGCACAATAAAGATGATATCCACTTGATTTCAAATCACGCAAAATCTTGATCAACCTATCATCTTTTTTAATCATTTCATGAATCAAACTAATAGTCAAATCTTGTTTACGTCTCCATACTTGTGTATGAAAACCAGTTGGTAGACCTTTTTTTTGTGTTAACAATGCTAATTTCTTATTAGTAGGTAATCCATCATATTTTGCCAAATGTTCTTCGACACCAATCACAAATTGTGATCCAACTTCTTCCAAAGCTGCATTCAAAGCTTCATAATGCAAATGTCTAGAATCTACTAACACACCATCTAGATCAAAAATGATGGATTTGATATTATGATACTTTGCAAGCTCATTCATTTGTCACCTTTTTAATTGAATACATATAAATTCACATCACTCAACTCCGCAAGTCAACACTGCCCAAACAACATAATTCAGGTTCTTGCAATAGCCAACTAGCTTTCAAGAGCTGTAACTCAGTAACTTCCAAAGTAGCTAATAAACAATTTTGTTCATTAGATACTCGACATAACTCAATAATATAATCAATTTCCCGTGTCGTCAAATGTCTTGTCCATCTAACAATTGTTGCATGAAAAATATCTAATTTATAACGTTCACCATAACCATATCGAGATCTCAGTTTCTCACGAGCACTATTTAATACTTCATCTTCTTTAACATGACCCACAAGACAAATTCCAGTTTTCACAGGAATAAGTTTGTCAAAGATGATTTGATATTTTGGAATGTTTAACTTAGATACAAAATTCAATATTTCATCAGATTCTTCACTACTAACTTCTGAATCTTCAGAGAAATCATTAACTACAAAAAATGTATGATGCAATCTTGGCTCCACAAAACTATCAACAACCCCAATTTCAATATCTCCTAAAATTTTCGACAAATCAATAGTATTAATCTGCCAATTTCCCTTGGCAACTAAAGCAACACATCGTTTAGTAATGTCCCAAGATGAATGATATAAATTGCCATAAGTTTCCAAATCATTGACATTTCTATCCCACATCTCTTGATATATGAGGTCCATTATATAGACCTAATAGAAAAAATTGAAATACACAATCTATATTCACAAAAACAAAATGGGACACATTTATGTCATTCAAAACCAAATATCTAAATCGTTTTATACCATCACAAATACAAGACAACATCGTACAATCATAGCTTTCACCAGTCCCAATAATGCCAATGTTCTCATTCAAGCTATTAAAAACACCAATAAACCATTCAAAATGAACGTATTAAAAACTAATAAAGAGTCTCTTATCCGTCGTTGTAAAGTAAATTGTTTGGACATTATTGTGTATGATGATGCAAATAATATGCACAAATTTCAACATACAACTGAACCCACTGATGATTGGATGTTCAACTTGGAAAATTGCTTATTATATTATTAACTAAAAATAAAGTTGAGATGACAACCACTATCAAACAAGACATAGACTATATAAAGAATTTGATGTCCAATCACACGACTCAACAAGATCCATTGTCGCCTCAAGAAAAGACTAGAATAAAGGAACTAACCAAAGAGTTTATATCACGACATAATTTATTATTGTATGGTGGTGTAGCTATCAACGCGCTTCTTCCTGAGAAAGATCGATTTTATACCGAAGATGCTAATGAATTAAATGACTTTGATCTTTTGTCACCTGCAGCTAAAAAACATGCAAAGATGATGGCCGACATGTTCTATTCAAATGGTTTCTTATATACCGAGGTAAAACCAGCAATCCATGATGGAACATTTAAAGTGTTTGTTAATTTTACTCATGTCGCTGATATCACATCAGTTACGGAGACGTTTTTTGTAGAAATGGTGAAATTGTCTCAAAAAGAGAGATCAAAACACAACTTTTTAGATAAATCAATTCCAAAACTTAATATTGCTCCCGTCTATCTTTTGAAATACTTTATAATCACAGAACTTACAAGACCACAAAGTTCCCTATTTCGTTGGGAAAAAGTGTACAATAGAATGACCCAGTTTTATAGATATTACAGTTCTCAATATGGAGAAAATATGTTTACTCCCAAAAAAGAAAGTGGTACTCCATCTCCAAAAACTTTTAAAACTCCTCTAAAATCAGTATCACTGCCAGAAGAAATTCATAATATTTACTATAAAACTTTAGATGTGATCAAAAGTAACAAATGGCCGATAATAGGTAATTTGGCACTAGGAATTTATCTGGGTAAAAACATCAAGTCAGACAGACAATTCATGTTTGAATGTTGTCGCATAGATGAATTTTTTAGTGTATTCGAAATATTATCAGCTCAACCCCAAAAGACCTTTGAAGCATTAAAATCACATCTTGATACTGTGTTGCCTACCAATTACAAGATAATCACACAATTTAGATCATTTTATGGAGAAATTATTCCAAAAAGAATCCGAGTCTACATTGAACTTCCCAATAAAAAACAATTGAGTTTATTAACAATTGTGGAGACAGATCATTGTTATGCGGTAACTACTAAAGAAGATTACACTATAGGAACTCCATATACTATATTAAATTTTATGTATGCATATTGGTTGGTGTATTATGTTTATGAAAATAAACAAATTACTAATGCAATGAATAGAATAATAAAAGCACTCGAAGAATATATATATAAAGAAAGTACAATAGAAGAACGCTTTAGAGTTGAATGTTATGGAAAAGAGAAATCAATATTGGATGTTAAGAAGGAACATTTTAATGATCCATCACATAAGTTTATCTATCATCCAGCAGATAAACATTTGAAAAAAAATGAACTGAAAAAATAAACCTTGACATCAGAAATGTGTCCTCAAAAATATCAAGAATTCACTACGCTATTGGCAGCATCTAATGTGCCAGTTCAACTTAGACATAGTCTAGTGAAAGCACATTATCTATCTGTTCCTCGTTTAGTGCTTCATATTATGAAAAAACATAAAGTTTCATACACATTTGTACAATCGAAGAAATGCCCCAATCATTATATCATAAACGGAGAGACCATCTTAAAAGATATTGCCATTGACGAGATTACAATGCAAGCTTGGAATATAATTATGTCTTTTTATGATGAATTGATGGCCGAAGATGAATTTGATCTTTTGATGGAATCTTTATCACCATACACACAATATAGAATCAATCAATTCATTGAAGATTACAAAGAGTTTCAAAAAACCGGAGAACATTTCACATGGATAGAATTGAGGGAACAAACGGCTACAATATTAGATGACGCGGCTAGATTGATAAAACTAAGTATGAAAACATCTAAAAGTAAATAAAATGGTCAACATAGAGTTTTTTATCGTAACTTATAAAAATGAAGACTTATTACATCGTTGTATAGCCAGCATCATGACAATGTCAAAACCATCTCATATTACATTAAATATCAACATCATCAACAATCATGGAACGTTATGTCCTCTACAACGAGTGACTATTCACAACAATACAATTCGCCCTGATTTTTCTACTGGACATCTGGCTCGTAATTGGAATCAAGCAATTTTGAATGCTTTCAAAGATCCAAGGCATTCAGCTACAGACCTTCTTATCCTATGTCAAAATGATACTATGTTACATCCTCATTTTATGATAAACATATTGGATTTGATGAGACAATATCATTATATCACAATTGGGGCTGGTGATGAAGTTCAAGTAATGAACATCAATGCTATTGAAGAAGTTGGTTTATTTGATGAACGATTTTGTAATATTGGGTTTCAAGAAGCTGACTACTTTCTAAGATCCAAATTAATATTACAAGATAAAGCGTGTATAAACGATTATAGACACGGTCGTCTACATAACGCTCTATCAGAAGAATATATTTTTGATAAATTGATCAATCAAGTTACATGTGGTTATGAACGTAATGATGAGTCAAGTGGAGCTAGTATGATACATCATGATATATCAAAACAAGTCTTTTTTTATAAATGGGGTAATCACATAGATCCCGAGAATTGGAATGAGACTCATGATACCATCGAACAAGTTCCTAAACAGTTTATGTATTATCCTTATTTTGAAAGATATTTACCTAAACAAGAAAACAAATATATAATTTCATAGCATCCATTCGTTGCAACTTCTCAATGATTTGATAACCCACAAATTGTTATCCAGCCTTACAAGATCACAATCTATATTGGGATCAAAAAGAACATTAGTCCACATAGGATGTTTTTTGACTAAGTTTTGTATTTTGTCATCAATAAAATAAACTTGTTTACCCCAGTACCATGCTGATACAACATCATAGACTTCATAACTTGGTTTTAAAAATTCACTTTTATTAGGTAAATTGTCACTGACAAATCCATTTACCTTTTTAGAATCAATAAAGTTCAAACACCACTCTTTGGGAGCATTACTAAAAATATGGACATCCATTCCTAAACATTCCATCCTATTTAGAAATGGTTCCCAATCTTTGGCAATTTCTTTTTTAGCACCATAAAAATCATCACGTCCAATATTGATGTCTTCATAAACAAACTTGTTAAAATCCACTACATCACCGGCATCATCACCAATTACTTTTTGTAAACCAATCAAACTATGGCCATATTGTTTATAAAGATATTGATTTACTTTTGTTGCTTTATAAAGGTCATCAATTCGCATTACTTTTCCTACATATTTATCAACTCTATCTTTGACAGCTTCTAATACTCTTTTATTTCTCAAGACGACACCATCAAAATCTACTAAAACAACAGAGTTTGGTCTATTATATGAGATACATTTGTTGTGGACCAACATTGATACTCAAACTCGAAAATGTCTTTATATGAATTACTAAAAGTATAGTAATTATAAAGCTTACTATGAAAGTGTTTTCGATTCCAAGACTAATATAGAGCAGACCATAAAACAATCCTAATAAGCCCCCAACAATAACTTGTAAAATAGTATGACGTTTGTGGACAACTCTTTGGATGCATACCAATAGAGCAACTAAGACAACAAAAATGTAACGCGAATCATTTCTCATAATCATGAAAAGTAATACTGCTATTAGAATCGCTACTTCAGCATGGCCACTGGGCATTCCAAAACAATCGTAACCATCATTTGTACATAATGGTCTTTTAGTCCATGGAGCATTAGAAAAAGATTGTACTAATATTTTTTCCAATCGATTTATTATCCCACCATGGATCAAAATCAAAGCTAAAATAATCAATAGCATACTTTTACAATCACAGTAGTAAATGTTTTTTTTTGTTTTTGTGTTTTTTAATTTTTTTTGTATTTTTTTGAATATTATCTTGTAATTTATCCATGCATCTAATCAGTCTCAGACTCGCTGTCAGACTCCTCCTTCTCGGGCTCATCGTCATCTGACTCAGGCTCAGGCTTCTTCTCCGTCTTCTTGGTCGCCTTCTTCTCGACCTTCTTCTCGTCCTTCTCAGCCTTCTTCTTCGGCTTCTCAACCTTCTTCTCCTCCTCCTTCTCGCCCTCACTGTGACTGCGAGCCTCCTTAAACTCCTTCCACAAACCAATCGCCTTCTTCATCGCATCACGCCCATTGAGCGTGGAATCGGCAGCACGAAGCTCCTTGATCTTGGTACCGACAAACATGTTGTACTCCGAAGGCTTCTTGGTCTTCTTCTCACCATCAGCCGCCTTGGGAGCACGCTTACCCTTAACATGAACCTTCTTCATGTCATCCGCGGCACGATTAGCGAGCTTCAACTTGAACTCCTTGAAGAGCTCCACAATTGCCTCGGTGGAATCCTCATCGAGCTTATCGGTGATGAAGGTCTGAAGCTCATCGACCAACTGAACCTTGGTCTCGGTGATGATCTTCTGAACGGCAACGGTGATCTGAGAGAACTCCATTGTTGTTTGTTTGTGAATGTGTGTTTGTGAGTGTGGTTACTGTATCCGTAGGATCATAAGTTGACGTTTCTTGATCATTCAACGATTCAATTTTTCTTTAAATCCATTCAAATTATCGAAAAGATTTTCTGCCTCTATAAAATCTTTTAAGAAAGGTAAAAATGAAAATCTTTGAATTTTTCAAATTACAATGTTTGTTTCCGAAAACTGTCAAAAGACATCAAAAATATAGATATGACAACGATGGATTAGATAAAAATATATATAACGTATCACGCAAATACAAGATATCAATTTTGCCAATAATTCCAAATTTTGAAATAGACAACTTGTACCCATTGACTGATCATGTTGAATTGTGGAATATTTTTGTGGTTGGCAATGATAAAACATATATATTGGCGAATGTAAATGATCCGCATATTAAGATTCACCAAGCCAATCAATTACCAAATAACTCAGGCTCAGAGATTTTACCACCAGAATTGATGAGTGTATTTGACTCTATATGGAATCAAGCACTTACAGGTAAACAACTACAATTTTACATGGTATGGAACAGTAAATTGTATTTTGTAAATACATATCCATTTTTTAATGGTAAAAAGAAAATAATTGGAGCTATTTTATTTATGAGAACTTTTGATAGCATGCCCGATACGCGATTTGGAACATCTGAAGGATACATTATACCTATAAAAAGATCAATGGAAGAAAAGAGACCAACAGATCATGAAACTGGATTTACAGAAGTATCAAAAATTGAAAAGGAAAGACAAGATTAAAAATGATTAAAAAATGGTATCATACCTTGAAGCAATCACCCCAAAGACAATAATAGAAATACATGACAATGATAAAACATGGGTGACATATATGGTCACTGCTATACAATTTCGTGGCTCAGACAACCTTTGTTGTATTGGAAGTACAAAAATAAATAATACAACGATCACTAAAAGTATTCTTATTCATAGTTGGGAGTATGGGTGGTACTGGAAATTCCCAACAGACATGACACCTCCTGAATTATTAGTTGCAGAAGCAAGAAAAGTTCAATATAAACAAGAAATAATGCAACATTTGGGTAAAATACAAACCTCGATGGATGCAATTAGATCAATGTTGAAATCATTATAGCTCTTGGATGAGAGTAAGAACGAAATGAATTATTCGCTCAATTTTCTTTTCGATTCTTTCTTTTGAATCGTTTGAAAAAGTTGGATTACTCTTTTTATTTTCTTTCCATTTAACAACTGCTTCTTCCATCAAATATTTACCGATTGGACTACATTCTTTTTCTGCAATTGTGGCATTGACCACAACTTTGAAATCAGCAAACATGCTCACCAATGAGTCAACATACTGGGAATCAACTTCTAATAAAATATCGAGCTCAATTGTATTGATCAACGAAATAACAATTAGACCATATTCTGACATTTTTGCAAATTTCATTGGAAATAAATGTTCAATTTTTTATATAAGAACGTCTAATGAACATGAATACTCTTGTTTTGAAACAATTTAAGAAAAAATGTAGACTAATTCATAATGTTCTCAAAATATGGTACTATCAAAGAAGTTCTCAATGACGCTGATGAAAATATCAAAAAAAATGTAGACGACTTTGAATGGAAAAAATGGTTTGAAGCAGTCTGTCGAAAATTCAATCAAAAACTTCCAACAATGCTGATAGAAGAATTATCAAAGAAAAGTCCAATTTTAGAAAAAATGTGCAATATTTATCTTTTACACTCCTTTGACATAAAGTGTATGAATAGACACGCTAGATACATCAAACAAATTAAAAATTATGACGAATGGGTAAAACGGCGTGATGAATGGATAAAACGAGTAGACGCTGGTAATCTTAGAGCACAAAAAGAAAGAGAAGCAAAGAATGCTCTTACGAAGAAATATAATACTATTTTAAAAGACCTTGAAGATGATCTTGAACTAATTACTTTAAAAGAAGACTGGGAACAAAAATTACAAGATCTCAAGGTAAGAAGAAGCTCGTCCATTTTGACCTAAAATATTATATGGTCATCTAAAATGGATTATGAGAGACATCTATATTTGAGCATTCAAGCAATTCTAACATGTCCAATTGAATATTTACAAAACAGAGAGATGCTCACAATTATGCTAGGTAATGTGGGTTTATTTCATGAGTCACGCAACTCTCCAGGCACAACAGCAAATCTCTATGGTGATGATGTGAAATATATGCTACCACCAAATAGTAGTCGTGCAGGAATGTGGCAAACTCCTTCACAACTAGCGGATTTCTTGATTCATCTAAGTACTAAAAGCATCAAAACTTATCTTGATATTGGAACATGGACAGGATGGACCATTACTGTAGTTGCAGCTTATCTTAAAAGATTTGGACTGACACATGTTGATACTTATGATATTGGAAACAATTGTGATCTAATAACTCAAAAAGTATGGAAAGAACATAATCTACCAATCAATTATATTGTCTCTCCAAACGATGATAGATCATCAATTCTCAAAAAATACGATCTAATTTTTATTGATGGAAATCATGATTATCCATTTATCAAACATGATTATGAAATATTCAAGTCATATTCGAATATCTTGGGCTTCCATGACATCAATGATGCATTTTGTCCTGGAGTAGTCAGACTGTGGCAAGAAATCAAAGCTGCAAATACTGGCAACTATGAATGTTTTGAATATACACAACATCCCAACAACTTTAATCTTATGGGGATTGGGATTCTTGAGTACAAGACATGTTTTCAAGTTCTTTCATAATATCTTGATATTTTTTATCTAATTCCATGCTATCAAGATGGGATCTCTGATCACCAAAGGCATAGTGAACACAACAATATCCTCCAAAAATAGTATTACATTTGTCAAGCCTTTTTGGCATTTCGCATGCCAACTCATATTCTTCTTCTTCACCGACTTCTCCATTACAACACAATCTGAATTCACGACCAAGCCATGAAACACAATTAATACTCACTCTTTCACATTCATGCAGAAACCATTCGCCACCAAATCGAAAGCTAGATAAACTTTTATCTTTTTTCAATGCACAAAATACTTGATCATGAATATTGAGAGCAAACTCTCCACTTTTCCAGCCTACAAGGTCCATAGCATTGTACCCCGCAATCCCAACTTTACAATCTAGTTTTTTGAATCGCTGCAAGATGTGAGAAATAATAGCATTATTTAAAATATTAGCATAAACTAGAAAATACTCAGGATTGTCAATTCGAAATAATAAAAACTTTTTGAATGCCTCAACATCATCAACAACAACTACATCGTCATCAAATCTTACATACACTGTTTGATCTTCTATACACTCCCCAAAAAAATGGCGAATAGTTTTGTTACCATCATAATTTACACCATCTGGTAAATAACGCAATTTGATAAAAGAATTATTAGCTGCAACTTCTTTCATATAATTAATGTCATCTTGATTATCAGTATTTACCCAAAGAAGATATTCATCAAGAACACCAGCATCATTGTATTTTATCAGTTGGGGAATCAATAAAGACAGATACCTCTTCCGACCAGCAGGAGTGACTGCAACTACACGAAAGTCGTTAATAGGCATTTTATTCAAATCAAATATTATTTAGACTAGATACCAAACACGCTACACTTTAGTATTATTTTCATCTGATGACGTATTATTTTTTTTCATAATGTATTGCTTACCTGACTCATAAAAAAATTCGGTAATTGAATTAGATTTCACTGACTTTATCCAACCCAAAGCTTCCGAAATGAAAATAAAAGAACCTAAAATACTATATATAACATATTGCCAATCTCCAATTGCACATGGATCAGACATTTCTTACACTACTGTGATATATTATTGTTGTGAAAGATGTAACAGTAGCTGGCATGACGAACGTGCTCAAAAATTTTGAACACATATCTATAGTCAACTTGTTCTTTTTCCATGAACTTGTGGTCTATTTCAACAAGATCATTGGGAATGGATGACCTAAATCCTCTTGTATATCTCCAACAAAGATATTTGATCAAAATGGCAACATCATATTTTTCACATTCATTAGAACCAATTAGCAACCAAAATTTGTGAAAGAACCTTACCAAGTCTTTATTCACATTCTCTAGACAATAATGTGATTGGTGAATTTTAAATAAGTATGAGAAGCTCGTACAATGCATAAACCGTTGTACCTCATAATCCAAAATGTTGAATGCTGGAACAGTTGATAATAATTTGACCAAGTCTTTGGTATTCCTAAGATAGAAATGATATTTGAAGTATTGTTTGTATTGATCTGAAAAATACCAAATAATATCTTGGTAATCCATGGTTGTTGTCTAAAAATATTATTCAGATGAAATCAAATTTTCTCATGGTTTCATGATTTGAAAATTGGAAAGTATTCCCTGGAAAAAATAGTTGTGTATCTTTTGTTGGACCTACATCTCGTCTAGAGTTCAAAATTATTTAGAAGACCTTTTGTAATGTGTCAATGTTCCTCCACCCCAATGAAATGTGACTCTTTCAGGTCTACATTTGGTTAACAACGTCTCTGTTTTGGGCATGGACAAACCTAAACGTCCATTAAAATGACTGTATCCAATTTCCCAAACAGGTTCGATCCAATAACCATATGGTGTATGAATATCTTCTTTTGTAATACCTTCAGGGACTTCTTTCAACATTATTCTTGCATGATATTCCATAATAGGATGTAATCGATTGTCGTACAAATCTTTGACACCCTGATGATAAGCCATTTCGGGCACTTGCAAAATACCTCCTAACAAAAATGACGCATGAGTTATGTCGCGGGTAGTCTCTGCAATATGACAAGGATGATTGACACAAATAGACAAAGGTAATATTTCTTTGTACTTTTGCAAAGCCTCATTGAACTCTCGAGAATCATCTCGTAAAATAGCAATTTGCATCAAAGCTGATAATATGCTATAGTGCCAATTACCTTTTAATTTCCATTTCCACACATTTTTATTTTTCAAGACTGGAATGATCAATGTATCGATCCATTTATAAAATACTTCTTTAATTTTTGAAAATCCCTTGAAGTCTCTAATTAATTCTGCAGCTCTTGCAAAAGAACAAACAGACCATGCAGCTTCGAGTGGCGCATTATCTCCTTTCCAAACTTTATTGGTAATTGACCAAGCAGACAAAATATTTACAACCAAATTTGCGTATTGATCATTACGGGTAGCCCAATACAATAAAGCTGCTCTATATGCCATTTCACCATCTTTAGTACATTCTTGATGGCCTGAACCAACACCATTGAATCCAATGTCCACAATAGGTAGGGCTTTAGGTTTATAATCGAAAGGTGTATCTTTGATCATAGTATCAAGAGCACGTTTTCTAATAGGATCAGTCAAACAATCTTGTTGCAAAGAAAAAGTCATTTCAGGAGATAGCATAGTACCTGGATGTCTAAATTGAATCACCGACATATTATATACAACCAAAAAAAATGTTGTTTTATTTCATTTAAATATTACATGTTAAAAACCATTAAATGGATTTTATAAATACGTCAAACTGTACACCACAAGATAAAGCTATTTTAATGCTGATGGAAAGAATAGAACAATTAGAAAAAGAATTATACGATGCTAAGAAAGAAAACATTATTCGCAATATTGCATCATGTGGTAGTAAAACTAGTATATGGGCTGACATATTTATGTTTCTATTAGGCATAGATGTACCATCACGTATGAAAATAAGAGAAAATCACAAATTAACCAAGAAGTACATTCCATCAATAATACCAAAACGAGCGATAGACTTGTATCATATACAAAACACGTCAAAGAAACCATTTTGGGAATCAGATTTTGATAAAGATGAAAGTTTTGAAATATATTCTTATGAAGATTCTAACAATGTTTATAAAATTTTACAGAATATGTCCTTGAAAGAGCTAGAAGATTATTGGCATTATAGAGCATCATGGACAAAATGGCTAGAAACTATCTAAGCACCCCATTTACACCAATTATATATTCGAATTTCAATATATTTACCAGATCAATTATTTTTTTCTCTTTGTATCCAAAATTTTATGGACACTTGGTAAAAATAGGAAGACCATGGGTAAAATGAATTAAATGTCGGAAATGACTATTAGAGGTCATAGATAGCCACAATTCCGACACTCAATAAAATTAGAAAACCGTTGGCAAAATTAATTGGATGTCGAAAATGACTACTACAGGTCACAAATAGCCACAATTCCGAGACTTATTAAAATTAGATAACCGTTGGCAAAATTAATTGGATGTCGGAAATAGCTATTAGATGTCCCAAATAGCTACAATTCCGACACATGGTAAAAATAGCACAACAATAGGCAAAATTAATTTGATGCCCAAAACAGTCAATATATGTCTTTGATAGAAACAAAAGAAGCGTTGGAAAGTTCAGAGACCAAAACTTATTGCCCAATATTAATGGATTCAACTGAATTGAAAAGTTTATTGAAAAATATAATAGAATGTTCAAGAGGCAAAATCGGTAAGAGTGATATTATAAGATTATTGACTAGTTTCAAAGATAGTATAAGAAGGAATTTCTTGCCCCTATCAGCAGAAGACAAAACAATATATATTGAAGAACATTATAATACTCTAAGTGCAATCAAGTTTGAACTAGAATACTTAGTAAAAGAACAACATATGCAACCAAATGTAGATATCATTAGATTAAGAGATCGAATTTATGCAGACATGCTAAGAGCTGTGCATATTCAAAATGAAACACGAAAGGTAACTCAAATATTCAATGAATTTTTAAAAGGTATTACATACTTTAGCAATCAACAACCTATTAATAATCAACCAGTTTACCATCGTCCAGGATATTCTTGTCGTGAAAAGCAACAACCAAACGAAGAATGTCAACAAACAAATACAAACGCAAATCGACAAAGTAAAAAGGCACGAATACGTATTTGCTATATAGAACGTTTAGTATATGATGAACTATGGTCAAAACTGTTATTTTCACCACAAGATATTGGACATATTCAATGGCTAGGAGATACAAAAAAAGCATATCAAACTTGTTTTGAAAATAAAAACTTATTTATCGAGCTTGAGATGAATAAAAGAAATACAAAGCCAATATCTTTAAAAATATTTGAGCATGATAAAATTGAACAATATGAGAAACCCTATGATGACTTAAATGAAATATACACGCAAACTGTTTATTGCTATAAAATTGATGATAGAAGAAATAAATTCTATTCCAAAGAAAATACGTTTGAACAAGAAGGTGTTTGGGTTGAAAACACATAATTTATTGAGTAAAGTTCATAGCCAATTGTGCCTCTCGAGCGATAGCCAATGCTCTGCCTTTCTCTATTTGCACTGCACGATTGCCAGCAGGGAAGTCTTTTTGCAAAATTCGAAATGTCTCTAATGCTGCCCAATGCCATGTTTCAAAATCTTCAGTTTCTTTTTGTAACCCTTTGTATATTTCAGTCAACTCATCGTGAATGATAGCAACTTCTTTTACAATTTTATCATTTTCTTTCTTAGCCATACGTTCAGCATATGGTAATTTCTTTGGTGGTGCCATTTTTTTTAGCTTCATAATAAACAGAAAATAAATCAGATTTTTCTCATAAAACTAATATTGCCTATTAATATTTGCGGGAATCGTTGTAATATTACCCAGTCCAAGATTGATGTTCAAAATATGTCGCAAATATATATCCATGACTTCTTCATTAGATTTGCCTTCCATCATCTCTTTGACTCGGGTAGTGAAATAGTCTCGCGTATGGACAACATAAATGTTCTTTTTCTCGAATTTGACAGTATCTCCAAAATTATATGGAGAATCACGAATCAAATGATTATCAACCGTTCCAATGATGCTACCATCTGGCAATATATTTTTGACCGTCACGAAGAATCTTTCACGGCCATTTCCAATTTTGACTGATGCATTTACTGAAACGCTATCTAATTCTTGATCAGATGGTTTTTCGAATTTGTCTGGAAATTTGGTAGCCATTTCCACTACATCAACCCAATCATCTGTATGAATTTTAGAGGACATTGTGTATCATGCCTAAAATATTACTGATGAGCATTCATTTTTTATGAAAGATTTCCATCAAATAAACTAAAATGTTTGCAATTCAAAAACTAAATAGTTTGGAACCATTTGATGATTTTACAAGATTAGAAATCACTGAACCCATATAACTATTTTTTAAAACAGCAATACATCGATTAAAATATTAGCAATTTTAAATGTGTTAGCTCCATATATTACTTTTGACATACAAAGTAGGTTTGAAGAAGAGCCCATGTTGTGGTATGATGTAATAAATAGATTATTTTTGGGCAAATACCAGTTGGTGGTCAAAAGCACAAAATATATATATTGGGACGTAATAGAGTAATCACCAAAGAAGGTCGAACTAATTACATCACCTATCAAAAAAGAAGATCACATTGACAGAAACTCGTAAATTGGAACGCAAAATTTTTAATAAACTTTAATAAATGCCAACTATATCTTCTATTGTACAAGATTATCTGACTAAAGAAAATGTGGTCTCACTATTGAGATCTTATGAAAAACGGAAAATGACGGATGAAATGAGAAGCGATTTGATGAGGGACTTTTTTAATACAATTATCGGAAAAACATTACCACAACTATTTGGATGTGAGTGGAGAAATACACGTGTAATTGGAGCAGGTACTGCTGGATTTATTGTTGGATTTAATACTGAAACATCGAAAGAAATGTATGAAGGATTTCAACGTTTTCAAAACATACATTTTGACAGAAAATATATGAATGACAGTCTTATCAATGACACTATGCCGCGTGAGATGGCTCTAAAAGTTCAAATGTTCTATGAAAACAAACCATATTTTGAAGCTCGTGCTTTACGTGAAGAACGAATTATGGATAAAGTAAATAACCTCGCTGATACATCTGGACCAAGTTCTCTTATAAAGTCTTCAACTCCAAGATTTTATTATGGTTGTACAGTGAATGTTCCATATGGCAAAGACATAATAAAATACAGACTTACATTTATTGATTTGATCCCACCACGATATTCCACAATTTTGGAAATACTTCAAACAAACCCAAACTTTGATTGGTCTCCAATATTCACAAAAATACAAGAATTAGTAAAAGCATTATGGCGTTTTGGAATTAGTCACAATGATCTATCTGTAAGAAACATTCTTGTATATATAGCACCAGATGCACAAACTGATATAAAATTGGTGGATTTTGGTTTAGCTGAACTCATACGACCAATCAAAGAAGGTGATGATGTCTCAATGATAGCATCTTACGAAGATTTGTATAAAAATGCAGACAAAAGTGAACAAAATGGTAGCAACGTAGCGAAATTGAAAGAACTTGCACAATATATGAGACTTGCAAATGTTGTAAAAAGTTGAAGTAATGCTTATCTGTTGAACTAATATATAAAGGAAATTAGCAATATTGATTTTGAAAAATGGAGAATAAGCCACGTGGAACTGGCACTTTATCCAAAAAAAGATATGAAGAGATTACACAAAAATTCAAAGATATCGAACAAGATGAAACAAAAGTAGAAGAATTATTGAAAGTATTACAAACGGTCTTAAAGTTTCATCCTGAAGCAAGTAATTATCCATTTTATAAAGCCAACCTGAAAGAAAATGAGACTACATACCATCCTGCAAAAAAGAAATATTATGAAGCGAATAAAGCGGAAATAAATGCAAGGAGAGCAGCAAGGAAACGTGAACAAGTGCAACAAGCTCGACTAATGTCACAACAACAACAAACATAACGATCTACAATTATTATTTTTTCTTGATCGTCTTTGAAAGCCATATAAAGACATCAATCTATTAATACTCATTAAGCGATAACAAATGGCAGAAACGCTTGAGAAGTTTTTGGAGAGGGTGAAGGTACCCAAAGGGGTGCTTTTCACACACACATCGTTAAAAGGAGGCTCTTACTATATTGGTCCAGATGATTTTGAGAAGTTTATGAACCTATATATTGAAGCTGCTGAAGCTAAAAAACCACTGCATCTCACTGAGAAACATAGAGAAATTTGTCCTATTATTATTGACTTTGATTTTCGCCAATCCAAAGAAGAGCATTTGTATACAAAAGAAACAATTGGAAACATCATTATAGAACTATTGACACCAATCAATGAATATTTAGATACAAAGGATAAATACGAGATTATTGTACTCACCAAAAAAGGGCGTTTGCATGACAAAGATAAACAAATATACAAAGATGGTCTACATATTATCATTCCACATGTTGTCACACAACCAGACTTTCAGTTCTTTTTGCGTCAGCAATCCTTATCAGAGCTTTCAAATATATTTTCATCTATTGGAGTGATCAATAATATTGAGGAAGTATACGACAAATGCGTGATCAAATCCAACAACTGGTTGATGTATGGAAGTAACAAGCCCGATGAAAAAGATACATGGAAAATAAAATATAACTTTATTTTCAACAAAGCTGATTACAGTCTGAATGAACAAGATGATACAAAGTATACGTTTAGAGAACTTGTCTACTTACTATCAATTGTGAACAAATATGATGAGACTCCTTACAAAGAAGGTAAAAGTTTGATGAAACGAAAAAGTCCTCAGTCTGAAAATAATACCATTGAAATCTCGACATGCATTCATACTAGCAGCACTTTACAAACCAAAACAAATATAGATCATGAGTACATCAAAAGTCTACTTGACACTTTAAATCCAATAAGAGCAGAGAACTATGAATCATGGATTAGAGTAGGTTGGTGCCTATTCAATATTGAACCATCAGAGTGCTTGTTAGAATACTGGAGAGATTTTAGCAAATTATCAGATAAATTCAAAAAAGGTGAATGCGAGAAATTGTGGCAAAGTTTTTGGCAAAATCGAGCGAATGTACAAGAACGAGTTTCTATGGGATCTCTATGCCAATGGGCAAAAGAAGACAACTTTGATCAATACAAAGAGATCACAGACCAAAGTATTCGTTCTTTGATTCAAAAATCAAGAAAAGGTGATCATACAGATATTGCACGAGTAATACACAGATGTTACAAAGATATGTTTAGGTGTACTTCAATCAAAAAAGGAGTTTGGTATGAATTTGTTAGTCCGTGTTGGGAGCCAAAAGAACATGCTTATTCATTACGACAATATATATCAAATCACATAGTGAAATTATACATAGAACAATCAACTTACTACTATCAAAAAAGTTTGCTAGAAGAAGACAACAATATAAAGCAACATTTCACAGACAAAGCCAAACAATTAGCAGGAATAACATCAAAATTAAAATTATCACACTTCAAAGATGCCGTCATAAAAGAAGCTTCGGAATTCTTTATGGATGAAAAGTTCATGAATTATTTAGATGAAAACCCAAAACTATTGGGCTTCAATAATGGAATATATGATCTAAGAACACATCAATTCCAAGATGGATACCCTGATGATTACGTTACAATGACAACAAAGTATGATTACACCGGTACAAATGATGACGATATTCAAAATGATATATTCAAGTTCATCAAATCAATCATGAAAAACGAAGAAATGAAAGAGTATTTACTCAAAATTATGGCATATATGCTAGATGGCGAGAAATACTTGGAACAATTGTGGTTTTTTACAGGAAATGGTAGAAATGGTAAGGGTAGTTTATGTTCACTTTTACAAAAGACATTCGGAGACTATTACTATGAGCCCGATATATCATTTGTGACATCATCAAACAAGTCAAGTTCAGCAGCAAATCCTGAGTTAGCAAAAGCCAAAGGAAAAAGATTAATCATATCTAGTGAACCCGAAGATGAAGAGAAAGACAGCAAGTTTCGAGTAAGTCGACTAAAGAAATATCGTGGTAATGACCTAATACAAGCACGAGGACTATATCAAGCTCCAATAGAGTTCAAGCCACAATTTGGGATGATATTCCAGATGAACGATAAGCCAGAATTGAGTAAGGTTGATGATGCAATAGCAAAATCACTGAAAATTATAGAGTTTCCATATCAATTTGTCCATGAACCTAAATTACCACACCAAAGACCAATAGACACTAGTTTGAAGATGAAATTTGAGCAAGATATAAGATACAAGCAACAATTTATGTTGATTTTGTTGGACTACCACAAAAGATTTATTCAAAATCATCAAAATATCACTGATCCACAAGAAGTAGTGGAAGCATCGGCTGAATACATTGAAGACAACAATCCTTTAGTCGCTTGGTTAGATATGTATATGGATGTAACTAATAATCCAGAAGACAGAATAACTCCAACACAGTTGAGACAATTTTATGAATCGGACACAAAAGACAAGATATCAAAAGAAAAATTCAAAAAGCTATTAAACATGTTAGGACATGTATGTAAAAGATCAAAGAGTCAACGATATTACAGTGGGTTGAAAAGAAAGCAAATGGTAATGGATGATTTTGAATAATTGGTGACAGATGACGGATGACATAAGTTCTGAACAAAACTTCTTTTCAAGTAGTTCTTTGTAGTATTTTCAAAAATAGTTCTAGAAAAATCTATTATATTGTCACCCTGTGACACCTTTCTGTAAATCTAGGCATCAATATGAAAAGTCATTTTTAGGTATCAATTTTGAACTTTTTTCATAAGTCAAGATCATGACTTCATGAGGTCCTGATGGTGATATGAATATTTATAAATTTTAACTTTTTAGAACAGATACCCAAAATACCCAAAATACGCAAGGTGTTTATAAAGGGATTTTCATGATGAAAATGGGGGTCATCGTGAATTTAATGGATCCTCAAGAAAATACCCAAAGATTCTTTCTTGAAATACCAAAGAAAGCCCCGTAATATTCACCAGACCTTCGTTCAACCACTTCATTTTTCTTTTTAATCCAATTAAAATGGATCAATTCATCGAAGAGTCTATTGAATGTATCGACTCATGGAAACTTCTAAATGATGAAATAGTCCAAAAAGAAAAACAAATCAATGAAGCTAAAACAGCATTAGATGTTTTAGAAGTCCATTTTGGGTCTAATGATCACATCAAAGAGATTCATAATACAATCAATAAACAAAACAAAGATCTTGAAAGTGAAATAATAAAACTAAAAACAAAAGAAGCCGAGATTCAAAACATCAAAACCCAATGCAAGCAAATATTATCTGATATTTTCCGTTTGTATACCAAAATCAATCAAGAATACAATATGAAAACCCCCGAAGAGACATCAATCGAAGAACCAATAGCAGTTGAAGTAGGACGCATTCTCTATTCAAATCTTGTAGACAATCAGCAACTTCGAAATGATCCATCAATTTATGGTATTTTCAAAGATGTATACCGCAAAGAAAAATCTGATGAAAAAACAGAATGAGTACTTACATTACAGTCAAGTACAATTGCAATTACACTTCATCTGATTGGCACATCAAAGCAGTCCACACGAATCTCAACGATTCTCTATTAGGAGTGTTTAGATTACTATTAGACGAACTAAGCACAGATTATATGATCACATTTTATAAAGATAGAGAAGCTGAGTTTGCACATTGCGTCGGACTTTCAGATTTTTACATACATCATTGGGAAAAAAATCAAAAAGTCAAGACATATACAATAGGTTTTCAAGATGTACCATATAGACACCGTTTAGATGTTTACTTGAAAGAAAATCATGATAAAATAGACCAATTATTAAATGATTGGCACCAAGCAATCAAAAGAAAAGAAATCCCCGCTGATCTCCAACAATATATATTCGAGTCAAAATATAATTAATACCATGATCCGCTGTCAATCATAAAATGCAGTGCAAATAGCCAGAATAATCAATTTTCTTATTTTACAAAAACAACACACAAAATGGTATGCATAAAAAAACTATCTACGCTTAATCAACCATTTTATGTCATACTTGAAAGCAGTTTCCATGAATTATTAATTTTTACGTATTTTGTTTTTCTTTGATTGAGATAAACAGTTCGTTTACCATATTTTGTATTTACTTTTTGAGATGTGCGAGTAAATTTATTTTTATGTGACATTTTACCCGCAGTCATAGGTTGACTTACACGATTTAAAACTTTAATGAATTCATTCACAGCGTTTATACAATCTGAATAGTCTTTCACATTTGAATTGTTATTTTTCTCCTTATAAATTTTATAGTCATCGATTGAAGATATAAGTTCATGTTTTAGTGAAAGATTCTTATATCCATATAGTGTCCCATATGTCTTATCTGTTAATGACATACTACCAAAATCAATGATTTTATTTGTTGTAGCAATGTAAGCATCTAATGATTTTTGATTTTTGGGATCTGACCATTTGTATGGAGCATTTTTACCATTTTTACTATTATTGTACTCAATGATAAGTGCTTCAATAGCTTCTTTGAAAGTATAATTATTTTGATTTCTTTGAAGACACTTATTATCTCGACTATCATTATTAAATTTGTAGTTATTAAAAACTGTTAGATTAGTGTATTGTTTGGACATTGAAAATTCTACATCACCTTGTAAATAGACAGTTATATATATTTTGACTGTGTCATTTACACCAATGTTTATATTCAAATCAAATTGGTCAGATACTTGTGCATTTTTGTTATCTTCATTTGTTTTGTAAAATTGGTTGATAATATTGGTAAACTTAGTGTTTACTTCTTCAGCTAAATTAATTCTTGATTCACGAATATCTTTGACAATACGTCTCAAATGTTCATTTGTTTGTGCAATATTTTTCAGTTCATCAAATGATAGTCTTGAAAAAGATTGAAATATCATATCGTATGATAGATCATCAAAACTCGTATCTTGTGGTTGTGATGCCATTTAAATTTTATTTGAAGATAGAAAAGATTTTTACAACAATAATATAGAAAGACAAAGTGTGAAATCAACTCAAAACAATCCTATATTTACCAACGACATCAGTACCACCACATCGCACAACTACAAGCATCAAACTAATATCGCTAACTTTTGTATTTTTATTCAAAGATTCATCAAGTGAGACCACCATATTTTCGCAATTCATGACATACAATTTTTGATCTTTTCTTTTTACCAACATGATTCTAAATGAATCATCCTTATTAATTGGAACAACACTAATTTTGTCACAAGACACCAAAGTAGTATTATTGAAAAGCATGGGTAAACTATGAACTTCAAAGCCATACAATTCTAGCCCACGACTCACAAAATCAGGTTTATCGTAATTCGCAATAGAACAATAATTTCTCCACACTAAAGCATCTCCATAAAATGACCCTAATTTCTTTCTGGCTTTTTTGAAACGTGGTCCATCATCTCTAAAATACATACCACAAATAGTATCTTGAACATATTGAATCACCAATTCAACCACAGATATTTTCCAATATGTAGCCAAAGTAGCCCATATATTGACAACACTACTCTGTTGTAAAAATAACTTGTCAACAAAAATCATTTTGATCAATTTGTCTAATCCAACTCTTCCAACAACAAAATACCAGAAAGCCTCTAAATCATAAGGTCGACCATTTTCATAGTTTGTCAAAGATCTCGACCATATATTTTTGGAACACAATTTACAATTTACAGCAATCATGCTATTATACAGGTCATCATCAGAAGGTGTATACAAATTATAGAAAAAGTCAGCTATTGTCTCTTCAAATCCATCGCTTCTATCTACAACGGGTTCCATCATTACATGAGATAATTCATGTGCAAGACAAGATAGTGGAACTTTCTCACAAATGATTATACTTCCAGAACCTTGACGACCACCTGATTTGATATCTTCAGGGATTGGATGCAACCCAGACCCAGAAATATAGACATCTATAATAGTTCTTTTTTTCAACCCAAGATCAATATCAAATCTTGAAGCTAAACTATGAAAGCCAAAATATATAGATTTGACATTTTCTATATTCAATACATTTTTCCCATAGTGAACTCTGATATATGGAGACCCAACAATCATAAATCCTTCAATTCTTTTCAACTTGCGTTGTTTTCCCCAATCTCCATCAGAGAAATCATCAGGTATAATTGTGCAGGCTATTTTAGAGTCAATATTTATAAACCCACAACGTTTGACTAAGTCACACATATTAGAACATGAAGCTTTAGTATTGACTTCGACCCAACTCATTTTATTTTTACTCTATAAACAAAAAAACACAACACACAACACAAGACACAACAACAACAACACACCCTACTGATCAATCCCCAGAATCTCCTTCAACTCTGCAATATTATCAGAGCTCAACTGTTCCAACATGTCATCTTCATAGACAGCCAACAAGTCGGGATCATATGCCACTACCGACTCAATCCGAGATTTCAAACACAACACACCCTCGATGTCACGGGTTTTATTACGAAAGAACTGTGCTTTGATATGTGGAACCTTTTTATAACCATTTTCGGTTTTAATCTTTTTTACACCTAAAGACGCAAAACGTCCAATCCAAACATACTTCTCTCCCAATGGGAATGAACATGTGTCTTTGTGTTGATTTGTCAGCATCACAAAGTGATTCCCAGGAGTCACTTCCTTCCAAGTAAAGATTCCACCTTCATTAGGGTCATCATCTTCATGGACCTCTTCAGGGACCTCCTCATGGACTTCCTCAAGATTCTCCTCAAGAGTCTCCTCATTGACCTCTTCAAGATGCTCATCAAGATGCTCCTTATGAGTGTCTTTAGAAGTCTCGTCCTCACGCCAATTGCCATACACAATCTGAGGGTATATTGAGATTTCTCTGACGATCTTCCCAAAGATAGGCACATCATCAACCTCAAACTCTGTGGCAACAAATGATTTTGTGATGATGTCCACATTGTCCTTGAACGTCTTTTCAAACTCAGGAGTACTCGCTTTTGATGCAAATTTAAATCCAAACCCAATTGGCATCTTGCAATCATCCAAGCTCTTGTGTTCCTCCTTAAACTTTCTCACCAACGGCTCGAAGGTATCCTTCCCGGGCGCAGCTAAATACTTATCAACTAATTCTACAGTCAGACGCATATCAGCTGCAATGTCCTCTGATTGCTTCTCCAACCAATCTGATTGATAAGATACACCTTTCAACCGTGTGGACACATACTCCATAGGCAACTTATCACTCTCAACACCAAGAGGCAACGATTCTCCAGCAAATGTAGCAACTCCTTCATCACGAGCATATCTATCAGCCATCTGAGATGTTTTGGTATGCCCCATCCTATCCTGGCGCCAGTCTCTTCTGATTTTAGCCTTCTCATCTTCAGCTGCACAAGCATATCTGATTCCATACGGTGACACACCTTCGTATGATGTGTTTTTTAACTGTTTGTTGTTGTAGGAGCTAATGTCCGTTGACTTCCTAGCCAAAATAGTGAGGCTCTCAGGATCATCATTGGGTAAAGTTCCGGTTACAAACAAACACACTTTGAATGCCAAAGTCAACAAAGTGGGCAAATCCAGGAAGTTTTGTGGAAATGGGATCACAGCCTTCTCACGAGGAGCCCGATCTTGCATAAACTTACCTTTGAATGGCTCAAAGACAAAGTTGGTCATAACATTAGATGCCAAAAGAGTGTTGAGTGTTGCAGGTTTCAGAAAAGGCAAGACGAAGATAGACACTTTTGTATGTAGTGGCAGAAATATATTCTCATATGTGAGATGTTCCGTGGTTTCTACACCACGAGCACCACCTTCATGAATGAGAATCGCATACATACAGACTATTTCAGCCAAGTTGCGAGGACGTGACACTTGATTGACATTGAGAGTTTTAGTCAACTTTGCGAGAAAGTGAGCAATCACTCCAATGGCAACAGGCAATGACACAGCAGGTCCATGATGTTCACTAGTGATCTTTTTATCTCCCACACGACGCTTCAACTGAGAAGACATATAGTCTTGTGTCGCAGTGGTCATGGGATTCCCAGTAAACACCAAGGGCACATGATCAACCTCATGAGCAACAGAGTGTTCATGAGATCCGTCACCATAAGCATGGTCACGTCCAATTGCCCGAAAGACATTCCTCACCTCTGAGCTGATGCGATTGATATATTGCAGCTTTTGTGCTCTCTTAGCAACATATGGTGCCAAAACACCTTTGAGCTCAGATTCACTACACTGCAACAAATCAAGATCCCAATCTCTCTTCATGCGGATCAACCACACAGACTGATCAGGAGTGCTATACATGCCCACCAACTTGGTCCAAGCCTGATCAACATCAAGAGCATGATCATCTTTCTTCATCAACTTGCGCAAGAACTTGGGTTTTTCAAAGTCAGCCAAATCATCTTTGTTAGGAAGACGACCAACTGAATCATATAACTCCAAGAATTTTGCAATAGTCTTTTTGAAAGCCTTAGCTTGTAACTTCATGACGGGTATGTTTTCACCCTTTCGAGTGTAACTAACCCTTTCACCCTTCTTGATGATCACAGCGGAACGAGCAACGGTAGCCATGGTAGCAAAGCAACACAAAAGTATATGACTATGAAAAAGCTGATACTATTGGTTTTTTTACAAGTAGAGAGACCACATCAAAATATTTTTGCCGAATAGAAAATCACAGTCTCTTTTGTAGAGCGACCTAAAAGCATGACATATTTTTCATTCAGCAAGCGGTATAAAAAGAATATATTAAATTAAAACCAAGATGGCACCATTAAACATAGATACAATATTTGAAAATGCATATGATCTAGAACAGTCTTCGATAAAGTTATATCAATTAAGATTGAATATGTTAAAGGACCATTTTAAACAACCTTTGGAATATATTTTGAGTCATCCAAATGAAGTTGTAAAGTATATCAAAAAGACATATTCTTCTATTCAGACACGAAATAATTTTACTAGTTCAGTGAAGGCGTTATTTAAATACAATCCACAATTACAAAAAGAGTATGGTAAAAAATATGAAATGTGGAAAGTGCATACAACTGCTATGACACAAGCTGTAAGTAAACATTATGCATTAAGTAAACCTACAGAAAAACAAATGAATACATACATTACTTGGGAAGAAGTAAGTAAAAAGTTAAAAGAGCTTCAAGATTCGCAATATGGCAGTGACGCACATTTATTATTGGCTATGTATTCTCTTGAAGAGCCCAAAAGACAAGATTATGGAAATGTGGAGATATTCAAAAAAACTCCTCCACAACCAATTGCGAACACGGAGAATTATATTATTGATGGGAAAAATCATATGACTTTAGTTTTGAACAAGTACAAAACGGCAAAAAAATATAAAAAGATGGTGAGAAAACTGGTTCCAGAGTTGGCGAATATTATCAAAGCTTCACTAGAAGCAAAACCAAGGAAACATTTATTTGTGACAAAAGATGATAAGCCATACGAAAAGAGTAACTCTTTCACACAATATTCTAATCGAATGTTCAATAGACTGTTCAACAAAAAAGTAACAGTAAATACACTTAGACATTCTTTTATCAAAAAGTTTTTAACATCTGATGTGGCAGATAATCATGCAGAAAAATTGAAAGTTAGTCAATCAATGGGGCATAGTGTGACCATGCAATCGATATATGCATTTAAAGACAACGAAGATATAGCAGAAACAACTGCTCACGTAGCAAAGAAGCTAACATTGGGGACAAATGGAACTGTGTAATCTAGCAATCGAGAATGATTATCACAAGCTTGAAACAACAGACTCAGTTGATGATAGAATATTATATTGGGCATATATTTTGGATGAAGTTATTGACGATATAGATGATGCAAAAATACCAATAGATAAAAGAAGATATATTGGAGATGAGTATTGTTGTGAGAAAGTGACGGAGTATTTCAAATCAATATCAATCTATCACGACATCATAAATAGATTTGTGCAAGATCTAATATATGTTATAAATCATCCAGATAACAAGACACCTGAGTTTTTGGGATATATTTCAGAATTATACTTTAAGAACAAAGCTGAGTTCATAATACCAACTGAGGTTACAAATGATTGGATAGAGGCAATAATTTATGATGTCAATGAGTTGTTGACAAATAGTGACTCAGCTCATACTAATTTCAGTGGCATACCTGATATGAAGATCAATTTAAAAGTCAAGTTCAGAGCAACGGAACAAGAGGTGATGAAATTATATCAAAATATGAAAAGTTTCAATCAATACAAATACACTTTTAATGGTATTTTGAAGACATTGGAATCAACAGACTACTTTGAAATTATCAAAAAGGTTGATATTTGGGTGCCAGCATATTTGGAGAAATATGATAATGCTAGTCGTAAAAACAAGGTGAAGCATGTTAAATCATTATATGATAGATTAGTAGATAAATCTGGCTTAACAAACATTGAAAAAGATCGCTTCAACAAATTTTATCTTAAGGAGACATGTGGCAAAGATGAATCAGATAAATCGAGTATCACGGATATTACAGACATTCAAGAAGTTGAGGAAGAGCCGATTATAAATCAAAATATGACTATAAATGAGAACTTTTCATCAAAGTTGTTTATGGTGATTGCGAAGGTTACAAAGATGATAATGGAGATCAAGAATGATGACATCAAAGAAGAGTTGATGGCAAAGTTCAATAAGGAAATAATAATGTAAAGATATAGCTTCTTTTTTTATTTTCAATCTAGCAAGGATTGATCAATAATAAATATACTATATACAACTCTATCTATTTGCGCGACATACAATAATTAAGACTCTATCTATTTTCGCGATCTACAATAATTAAGACTCTATCTATTTGTGCGACATATAATAATTAAGACTCTATGTATTTTTGCGATTTACAATAATTAAGACTCTATCTATTTGCGCGACATACAATAATTAAGACTCTATCTATTTGTGCGACATATAATAATTAAGACTCTATGTATTTTTGCGATTTACAATAATTAAGACTCTATCTATTTGTGCGACATACAATAATTAAGACTCTATCTATTTCGACGCAATCATATATACAACTCTATCTATTTGTGCGCGACTCTATCTAAATTTACATTGCAAATTCGTGACATTTCGACATAATCGCGAAGGATTACGCCCTTCGAAATTCGTGACATTTCGACATAATCGCGAGGGATTACGCGCTTCAAATTCGTGACATTTCGACATAATCGCGAAGGATTACGCCTTTACAAATTCGTGACATTTCGATATAATTATAATCGATTACGCGCTTCGAAATTCGTGACATTTCGACATAATCGCGAGGGATTACGCCATTACTAATTCGTAACATTTCGACATAATCGCAAAGGATTACGCCCTTACTAATTCGTGACATTTCGACATAATCTCAACGGATTTCGAGGTGCAAATTCGTGACATTTCGACATAATTCCAACGGACTTCGAGATGCAAATTCGTGACATTTCGACGTAATTCCAACGGACTTCGAGATGCAAATTCGTGACATGCAATAAATATATATGTATGAAACTCTATCTATTTCCGTCGGGTCAAATAATTATTTTGTGCACATCTGTATCTATTTCCGTGGGATCCAATAATTATTTTGTATGAAACTCTATCTATTTCCGTCGGGTCTAATAATTATTTTGCGCGAAGCTCTATTTATTTCCGTGGGATCCAATAATTATTTTGCACGCAATCTCTATCTATTTCCGTCGGGTCTAATAATTATTTTGTGCGCAACTCTATTTATTCCCGTGGGATCCAATAATTATTTTGTATGAAACTCTATCTATTTCCGTCGGATCCAATAATTATTTTGCGCGAAGCTCTATCTATTTCCGTCGGGTCTAATAATTATTTTGCACGAAGCTCTATCAATTTCCGTGGGATCCAATAATTATTTTGCGCGGATCTCTATGTATTTCCGTCGGATCCCATAATTACATTCATCTCAGCATAAAAGAAAAGCATATAAGGATTACATAATATACACAATATGAAAATGGCTACAGAAGAGCGCAAGTGTTCCACCACTATTTCTAAGCGTAAATATCATGACTTTGCAAATAAACTGAAAGAGAAGTTTGATGAATCAGCAGTAGATGAAATATGTCAGATGTTTCAAACTTCGATGAACTATGATCCAAATATGAGTACTTATCCAGAGCCTAAAGAAATATGGATCAAAAAGTGTGTTGAAAGGAGACGTAATAAAATGCTAGCTAACCCAGAGCTACATGAAAAAACAAAAGAAGAATGGAGAAATCAAAGTCGTGAAAAATATCAAAATGACCCAGAGTACCGTGAGAAGAAATTAGAATACTACCGTAATTATTATCACCGTAGGAAGGCACAAAAAGAAGCTGAAGCAGCTTAATAGTATTTTCTTTTTTGTATATTATTGCTTTGCAATGATAATTTACTTCTTCTTTGAAGTCTTTTTCTTTGGACCAACAACACGTTTTTTGTTGCGTCCACCTTGTCTTACTACTTTGATGTATTCATCATCATCATCATCAACAGACATTCTACGAACACCTTCATTAGACCCGTAAATTATGATATTTCCTGTAAAAGCATCAGCAGGTTTTAACAATGTGGTCAAAAATGCTTTATGTATTATAGCAACTTTTGCTTTGATATCACCAACTCCATATGTCAAGTAATATAGATCACCAACACGACATAGTCCAGATGGAAAATACAATAAGTATGATTCATTGTCATCAAAATAAAAAATGTTAGATATTTTATCAACACTCCCTGTGTCCTTATTGAAGGTATATGCAAACATGAAATATACATATGTTTGATGAGGGTAATACTCTGTTTTTACCTTCAAATTTATATGAGCTTTTAAATCGTTTTGCATCTTAAGAAGCACATTTGACAAATTTTTCATTTTCAAAAATTCATTATATTTTATTTTGCAATGACCAATAGCCAACATTAATTTGTCATCCAAAGGTATTGCAGGTGTACTAAGCGAAAAAAATATAGTATGTCCTGACTCCTCCTCAATGTTTCCTAATAAAGACGTTATGTCACTTTGGACATTATCAGATATACACTTTGCAAAAAGAGAGGTTGTAGTTGGCTTCAATATTGTATGACCACCGGCTATTTTGTACGATATTCGTAGTCCTTTAGTATTGTCATCAATAGAATTTTCCCACAAAGACCAATTCTTTTCTATTTTTTCTGAACAACTAGGGCAAGCATATTTATCATTTTTAATGGACAAATTAGCTTCAAAAGCTTGTTGATCAATTTCATCAGGATCACTATTTGTTTTGCTCAATACAACTTGTGTCAACATCATATGTCCACAAAAGTCTTCTATACATCTACTCTTCAATTTGTCAAATTTATCTTTATTACAAAAGTTGTCGGCTGCATTAGCATTTGTCGACTCATACTTTTCATTATATAGCAATGGAGTTTTGTTTTTATCACTATATTGATTATAAGTTAACAAATAAGATTTTTTGTATTTGTAAATTCTGACATCTTCAGCATCTAAAATTCCAGGATGTGTGTTGTAAGATACTATCTTTAGTATTTCTGTATCAAAATCGACCTCTGTAAAAAAGGTAACTTCCACATTTTTCTTCCAATTTGTAGTCCAAGGATGTCTTGCATTGTTGACATTATCTAAATAATTAGGATTATCGTATCTATTACCCGAAGCTCTGAAACATACTAAGAATTTATTATCCGCAATATGAGCAATTGAAGGGTTGAACACTGCAACATAAGTATGTTGAATTGATTTTACTACTCTTGCAAAAGCCATAGTGAAGTCTACAAAAGATATCATTTTTACCTTTCAAATAGAAAAAATATCCTATCTATTAACTTATACCCGGACCAGTGAATTATGTTACACTTTAAGGTATACAGGTGGTTTATTCAACCACCCTTGCAACCGAATTACCCCTCTCGTCTTCTTTAGATGACTCAAGGCTTCGGTGCATTTTTTGTCGCACATCTTTGATTCTTTTACCGACTATTTGCTCCACTCTTGGTTGTCCTCGTAAAAGTGACGTTGGTCTAGTCGGTAGAATTGCACATCTTAGGATGTTCAAAGCTGCGTTTTTGTCTCTTGAAATGAACTTGCTATTGTTTGAACACCAAAGCAAGCCCCTGAGACAATTGTTTGCTCCTTTGACTTTCACTTTCTCCAGCACTGTGTCTGTTTCACAGTCTATCTTTGTTGTCAAATATTCATCAACCAAAAAGGTCTCGAACCGTGTTGAACATTCTTTGAAAATACTTGTTGTTGGAACTGCAAGTTCTCCTGGTCCCGTAGAATCGAATTTGGCTGAGCCGTAGGCTATTTTAACTTTGTATTCCTTGTTGAAATATTTGATCTTGTTGAAAAACGTTGAATACAACTTTTTCTTACCACTGTAAACTTGAAATCTTTGTCGTGCCCACTTTGCCTTTAAATACTCTAACCAAAGAGAGTCTTTGATGGTTTGATACGTTTTCATGTACTGTTGATGACTAGTCACAGAGACACCTTTTGTACTTACTTTTGACAGCTTTTCTAAATCATCTTTTATTTTTAGATTCCACTGTTTTGATTTTTCATTAGCTTTTGAAATCCCTGTGTCGTGATAATATTGTCTCCTTGTCAACACATATTCTTTGACAGAACCATTTTCCAATCTCTCAACTCCGTAGAAAATATTGACTCTTCCTGGATCTACCGCTACAACTCTATATTTTTCCGGCTCTGTTTTTGTTTCTTTGTTTACCTTTGGACGCTCAAAGTGGCAACATACAGCGATACCATCAGTGTTTATTGTCTTGGTAAATGTATTAGTAGCTCCTTGAAGTTTAGAAATTTTAAAGATGCTATGCCATTGACCTTCTGATATATCATTATCACTAAAAGTTTTAGCAGATGCCGTAGTGAGTCCAGCCTCTCGTAGTATTCCGTAAAAAACACTGGTGTCAATAGTGATAAAGTGAGACCTAATTTTTGTAATTGGAACTATGTTAAATGTTGGGAGTTGATTTGTTTCGTAAAAACGGTTCAAATGAATAAAGTATCTTAGGATGGAAATAAGACAATTTGGACTATTACTCCATACATCAGATATATATTGATTCTCTTGTAAACAAAGGATATTTCGGTGCTTCGATATCTCATAAAACACTATAGGTGACTCTATCATATTTGAGTCTTTGGGCTGATAACTCCATCCATGGATTTTGTACAACATATAGACTCTTTGCTCATCGGATAAAGACTCTTTCTCTTGGAAATGTTTTAGAAATGTCTTTATGCGTTTTGTCAGATTGAAACGAAGAGAGTTTTTTAAATTTGTGATGTAAGATATAGCACCAGCAGAATAGATATTGCGATCACCAAGATGTCTTTCCACATTCAAAATATACTCAGGGTATATTTCGAAAAATTCGGGGAGATTATCAAATTGTTTGACAGAATCTTTGAGTCCCAACATCATCTGACGAAAGAACGTGACATCAAATATTTCTTCGATATCAACATCACAAACATTTTCAATGTCGTGGAACTTTTCTTTCACGTAACCACAAAGTGCTAGACTTGCAAGATGAACTCTTTTAGAGTAAACTTCGACTCTTTGTTTGATGGCACTTACTATTTTGTTTTTTTGGTCATCTGTGCCATTAATAAAGTCTTTGAGACAACATTTTACCACTGTTTCTCTTTTATTTTTACGTTCACTGAGTTTATCTGCTCTGTCAACTCGAGATGATTTATCTGGTGGTACTTTCTTCATTACTTGATATATTTGGAGATTTCTTATATGAGTTAAAATGCACCAACACAGTTCAAAGACTTAGCAAAGAATTTTTCATGATGACTTTTAGTGAGTGAGGAATACGCGGTAGAGATATCAAGACACTTGTACCACTGACGTTTAATAATAGAAAAACATAGTTCTATGGGGTTGAACCATGGGGAGTATGGTGGAACAAACAAAAGTATCCAAGATTGTGTATCGCAATAATTTTTGACTTCCTTCGAATGATGAAAACTGACATTATCAAGAAGAATCACTGACTCTTTGGGCAAATTAAGTGTTTTTAAAAATTCTACAAATTTTGTGGTGTTTATGGAGCCTTGATATTCTTTATGATTCACAATTTGTTGATTGGAAACACAACAAACAGATGAAATAGATGTCATTCTTGGAAGTTTGGTCTTCAAGTAAAGTTTTTGATTCTTCAAGCTATATCCCTTGGTTTGGACTCCTCGTTGCCCGAAAGATGTTTCGTCAATTGAAAATATTTGATTATTCTGATTCAGATAGTGTTGACGTTTTTCTAAAAACATCGTTGTCTTTTCAGATAAACATTTTGGAGAACCATAATACTTTACATTTTTCTTTGTATAGCCTTGTTTTTTAATAGCAACTCTGATTAGTTCTTTGGATACATCAATTGATAAACTATCTTTGATGAGTTTTTTCAAGAGAGAGTTCGATACGAAAGGGTTGGATAGAATAGTTGTTTTGATAATATCTACTATTTGCATTGACTTGAAGAACCTTGATGACTTTCGTTGATAGGGCTTTCTTTCAGGATATTGTAGCCATCTAGAAATAGTAGAATAACTTACCATTAAAAGTTTTGCTGTTTTTCGAAGACTCTGTAAAATAGAGTAAATATGGACCGCTAGTTTTCTACGATCAAGAGAATACATTAAAGTCTAATGTATTTAAAGAAAATAAGGTGTTCCAATATTTGTTGGTCAGAGAGTAACGTCTATTACATCACAAACCCAACACAAGCTTTAACTTTTCACTTTGTTGTATTTGAGGTAATTGATCAAATTGCTCCTGCATGTTATCCTTTGATGGAATCCAAGTCTGTGTGAAAGTAGCCAACAGACAAGATCTAGACTTTTCTGTTGTATTGATCCCAGGAGTATGCCACCAAGCACCATGTGCTATCAAGACATTTCCTTTCTCACCTTCTAAATTTGTTGTATTATAATGTTTCATCATCTCTGGAGTGGGATAATGACCAAAGTATTGACTACCTGCAATTGCTTGAGTAGCTCCATTTGCGACCGTAAAGTCATCAAGCATCCACAACACCTGGGCACTTGCTGGTTCGATACTCCAAGGTTGAGGCATGCAATGGTATGGATAATCAACATGCCAGTCAACATTACCTTGTCCTGGAAACAAAGTATGTGATGACCATGTTGCACATTTGTTGGGTGCACTCAAGAACAATCCAATTATTGTTGTGATCAAATCAGTTGTTAGCAACTCGTGAAATACTGTATCTACAGCTAATAGATTAGATATCCGACGATGAGGTTGAGCAACAACACAATCTCGAGCCCGAGTGATGATGTCATCTGCAACAACACTTTTAATAATAGTGTATCCATTTTGCCACAAGTTCAACAAATGATGATGAATATTGATACCATTCACCATCAATGAACTCATATTCAATAAATCGCTCAAAGCACCTTTGCCAACACAACGCATCTGCGACATGCTAATTTGACCATCATCTGCAATAGTCACAAAGATAGCAGGAGTTGTCAAGGATACAGCTAAATTAGTTTCCAATATCTGGAAACATTCGTGCGCACTGAGATTTGAGACTGGAACAAAGGATGGAAACGGAAAGTTCTTCACACTGAGGAACTCGCCAACGGAGTTACACAAGAGCGCCATTGTATCGTGTTGTAGAGATGATTAATGTCTATTCAATCTATTCATTTTTCAATAGACACGAGTGGCCAATTCGAATAATTTTTGCGATATGTGACCTTCAAATGCCATTTCCGACACCTGGTTGTAACAAATATCAAAATTGCTCATAGTATCCACTAGAAGAAATTTAAATATATTCTAGAAGTAACTAAGAGGAAAAGCTGCTTAATAGTCTTTTCTTTTTTTACTTTGTTTTAATACTAAAACATACAATAAAAAAGAAAAAGTTATATATTATGTATTGGACTTGAAATATTTTGATGTGTCATTAACCACATTTTGTGGAACAGTCAACTCATATCCACGCTCAGCAAACTTATGATATCTTTCAATCAGCATCAACATGAACTCTTGACGATATCTCACATCTTCACATATTTTGTATATTAAACTAGTATCAATTTTCTTTTCAAAGATATTATGAGGATTTGGATTATCAACAAACTTGAATGGAAACCTAATAATTTTAATAGAGTTCTTAATATCACTATCATACGTGGTCAACTTTGGTAGATTGTTCATTATCATCATGATTGTGCTTTGTGGAATCATTTGCATAGATTTTCCTTGAATTTTGTCTCTTGATGTAATAAACTTGTTCAAAAACCCAATTTGTAATTTACCACCAGACTTGGCTTGGCGACTAATCAATATGCGTTTACTTTTGATATTAAGTAAGTCTGAATTCGATAAAAGCTTATTTGTTGTATAAATACTCGGACGAGGAGCACAAAAGTATTGGCCAAAGGTAAGTTTGCACAGAGTTTCTACGAGTCCTCTACCATTTGCACCCGATCCAATCCAAAAAAACATTTGTTCTAACACTTTATCACCGTGAATACTAGAAGCTATTGTATCTATCAAATAGTCCCTCATGTCAGACGAAGACATTATATTTTGTATTATTTCATGTATATTTGTGCGAATATTTTGATTGCTTGTTGGTACATAATCATATCCAACAGACTTTGTGAGAAAGTCTGAAGGAAGGCCAGCTCTAAACCTCTTTTGTGAGAAATCATAAACTCCATTAGTAAATCCAATGAGATCTTTGCGTTCATCTAGCTTATCATAGAAGTCTTCCTTTCTTTGAAAAAATAACATGCCACATTCACGAACGAGAGTCTTCTTAAAAGTGGTTCTTAGAAGTTTTGCTTGAATTTTGATAAGAAGGTCTTTTGTTTCTATGATATTATTAAGGTCATTTTCATCTTCAGTTACTTGCCTTGTTAAATTGTTAATGACTTTACCATATTCGTGATATACTTCATCAGAGATTCGTGATTTTAAGTCAAATTCTTTTATAACATGATTCCAGCGATGGTTTTTGAAAAGATACCAACTTATGGTATTAATATTGGCAGTGGATGCAACAAACTCTTTCTCATACATAGCGTGAATAACACGAGCTACTTGGGTATCAGTCCCATTCTTAGACTGTAAAATAAGTTCAATGAGTCTATTTTTTTGCACATTATTTTTTTTTGGTACTAGAAGTGTATACTCATTGTTTAGACTATTATCACCAGTATCATTAAAATTCTCTAATTCAACATGTACGAACTTGCATCGAACTACCATTGTTATATCTTGTTCAATGACAATATAATTGTTCTTATATGCTATTTACAATAATAGTAAAAGCAAACAAAAAAAAAATTTACTCTTGTAGTTGTTGCTGTTGTTGTAGTCTAGCTTGACGTCTTCTTTCTGTTATTTTAGCATTTATTTGCTCTTTATGCCTCTCATAATAATCTTTTTTGCATTTTTGATATGTAGATTCATTCTCTTTGATTTTTGACTTAAAAATATGATAATCACTAGCATCAGGATCAAAATTCATCACATCTCTTATCACCTTTAGCATACGCTCACGTCTTTCAACATTATCATCTATCTCTGCAAATTGATCACATATAATCTTGTAACGTTTTTTTGATAATGCTCCAGTACCTCTGGGTGTTTTTGTTGTGGTGTCCATCAAACTATGTATTTTGATTAAACTCTTAAGTAATAAGTTTTTTGTGGCCATTTTTCATTACTACATTTACATATTATCAAAATTGTCTTTTTTATAATTTTGCCAACGGTTCTCTAATTTTGCCAAGTCTCAGAATTATACATCTCCGGGACCTATAGTACCTATTTCCGACATCCAATTAATTTTGCCAACGGTTCTCTAATTTTGCCAAGTCTCGGAATTATACATCTCCGGGACCTATAGTACCTATTTCCGACATCCAATTAATTTTAGCAACAGTTCTCTAATTTTGCCAAGTCTCGGAATTATACATCTCCGTGACCTATAGTACCTATTTCCGACATCCAATTAATTTTAGCAACAGTTCTCTAATTTTGCCAAGTTTCGGAATTATACATCTCCGTGACCTATAGTACCTATTTCCGACATCCAATTAATTTTGACAACGGTTCTCTAATTTTGCCAAGTCTCGGAATTATACATCTCCGTGACCTATAATACCTATTTCCGACATCCAATTAATTTTACCAACGGTTCTCTAATTTTGCCAAGTCTCGGAATTATACATCTCCGTGACCTATAATACCTATTTCCGACATCCAATTAATTTTGCCAACGGTTCTCTAATTTTGCCAAGTCTCGGAATTATACATCTCCGTGACCTATAGTACCTATTTCCGACATCCAATTAATTTTGCCAACGGTTCTCTAATTTTGCCAAGTCTCGGAATTATGCTTCTATATGATCTCTTATTACTTTTTCCAGCATCTAATAAATTATACCAACGGTTCTCTAATTTTGCCAAGTCACGGAATTTATGAATTTATGATACATCAACCAGAATGTCATTTCTCAAAGCATATAAAGAATAGAGATATATGAAGTATTACGGCTATACTCGTAAGGAACAATGGCCAAACAGTGGCATTTTAGCAAAGATGATTTCTACAAGAACAAACCGCCGTCAGATGATCTTGTTTTGGCATCCGATATCAAAGAAGGTTCAGGAGCTAAGAAGTTTACATCTTTTCCATCATTCGACACCTTAATAGATTATTTAGAGTCTAATAAAAATCAACATTTCTACGAAGTAATCCCTGATGCTAGAAACTATGCAGTCTTTCTTGGATTTGATATTGATCAAGATATGGAATACGTCCACACTCACTGCGAGTCCCATGGAGAATACACTGAGTTTATCGAAAACAAATTCCGCGAGAAGTTTGAAGAGTTTATGGAACAAGTGTATGGTATTTGTATCCAATTGACCATCGGTTCTAATTATCAAGTGTCTCAATCAATTAATACCAACAAGTTATCGCTTCATATCAAATTGAATATCAAGTGCAACAACTTTGAACATGCCAAACGTGTAGCACAGACCTTTGTAGCTTATTTGTCATCCAATATCTACACAACTCCGGATGAACGTTTTAATTTCTTCTACACCAAAAATAACAAACCAGTTTGCATCATCGATCAGTCTATCTACACCAATTTTAGGAGTATCCGTACCCTATATTCTTCCAAAAAAGGCAAAAACAATATGTTGATCCCATATAAAACCTCATCAGCTAATATCAAAGACCATATATTTTTATTCCATGATGATTACGCCAAAGACATCTTGTACATGGTAATGCCTACTGCACCTCTGATTGATATTATTGCAGACTTTTCTAAAATCGACGACACCGAGGTAGTCGTCAAAAAGGTGTCTACAAAGGAATGGAGTCGCAATCAAAAAATCACAACATCTACTATTCCACTGTCTCTATTGGCTCAAATTACCCAAAATATAATTTCACATCCCACAATTACAGCTCTATTTACCAATCCAATTACCATTAAAAATACAGAAAATGTCGCACCTTCTATTGTCAACTTCTTTATTGATCCAAAATGCCATGCTATTTGTCCTTATGCTGGAAGAACTCATCGCAGCAACAGATCCTTCTTTGAATATCATCACTACGACTCTCTGCTAAAATACAAATGTTTTGATGAAGAGTGCTCCAGGATCCAGCGTAACCATTGCCACATTATCAAATTAAATAAACAGCTCCCTCTACTGCTCAACGTAAACAAACTAAACAACGACATCACTCTACATTGCAACGATAAGATTATTAAATGGGATCAACTCTACAATCACAACAAGATGTATAATTACCCACGAGACCAATCCATGATTTGTATCAGAGCCAACATGGGTATTGGAAAGACTCAACAAATTATCAAGATGTTCAAAGAATTTGTTGATACACCATTTTATGAATGCAAGAAAATCCTCTTCATCACATATTCCAGAGTTCTCGCCAACAAATATGCAGCTGCTTTCAAAGATCTTGGATTTGTGAACTACTTGGACATGCAAGATGAATATATAATCATGGAAAATAAGGTGATTGTCTGCTTGGATAGTCTGCACCGTATTGGAGGTTGTACATATGATTATGTAGTAATTGATGAAGTACTATCGGTTTTAATGCACTTTAATAGCCCTTTTATGAATCATGATTATGTTATGAGTTTCTTTGAAATGTTCCTAAAATACGGGACTACAGTGTTTCTATTGGATGCTCATGTTGATAATATGATGGTACATGAAGTGGTAGACTTCATATGTCAAGAGAGAAATATCAAGCCTTTTTGGATCAAAAATCAACATGTCAGAGAGACTAATAGGAAAGCTATTTTATTCACCAACAAGGTCCATTCTCAAAAGAACTATCTGTATACTAAGTGTATTGAGAAGGTGATGGAATTAATTGAAAAGAACAAAAAAGTGGTGGTAACAAGCAGCACAGCTCAATTCACTAAGGACTTGGAGACTAAAATCAAGGCTAAGTATCCAACAAAAGAACTATTTGTTTATAATAGTGCAACTGACAGCGAGATTAAATATGAACACTCCCTGGATCCACACAAATACTGGTCAAAAGCTGATATTTTAATATACTCTCCAACAATTACAGCTGGCGTGAGCTTTGAGATTCCACATTTTGACTGCTTGGTTGCTTACATGGAGAATAGTACATTCACACCTTCTGTAGACTTGACAATTCAACAGCTATTCAGAGTTAGGAATCTACAAGACGGAGATATGTTTTTGTATATGAACGACTATTTGAAATTTGATCCAGAAAATCGCCCAACAGACATCGCTAATATTACTCAATGGTTGGACTCCAAAATTGGAACCTTACAAAAATACTTCCCTAACGAGAAAATTCCAAAATCATCTACAATAATAGCTCAAGGTAAGATCGTATACGACAAGACAAAGTTATCTTTCAAAATTTTACAAGGCATTGTCTACAACGTCAACAAATCGCTTCTACACTTCACGGATATTTTGAAGGCCACTCTGATTCAAGACTATAATATCCCTATCAAAGAGATAAACGTGAACATTCCTAAAGATGATTTGGACAAAGCTATCAAATTGTATGATGAGATCAAGAAGGAGCGCGATGATACACTGATTCCTTATGATTTTGATGACATCCCTGTAAAACAAGTGTTTGATTGGTTGGATGAAAAATACAAAAGAGGTGAAAGTTTGACGGCAAATCAAAAGCAAAGACGGTGGAACTATATAATGTACAATGAAATATGGAAAGTTGATAAATGGAACGTAAACGAAGACTTTTATAAGAACTTCATTGGTCCAGCTAAACAATCAGAAAAAGCCAAAATGTTCCAAAAATACTACGCTTGTCTGAGGTTTATCGATACAACAAAATATACATTAGAAGAGAATCGAAACAGGTTGGTTGAAAAGGTTAAAGAATACAAAGGTGATAGTAACATGTCAAAGTTCAGAGATAAATATCAGGAATACTTCCAAAAGCTTATTACTGGTCAAGATGTTTGGATGGCTATCTCTAATAATACTCCTATCAAAAAGATGATCGAAGATGGTGTTACCTTGAAGACATCAGATATCTACGAAAGAGTCTCTAAATATTTGACAGATAAAGATGCCGATTGGTTGGATAGGACACGGAAAATCTTCCAGATGGACAAGAAGATCTATGAGACTATCGAGAAAGTCAAGGAGTCATCAAAGCTATCAGCTTTCTTCGTTTCAAGTATTATGAAAGATTGTTTTATGGTAAACATCACATATGATACACATGCTTTCGACAAGACTTTTGCATGTCCAATGTGGAAAGATATGAAAGATAAGTATCGTTCGAACTTATTTATGAAAGAAGCATCAATATCTAACTACAGCTTTGTGGATTTTGAGTGATAATATTTAAATTTTCTTTTTATTTTGTAAACAAGCTATGTTTACGGAAGTGAAGTGTAGAAGGAACCTGTGTGAGAAGGACATGCAGTCGTATTAAAGAGATAGAATAGCATATTTCAAGTCCCAATAGAGCTGAAAAGAATCGTATAGAGTCAATATAGATCAAACGTATCAT
>JACCDW010352532.1_pt1 | contig 51863 bp, 70 predicted proteins | sample 7449781 | NCBI WGS metagenome assembly JACCDW01 (sample SAMN15323449, study PRJNA562643) | freshwater metagenome | isolation source: river surface water | place: USA:Blue River Watershed | collected 2017-08-18
AGCTAAATCGTGTTCCACAGATAACTCCGGAGATTGCATATGAAGTTAGTTTCGCTAACGCTTTCAGGTAACAACGAGTCGATAATCGCTGATGCTTTAAAATCGGCGGTTGATTATTGCGATGCCATGATTCTGATCGATACTGGCATAACTGACAATACTATTGAAGTTGCTAGATCAATTGCCGGGGAAAAACTAGTAGTTAAGAAGTATAAATGGATAAATAACTTTAGTGATGCCCGTAACTTCGCTCTAAGATGCGCAGCCGAAGAGAATGCAGACTGGGCCATGATGCTAGACACCGATGAAAGAATGGTACCCAACGGCGAAGATTTCCGGCAGCTGCTCGAGAATTCTAGTAAAATGGAACGGTCACCTGGCGTGATCATGGTCCACGTAATTGATAAGAGTTACTGTAAAGAGCGATTCTTTAAGGTGCCCGTTGTAGAGGAGTACCAAGGACCAACGCACGAGACTTTCCCAGGTTACAAAGTTGGAGCCCTAATAACCACCCAGGGACGATTCACCGAGCTAGCTAAAACGCCAGAGCAGTATGAACATAAGTTTAGAAGAGACTACGACATTTTGAAAGAGCATACAAAGCAAAATCCGAACGACCCTAGATGGTTTTACTATTTAGGGGATACCTGTAAGAATCTAGGTAATCTGCGCGAGGCAATTGATGCATATGAAGCGTGTTTTAAGCTGAATGGCTGGGATGAAGAGTCTGCCTGGTCATGCTTTAGAGCGGCCGAATGTCATATCGCCCTAAAGGAAATTCAGAAAGCTTTAGAAAGCTGTGCGAAAGGCCTTGCGAGACATCCGGCATTACCAGAGTTATACTGGCTAGCAGGCTGGTGTGAGTACAATCTCGGTAAATTCCATAAAGCCGAGTATTGGGCAAAGATCGCAATCGCTGTAGGTTTTCATGAAGGTTTCGGGTCTAAAGTCCCAAGAATCGGATTTAGACTACCGCTTGGTCAGTACGACGGACCGTATGACGTCCTGAAGTGGGCTCTCACAAAGCAGAATAAACCGATCCCTGAAGACTTAGAACGTCAACTCGAGGCCTCAAGGGCCAAAAGGATATCTGGATGAGCGATAACGTTCCTGTGAATGAAGTTATTGATCCGCAAGAGATGACCCTTGTGAAGAAATTTCTCGGTACTAGAGTCGCCTTTCTGTTTTACGGATTTCTCATAGCACTGCTGGGTTTGGGTCCATATAGAAATAACGACACGACCGCTTTAGACACTTGTCGAATCTTGCTCAAAGATAAAACGGATATGGTTAATAAGCTCATAGATGAAAACCGGTCTGACGCTTTAAGTCGCGAAAAGTCACTTATCTCCCAGAGGGATACATTCATTGAAATGATTCGCGAGCATTTACTGAAGCTTAAACTGACGCCAGCGGAACCTGTCAGATATAAGAGAATAGCTCCCGCTGAGGGTCAAGGCCGTGACAACTGAGGACAAGTCGCTGGTTCTCGAGTTACTCTGTGTAATTCATGGCGGATATGGATTCTTAGATAAGTGGACTTTTCAGCAAAGCGTTCAAGAAGCGATAAAACTGCTCAAACAGAACGAACTGAATAAGAACAAACCGGATGAAACTAACAGGACTAGTAGTTGATATAATTATAAAAGATAAGACACCCATCTGCGTTCTGATGGTAGGAATGCTTCGAAGAATCGAAGTTATAATTCCCATGGCAGTTTTCGATAAGCTTCGCAATGAAGAGCACCAAAATGTCTCAATGCATGTGGATCATGTAATCGATGACCGATATATGTTGAAATTCATGGTATTTGATAACCCGAATCCCGTCGATTTTGATGAATCCAACCCTAACAATCAGGATGGAAAACAATGATTTCAGTGCTTGTGGCAGCTACATCAGGGTTTCTAGCGGGTTTCCTTATTACAAAACGGCATAAGAAAGAAGACGTGGTCAAGGGTTCTACCGATCCCAGTTATAACTGGGTCGAACTGCCATCGGGCTGGAGTAAGTCGATTAATGGTAACACGGAAGCTTTTGCTATGGTTTTTGATCGGCAGACGGCTTATTGGTGGATTAATCGAAATGGAAGGACGATTGTAGAAGGTCCGACCTTGAACCTCGATTCTGCAAAGGAAGAAATTCTTAAGGCAGAAAAAGACTTTTTAGCGAGGATGTAATGACACTGGAAGAAATGCTCATAGAAAAAACTGATTGTCAATACTGTTTAGGCCAGTACTTTAGTTACGATAGAGAAAGCCTAGAGAATAACTTATGCTCACATTGTGATAAAGGACTAGTTCCTAAACATCCTGTGGTCGTTGCTCTAGTGCGCGAAATCGAATCTCTTAAACAGCGCCTGACGGCGCTCGAGAACCCTAATGAGTGAAATACAGAAGGCGCTGATTTTTGGATTCATAAGCGGGTGGTTTACCGGTATAATTGGGCTCCACCTATCAAATTTCATAGTGAGCAAGCTTCATAAAGCGGTTGATAGAGACAGTAAGATGGAGAATGATCCTGATAATGATACTGTCACTTCAGGACCTATGTAAAGGTCTTCGACTAAAGGCAGGTGCTTACCTACCCGATAAAGTGCCGGTGTAAAACCAAACACCATGCTTGATTGGCCCGCTGAATATCCTAGTCCGACACCAGCGAATGTGAAGTCAGGCATCAGCTTATCGGAACCATAGTTAAAGAAGTGGACCTTGGCACCGAACTGGCCGTCCAAGAACAAAGGCAAAGTAAGTCCTAAGCTTACTGACAAATGTAGTCGTGGGCTCAATCGGAACTTCGCTGGCTTGGGCGATGTTATGAACTTCGATGAGCTAATTGGTAGATTTACTGTCGTATCACCTACTGTTATTGAGTTATGGCTGTAGGCTATTTTTTGACCGTCGTCAGTTTCGGCGAATATGACCGTTGATCGATATTCTCTTGGTAACACAGTTAGCGACCATGGCTTTAACTCCCAGGCCTTAAAAGAAACGTTTCCGAAAGCTATTTTCTGATCGCCAATCTGTTCGTACACGTCTAGTATTTGCTCGTCATCATTGTATGGACATTTTTCGGTAGAAGCGTTAGGTCCACATGTAGTTGGGTCTTGTTTCGCTTCAGAGCTAGTATTGCCGCCTTGAGTATTGGATGCTGAGGTAGAATCATGTGGGTTTACCGACGTTTCGTTACCGCGCTGTCTTTTCGCAGTTCGACTGCTACTGACATCTGAATGAGTTGAACCATCGGTGCGAGCTACCGATACATTTGCTCCAGTAATGCTGGCTCCGTGCGATTCCGCATCATCCTTCACTGCGCTTATCGACATTCCTGCATCGGCTGCAGCGTTCATTACATCTTCTACTGTTCCGTTGTGTACAGATGATCGGGTGGTCCCTCCACCTAAGTCCTTTTGAGTTATAACCTGTGTAAGCTGCGATTTAGTATCGGATATTTTCTTTTGTTGATATCCTATGATAAGAAGCATTACGCCGATTATTGAAACTAATATCTTGGTGGATTTATCCATCGGCGTAATGCTCCTAATCGGTTGTTATTTTTTAGCAGGTTTTTTAAGAGTCTTCAGCGCCTTTTCGATTTTTCCGATTCTCTCTACTAGTTCGTCGGGCTCCATGTCACCAAAAGACATGCTAGTAGAAGATGAAATCTTGGACACCTTTGAGCTCATTTCCTCTAACTGCGCGGTTAGTGCCACGACTTTGGCCTCGAGGGCGGCCCTTGATATATTGCACTGTTGATGCTGGTCTTCCTGTTTTTCTGCCTTTTTCTCCTCGATCTCTAACTGCTTCATTTTGGCTTCGTGATCTCGTTCTGCTTTTTCAGCTCGAGACTTAAGCATCGTAGGACCGAATTTGACGGCAGCGCCGACGACAGCGAGAACTGCCGCTCCACCGATCATTAAAGCTGGACTAGCGTCGGCTCCCGCCGGTACCAGTGACTTCACCTGACTAATGGCCTGATCTACTCCGACCGTTGCAACAGTCGTAGGACTTTCGGTCGGCTGCACTTCTGCGGACTTAGCTGATTCGTTCTGTGACATAGCGATTTCCTCCTTTTTGGTTATCGCTTCAAGTGGCAACTCGGTATTTTTGTCTGTCCTTGTGGTTTTAACATCAGTGGTGTCTCTTTCACCGTCCATCGGTATTATGACACCCTTTACAGATTTTGGTATCCGACAGTTTTGATCAAACGCGGATAGTGACTCAAACGGAATAGACCCGTCCTTGTTGAGTTTAATATCACATACAGGTCTGTTGTCCTCCATTAATCACCTCGGATTCGTATTATGTCGATCTTTATGTACGGGTCTTCCTTTGACTTAATCATCTTCCCTGGTTTAATGCGCTTTTCCTCCACACCAGCACCTACTAAGAAATCCTTGACCTTCTTGATTCGATTATATCCCTCGTTCATACTCATCTTTCCGCCGACAAAATTAATACTGACTAACTCGATTTCAGGGTGGCCGACTAAAAAGGCCCTCCATTTTTCTATTAAGTCGAACTGCTTTAGATTAGTTTTCTCGAACACCACTTTGTTTTGTACTTCTTCGACGTGCGGCTTCTGGGGTTCTTGGCTTACGGTTGGTACCTCTTCGACTTCTATGCTCGGAAGCGGTTCTGCGATTTCCAGAGTAGAGTCATGTGCCGTTAACTCTGCGACCAATTCGGTAGACGGAATTACGTCTGGTTCAGCTGGGCTCACAGGCGATGGTGTAGGTTTTGGTTCTATGGTAGTGAGTATTGGTGCTTCATTTAATGCGTGTTTAGGGCTTCTTCCCACGACCATAACAACATCATACTGAGACATTCCGGGGATGCTTCGAATCGCAAAATTCGCTCCTAAGGTTAAGTAATAGATTCTCATAAACCCTAATCTTAAGAAAGTGCCGACCGTGTTTGGGAGATTTGATTCTACCGATATACCAATCGAGTCTGATATGTCGACACTGCCACCGGCTTTAGCGCTGAATCCGCTTGTTCCGTACGATGCAGACGATATAAAATGAAGCTTACGAAAATCGATTCCTACAGAGGCCGAACCATCGATCGAATATTGAGAGTCGAAATACTTGTTATAACTTACGGGCAATGAATTATGAGCCGTAACCGACGCCGAAAACGCTCCTATCCTATGCTGCAGGCCGACCGATAATACTGGATTCCATATTCCGAATCCCTGTGAACTATTTGAAAAGTCTTTAAGGATCATCGGTACCTTTAAGCCGATGAAAAAGAATTTCTTTGCGTACAAATAAGAAGCATTGAATCCAAGAATTCCCGGGATTAGATTAAGATCTTCGCCCCGCTGCCCTGTCCATCTCAGTAAATTAGCAGAGTACAGCGGGGCTATTAAAAATGGTTTCCATCCTCATAAAATGAGGCTACGACGGACGTGAACTTCGAACCGACCTCCATATCGGTTCTTACAATCTTTAAATCTTTAGGTATTTCCACACTAACATCCGCACTGGCAGACGAAACGGAAGCAGTCAAGCACAAGACCACAAACAGTGATCTCTTTTTCCTGAAGAAGAGAGGGACCAAGGCTAACGCATAAAAGAAGCTAGACGAGCTCCCGCTATTAGGTTCGCGGAGTCCTATGCCGTTTGGTACGTTATTGTGAGTAGAGGGAGCAGACGAAGAACAACCACCTGAATAAACACCAGGCGGTATTTGGCTTGAGTCGGTCGGATTACTACCCTGTCGGGCCTCTTCTGCGTCCGAATATCCATCCCCGTCCGTATCGACGATCAATGGGTTCGTGCCGAGTTTAGCTTCTTCGATATTTGGGACCCCATCCCCGTCTGAATCTGGATCACAATCGTCGCCAAGTCCGTCGTTATCAGTATCCACCTGAGCGGTGTTCACTAAACCTAGGCAGTTGTCGTGCGCGTCGACAATGTTGTCTCCGTCTGAATCCGGGTCACACTCATCACCGATCCCGTCACCATCTAGGTCTGCCTGGCTTAAATTCATCACCCCCGCACAGTTATCAACCCCATCGACCACTCCGTCTCCGTCAATGTCTGGGTCACAGATATCACCTATCCCATCTAAGTCCTGGTCAAATTGCGTACCATTTTTCATACTTGGGCAGTTATCTGTCAAATTCGAGATTTCGTCGCCGTCTTGATCTGGATCACAATCGTCTCCGAAACCGTCACTATCCATGTCTAACTGTGATGGATTATATAAGACGTCACAGTTGTCTTCACTGTTCGACAGTCCATCCTGATCTTTATCAGAATCGCAAACGTCTCCGAAAGCGTCATCATCAATGTTTTGCTGGTCGGCGTTCGATATGGTCGGGCAGTTATCAATATCATTAGTAAGTGAATCGCCGTCAACGTCGCCGTCGCATGGGTTTCCGACGCCGTCGTGATCATCATCTAGCTGATCTTCATTAAAAATCATGGGACAGTTATCGAAAGAGTCTGAGATTCCGTCATTGTCGTCGTCGTTATCGCAAGCATCCCCTTCGGAGTCTCCATCCAGGTTTGCTTGATCCGGGTTAGAGAGACATGAGCAATTGTCAATATTATCTTCTATCGAATCGCCATCGTCATCATTATCACAAAGATCTCCTTGACCATCAGAGTCCAAGTCGTTCTGATCGACGTTATAAATCAGAAAGCAGTTATCAATTGAGTCACTGATGCTGTCTCCATCGTCATCTAAATCACAATCATTCCCTAGAAAATCGTGATCAGTATTTAACTGATCAGTATTGAAATCAAGCGGGCAGTTATCGACGTCATCATTAACTGAATCACCATCGTCATCGTTGTCGCAGAGATCACCAGTGCCGTCTCTATCTAAGTCTGCTTGGTTTGCGTTAATGATGTTCGGGCAGTTATCACTGCCATCTAACCAACCATCATCGTCACGGTCCGCGATTCTGAAGTAAGCTATTCCCTCTACAGAGTCTGGTAGACCGTCGTTATCTGAGTCCGTATCAATTGCATCTGGTATGCCGTCGGAATCAAAGTCCGATAAACAAGCAGGTCTGAAGTTTATGGCGTCGAGGAAATTCCCGCAAGAAGAACCACAAGCAGACGATATGCTTGCAAAAGCGAATCTTGTTGAGGTCTGGCCAGCGGGAATGGTTACAACTCCGCTATAACGAGTCCAAGTGCGTGCAGGTGTTACACATCGTCGCTGCTGAACGAGAGAACCTCCGGGGACTCCCAGTAAGAAGTCCATCGTATCGGTACCTTGCCGACCTGAATGTGCAAAGGAATATAGGAACTTATTGCCCGGAGTCGTAACGACATCTTGATATAGTGTGGCTACTGAATAGGCGTTGAGCTCTACGAACACGCGTCCTTCTAACGCGTTAAATCCGCTGAAATTACCACTTGGCCACAACTCGAAAGTGTGATCGGGAGCAGTGGTTTTCCAACCGGGCATCGTGGCTTCTGTTGGGAAGAAGAGATTTGTGCCGGGAAAAACGGGTAGTTCAAACCCTCCATTCACTAGAGACACGGAAGTGGTGACTCCGATGCTACATTCTGAAAGATTTATAATTCCATCACCGTCCATGTCATCATCGGCTACGTCCCAAATGCCGTCGCCATCTGAGTCACGTATCGATGGTGGGAGTCCCGCCAGGACTTCGTCAGTATCGTCTACACCGTCATTATCGGAGTCCATGGCGGGACTCATCATTGGTAGAGCAAGGAATAGAATAAAAGTCGCTGCATTTGTTTTATACATATCTTTTCTCCTGGTTCCTTGCACCCCAATCGCCTTGGTTTAGCCGGTCGTCATCCAAGATCCAGAATGACCGGCGAGAGCGTCGGCCTTGTTGCAAATCTTGTCAACGTATCCAGGGTGGAAGGTGCAGTCATCTAACGACTTACCTTCCTTAAGGAACTTCGCGACTCGACCGGCTCCGGCGTTATAAGACGCGATCATGGCGCGATCCATATCAACGCCCTTTAGCTCCGGAAGCAGCTTGTGTAGACTTATCCGCGCGCTCTTTAGAATCCCAACAGCGTAAGCGCACGCCTTTTCAGGGTCTGTCCACTGACCGGACTTGCAGAATTCATAGTGGGCTTCATAATCGATCTGGAACAGACCGCATCCCCAGCCATTGGTCGTAGGAACCCAGGCTTCGCACGGACCTGCGATTTTACGAGCCTTGATCCCATCAGGAAGAGTCTTTTTAACGACCCCTGGAAGCGGGAACGCCGCCATTTTCTTGTCTCGGTCTGGAGTAGAAAGGCGAGCAATAAAATCACCAGATCCGGCAGGTCCAACCGGCTTAAGAGCCTGTCCAAAGTTCGACTCAGCGTAGAGAATTCCTAGCAAGAGATATGGGGAGACGCCTCCTTGCGGGGCCACCTTCTCGGCTATTTCTGCTAGGTATTCTGAACCCTTTGGTAGAGCACTTGCTAGAGCTAGTGACATAGGCATTCCTCTGGTATGGACTATTCGTCCGCCGAAAAGTCCACATCAAATAGCCTACCAAAACCTCAACGAGACTATCTCGTTAATGACGATCTTTCTTGCCGCAAGATGTGTCAGTATCGTTTCTATAGCGGAGATAAATATGAGCCGATTCAGGCGTTCGAGTGTAAAGCGACAAGATAAGGATATAAAGTACGGACCAAACGGAAACCGGATTTGTCGACAGTGCGAAGTCGAAGTAAAACCACCAAGAAGAACTATATGTTCAAAGGAATGTTTGCATCAATGGAAGTTAAGGTCCAGTAATAAATACTTAAGACAGTATGTCTATCAGCGAGATCTAGGCATATGCGCCTTTTGTAGTGTAGACACCAGATATACTAAAATATCAATCGAAAATGTTTGGCGAGAATTTCGTTTATCAGGGCAGCACGACCCATCAAAGTATCAGCCATTATTGAATATTTGCGGCAGTCTGAATATAACGACAAAAGAATCGGTTAAATCTCTGTGGCACGCAGATCACATAATCGAAGTGTATAAGGGTGGAGGGGAGACGGGGCTTGAAAACATCAGGACCCTTTGCATTGCATGCCACAAGGCACGAAGCAAAGGGTCCCGAAAGACTAAAAATAACTAAGCCTTCTTCACTGCTAGAAAACTGCTATCGTGTCTGTATATATTATGCTCTTCTCCCTTGATGGTCTTAGTTCCGAGTAATTCTAAGCTCGAAAGGTTCACGTCCAGAGAGATTTCCTTCCATTTCTTATCCCCAACTAACTTCCAGTTAGTGCCCTTAAAAGTCAACATGAGAGCTTCTCCTTGGTTAAATGATTCAGAGTACTGCCTATACTGTTTTGGTAATATAGATACCTCCTTCATGGGATCTTTAGGTATAGGCAGTTTAAGTATGTCGACTGGCTGGGCATAGAAAGAGTCGTCTAGACACTGGAAAACCCCGAATAACTCGCCTAGGAATTCCTTTTCTCCTAAATAAACCTCACAACCATTCGGTACGTAAATAGGCCAGAACACCCACTCGGATTTGGGATGGTCATAGGCTTTACCATTGCAGGACAACCCCTCTCCACGTTTTACAGTGTAATTATTCAATGGTGTTCTCTCCAAGCGCATTGTTGAGTTTATAATAATTTACAACGGTTAATGGTGGCAATAGTACTTATATGGTCAGTCATAGGACTTGTCACAACATTTTTTGCCCTAGCAGCATTCCATAATAATACGGATGAAGTATTCCCATTGTGTAGGAATAAGCTTGATGGTACATTTGAATGTAATTTGCCGTTAGGCCATACATCGGACCATGAGTGCGACCATTTTGTTGGATTTCGGACTTGGCCAAATAATGATAAATAGGATGAGTTCACTACCCTTATCGACTAAATTGATTATCTGGAGGCCATGAGAATGAACACACTATAAATGAAACTTATTTATATTTAAGATATCTTTATACCTCTAACCTCCAACCTCTAACTAGCATAACCAGGATTTTAAGGGAACACAATGGGCAGCCGAATCTTCGTAGGTAATCTTCCGTATTCTTCTACTGAGTCTGATTTACGTTCACATTTTGCCATGAAAGGCGTTGTGAACGAATGCAAGATCATGATTGACCGTGAAACCGGACGTAGTCGTGGATTTGCGTTCGTGACGATGGCGCAAGATGGTGATGCGGCCAGAGCGATTGAAGAGCTTAACGGGGTAGAGTTTTTAGGTCGACGACTGATCGTTAACGAAGCTAGAGATCGCAATTCAGCCGCGTCACCTGGGACGGGGTTCCGTTCTCCGAGACCGCCTCCTCCCACCCGGCAGGAGCGTCCGGTAGATGTTGAGTACTCCTCCCCTAGGCCTTCATTCCACGCTCAGGATAACTTCCCGCCGCCAGACTTCATTGATCCTGGTCAGGGTCGTAACCGGAGCCGTCGGTTTAATGGTAACGATCGCCGTCGTAATCGGGATGACTTCGAGTACTAATAAGGACATCTTAACTTGCTAAGACATTTATCCCCCGCCTTTACTGATATGGAGGTTAAGGTGGGGGATAAAGTATTATTCAATAACGAATACGAAGCGAACGAAGTTATTCCATACTTGTTTATGGGCGGTGCTCCTCCTGCTTCTGCGGGACTGTCGGAATTCTTCGACGTGATAGTTCTATGCTCTTCAGAGTATCAGCCATCCGACACGTGTTATCCGCATTCGCTAGTAATCCATTGTCCGTTTGAAGATAATATAGAGCCAATTCCACAGTATCTCCGGAAGGAAATGGTTTCTGTAAGCGACTTTATAACCTCGCAAGTGAAATCCAAAAAACGCGTGCTTGTAACTTGCTTTGCTGGGCTCAACAGGTCCGGCCTAATCACTGCGTTGACCCTTACAAGAGGGTTCAACAAATCTGGACCAGAGTGTGTAAGCCTAATTCGGTCGGCGCGCGGGAACAAGGCTCTTAGTAATCCTATGTTCCTAAAGTATATCCTGGGGTAGAATGCCTATTTTATTTTCATACGGCTTTGGACTATATCTGATTGTTAAGCCAGAAAATGACACAACGAATAATTTTGAAATGATAAGAGATCACGGGTTTTTACCTCAATTGGAGTGCGTATTTTCCTACGAAGGTAATTCATACCATGTTTTCATGATCTCGAACGGTATTTACCCTTCCAAATATGAAGTCGCTCTTATGCAGTATGATCATTTTAAGATCATGAAGAAAGAAATCGCGAATAGAAACTTGGATGGTCTTTACCACCGAATCATCATGTGCGAGCTAGCTTAGGCAATTCCTCTCGATCACCGTTCGAGTATTAGGTGTAATCTGGAGGCAGAGTGCCTAATACTCATATATGGATTCAGCTAAAGGGCAGTAACGTGTCCTTTCAGTGCGAAAAATGTGGGATTATTGGGTCCTACGACCTACACTCTGTGTCTTTAGTCAAAGACATCCATCCCAAAATGGATGACTCTGAAGGGTGTGATTTGAGGCTCGTCAAGACCGTTATGGAAAATTAGGTGTAGAATTTAACATGGATCAAAATGTAGAGAATTTCACCGTTTCGTACTCATTTGATACGAATGGTGGGTATGGCAGGAAGTCTAGTAATTTTCTGTCAGTTACATTCAGGCTGCCTAGTCCTACATCTATCGAAGACTTCGAAATCACAAGACTCGAAGCATCCAGAAAGGTCACTTTATGGGCCATACAGGATGCTGTGATGCGGGGAGAGTTATCGTCGTCAGATGCCAAAGAACGGATCGAAGTGCTTCGCATTAATTACGAAGGTATGCTTAACGCGATCAAGAAGAAGAGCGGAGAAAACGACAAATGAACGACAACTCGAATTTAGACTCGACCAGAATCTTGCAAATGCTCGAAGAAGTCGGTGGCTATGAAATTGAACTTGAGGCGGACCCGACGCAGCCTCATCTAGGGAATACATATCTTCAAAAGATGGTTAGTCAGTGTCGCAATTACATGAACCGAGTGATGTTTTACACGCAGCAAGTCAAGATATATGAACGGAACCTTCGTATTGCACTAAAAACTGCCGAACTTGACTTGGAAATGAAGATATCGGAGAAGCTTGCTGACGACTCTTTGGTGCGTAAACAGCCATCGATTGAAGACCGCAAGGCCTTGGCAATGACAATGCTTCGTGAAGAGCACGAGACTTGTGCGAAGCTCAAAGCTGAACTGGTCGATGTGGAAGAATCGGCGAAGTTGCTAAAGTCCAAATATGATCATTTGAAGGGTACTGCGGCAGACATTAAAATGCAGAGAAGTCTTGTTAAAGACGACGCGATCATTAGGATGGGCGGGGAAGACGGTTACTCTAAGCCGACCATTAATCAGGACGGGTCGGTCCCCAACGGAATGAGAGCGCCTGTAACCTACGATAAGCTCGATCCAAAGGATATCTTAGATCCGAACCGAAGGCCTGACCATATTCCTGAGCCAGTTGACTCGGTTCATGCGCAAATGATTGCTGATTTCTTCAAGACTCCCACGGTCCAACCTCAAACAATTTCTAAACCGATTCATAAACCGGAGGATGAAGTTAAATCTATTTCGTATGAGGATTTACTTTCATAAATCAATATGAGAATCATTTCTAAATTTCAGGATTATTACGACGTTGCTCTCGGCCTAGGCCAAGACCCTAATCTTGTGTATGTCCGTAAGACTGAGGTAATTGAACTACAGACCACATGGCATCGGGATCGCAGAGTTGGCGAGTATCAGCATAATAAAGAAACGATCAACTACCTGGTTGGTATTCTCGGGTTTTGCGGTAAACCGATCCCATACTATAGGTTCCATAGATCCTGGCTTGAAAAGAATAGAGACGGGCTAGTCATCAGGAAAAATGAAGATACCTATGTTTGGACTAAAGAGCAGTACATCGAATACCTGAGCAAGTATCCTCAGGACGACTCAAAGTCCAGAGGGTGGTATGGATCGATGCTTCCTGATAGAGAAGCGACTCGATATGGTTATAACTACCTGAATCATTTCGATACTAAATTCCACCCTGACGATACATTCTTCATTGATTGTAACGCACCTGTGATACTTTTCGAGGGTGACACTACGTGGTCCAACAAGAGGATCTCACCCTATCGGTACAAGTGTGTGTTGAATCCTTGTCTAAAAGATCTGCAGTTCTCAAAATACATGGAAGCTTATAAAGCTTACCAAGAAATTTCGATGTACGTTGGTGGTGTGCTCCCTCGGTCTCAGAACGAAATGGTCGAGATTTCCGATAAAGACAAACGAGATAAGCACGGATTTGATAAAACCTCGTTTAAAACGCTTTCACCTGGCAAAAAAGCCAACCGTCGCGCTAAATAACCGCCCATCGGGCACCCTGGAGGAAAAAATGTCTGTTCAGTATCGAATCAACGATAAGCTTACTTTGGTGAAGCACACAATCGAGGTGACCAAGGAAACTAAGAAGATAGACCAGAAGACTCATCACGTCGCTGTCATTGACTGCTCCGGAAGCATGAGTTGGGATCTTCCGAAGGTCCGAGAACAGCTCAAGAAGAAGCTACCAAAACTGCTGAAGGCTGATGACACGATTTCGATCATCTGGTTCAGTGGGAAGGGTGAGTTCGGAACCTTGCTCGAGGCGGAAGCCGTTTCATCTCTTACTGACCTGAAGAACGTGAACGGGGCTATCGACCGTTGGCTTAAGCCCGTCGGGTTGACAGGCTTCAAGGAGCCGATGGAAGAAGTCTCCGATCTTGTAGATCGCGTTAAGGCAAAGGACTCGGACGGAGTCTTTTCTCTTATGTTCATGAGCGACGGTCAAGACAATCAGTGGCCGAAGGATCAGATCGTCAAGGCTGTTGAGGCGTCCGCCGGTAAGTTGTCTTCTGCGACCTTCATTGAGTATGGGTACTACGCCGATCGGCCGACCCTAACGAAGATGGCGGAAGCCGCTGGTGGCGCTCTAGTCTTTGCCGAAGATTTCGATAAGTTCGATCCTGTGTTCGATGCTGTCATACAGAAGAAGATTTCAGGGAAGCCCAAGGTGGAGGTGGAACTTGAGTTTAGTCCAGTTCATGGCTTTGCATTCGCTATTACTGATGACGAGCTCATTAGCTACGGTTCTAATGACAAGAAGGTAAAGATCCATGAGGATTCACCGTCGGTTTGGTATATCACTGAATCTGCGAAGGGCGACCGTTCTGACGCTAACGCTGATGCATCTGCTATCGCTGCAGTTTATGGGGCCATTTCGCTTTATTCGGTTCGAATGGCTCCCGAAGTCGTACTTCCGCTTTTGAAATTCTCAGGCGATGTTACCTTCATCAATGCATTTGGGGGATGCTTCGGCAAGCAGAAGTATAGCGAGTTCATGGACATGACAAAGGCGGCAGCCTTTGATAAGTCCAAGCGCCTGACCAACGGTTACGACCCCAATAAGGTACCTGCAGATGACGCTTTTACTGTTATTGACGTGCTTAATATCCTTTCGGATGATGATGGTAATAAGCTCTTGCTCGATTCCCCGGACTTCAAATACTCGAAGATCGGTCGTGGCCGCGTCGATGCGAACGAGTCGCTAACCGCAGACGAGCAGGCTCAGATCGATGATCTGACCAAGCAAATGACGGCGACAAAGGATCCGAAGAAGGTGGCTGAGCTAGCTGCGCAAATCTCCGCAATTACTGCGGCTAAGAAGCCTGCTCTTAAGTTCGTATCGACTCCGGCTCCCGATGGTTATTCGATTACTAACCTGACTTATAACGAGGATCGACCGAATATCTCAGTACTTGTCCGTAAAGACGGTGTTGTCGATGTTTCAGATCGCCTTCCTGCGACCCTCGAGGGCAAGATCCCGAAGCAGTTCCCGACTTCGATTTATCGTAACTATGCGATCTTGAAGGACGGACTAGTCAACGTTGCCCTCCTGCCGGTTAAGCTCACGCCACGGACTGTTACGAAGCTTGCTAACGCGATCTCGACTGGAAAGGCTCCGAAGGATGCTTTCGAGTTCGACGCTTCAGGTGCCAGCAAGATCCACCTGAATAAGCTTCCGGTCATCAACCGTCAGATGATTAAGTCGGTTAGCGCTAAGGCATTCTTTGAGAATCAGTGGGAGCTGCTCAAGTCCCAGGCCGAGAAGAAGATATTTGATTCATTTAGCAAGGAACTTTCGCCTGAGAAGAAGTCTGAGGGGTTCGTCGCTTTGTACGGCGACGAGGGCGCGGCTTGGCTCAAAGAGAACGGTTTCACGGACTTTGGATTTAATCCTAAGTCCGTGGTTGCCGAGTCCACTGACTTCTACATCGGTAAGGAGCTCAAGGCTTCGATTAAGGGATACTCGACTCTCCCGAGCCTTAAGGATCTTCGCGGGCAGATCGCTAAGGGCAAGCTTAACGGCCCCGGTACTCTCATGAAGTCATACTATGATGAGGCCGAGAAGATCGCCACAGGTGAGAAGCCGTTTGAGGAGCGTCTGGCTATCATCAATGAACGTGCTCGCACTGCGAAATCTCAGTCGAATCATTTCATTCGTAAGGCCGCTGCCGATACCATCACGATCGTGGTCGGACAGGTTTGGCCTCACGAGTGGTCTAGCATGGACGAGAATACTATTCAGTTAACACTTGACGGTAACGCTGTCGAGGGTAAGCTGGAAGCCAAGGACGTTCAGGTAAAGATCTAGAAGGTCTATTGAATTGGGCACCAGAGTGATCACTCTGGTGCCCAATTAGTATTTTATGGAGTTTAGATGATCAAGAAAATCGCCTCTAAACCTGCAAGTTGGTCCTCTTTATCTAACGCGGCTTTTCAAGATGCTGTGTGGCCCAAAGGAACCATTACTTAGTTAGTGTTTTCTTTATCCATGGCTGAAGAATCTGGTTTGTTGGTGTGGTTCACCTTCATGAAGCTTACAGAGTGTCCACGTAGCAGCTTCTGCATTTGAGCTGCTTTATCAAGATTTATGGCTAGATAATTCAAAACGAGAGCAACCCACAAGAAAAGACCTGGAACTTCACCCTCAGAATCTAAAGCAGATCTGATCCGAGAATTTAAGGAACTCGCTAGAAATGAGGCCACAGCCACGAAAGTACTGATAAGTCCTATCACGTGGTCTATTTTTTGATTACCGGTCGATATATTTGAAATATCCATTGAACGCCTCCTGGTAGGACGAGATATCTAAGCCCTAAAAGACAAATTCGGTTCAAGTGTAAAGTTTTCATGGCGATTAAGCCAACCGGGCGATGAAGCCCACGATAAAGGAAGTGTCATGAGTTCAGAGGTAATGGAGTTCAGCTTCGACGACGGCAAGGTCATCAAGAACAACGCGGTCGATCTGTTCAAGCAGACTCGGTCGGGCGAAAAGTCACGCATTTCGCTGATCAGCTTCAAGAAGTTCAGCGATGGTGTGCTAGCCGCCAAGGCGCGAGATAAGGGAGCGCCTCTTTCTGATGCTGAGAAGGCTGATTTCATCTCCAAGGTCGACAAGAAGCTTGCGGAGCAGCTCGGTAAGCCGGTTGAGGCTCTGACTGAGGTAGATCGTCTCGACATCAAGTCTCCTCGGTTCGCGTTCGCCTATACCCACTATCGAGACGGCGTTGGTTCAGTTCGTTGCGCTAGCAAGTACGAGGGCAGCAACGTAATCAAGCCTGAGCTGTGCTGCAATAAAATGGGAGACGCAGATCAGACCGTGGCTGCGGTTCTGATGTCTTATCCTGTCAAGGACGGCATGCAGGTCGACGAGGACCTTCTGGCTCAGCGGAAGTACGTGAACTTTTACATCTGGCGCATGAGCGCTAAGAAGTTCCGTAAGCTCGAGGATGCCTACAAGGAGGCTCGTGGTGACGATAAGTTCACCATCGACCTTATCGTCACCCTCGATGGTGATCCGAAGTACCAGAAGCAACAGATCGTTGCCGGGTCGAATGCTGTCTGGGCGAAGGGTAAGCTCGATGCCGAAACCCGTAACTGGGTGCTCGATCAGGGGCTTCGCATGTGGAAGCATGTCCCCAATAACCTCGGGTATGAGATGAAGATGGACAAGCTGGCCGAGAAGCTAGGTCTCGGTGGTGCTCCCGCTCTTGGTGGAGAGTCTGGCGCGGAAACCCCGAGACTCGTCTCGAGTTACGACGACTTAATTTCGTAGTCGTTTTATAGGACCGCCCCGGTTGTAAGGTGTATTAACCTTCAACCGGGGCGGTCTCGTATGTGGACTATATACTGTCATACTCACGTGGCTTCAGACAGGAAATATGTGGGTTTAACGAAGCAGTCATGGCAACAGAGATGGAAGAACCACTGTTTTGCAGCAAAAACTAGCAAGAATGGTCGTTGGCACTTCCCGAATGCAATTAGAATGTATGGTCCTGAAGCGTTTAATCATGAGGTTTTGGAAGTCTGTTCTACACTTGAAGAAGCTAACGCGGCTGAAATTAAATGGATTGTGCATCATGACACGAGAAATCCGGAGAAAGGGTTTAATTTAGCTCCTGGTGGTAATCATGCTCCACATCCAGTGTCAAACAGTTATTGGTTGCAGCCAGGGTTTAAAGAAGCGCACATAGCCAAGACCACCGCTGCTTTAAATACTCCACAGTCTAAAGCAAAAAGGCGCGCGGCCTCACGAGCGCTCTGGTCAGATTCCGAATATGTAGCGAAGCAGTCTGAGGCGCTAAGAGAGGCTCGTCTTGACCCTGAAACCCGTCAGCGTGCGTCTGCTGCTCAGCGCGGTAAGACTCTGCCCGACGAACAACGAGCAAAAATAAGCGCTTCCAGTCGTTCTGCTGATCCAGATGTGCGCGCTAAAATTTCAGAGGCGGTTAATGATCCTGCAGTTCGATCTAAGATCAAGACTTCGATTCAAGAATATTGGGACAATCCAGAATCGCACATAAAAGCTAGCGAAGTTTCGAAAAAGATTCATTCTAGACTTGATGTTAAGGAAAAGCTTTCGAATCACATTTTGTCTGCAGAGTCTAAGAGCAAAATAGCTCAGTCTATTAAGTCTAAATATATGACTGACACTCATAAGATTTGTAAAAAGCACGGACTTGTGCCGCTCGAACGATGCATAAAAATGCAAGGCAATACAGGTATCCGATACCGCTGTGGTCCGTGTAGGAAAGAGAAACCTAAAAGAAATAAATCTAGAGTCATTCCACAAAAAGTCGTTTTCTCTCGAGACAAAATTCTACAAGAGTGTGATGACTTCTTTCGTCGTTATGGTGAATGGCCGACTAAGTCCAATAAACTTGAAAGAAAATGGAAGCGTTATGATGATGCACTGAGACGTGGATATCGTGGGCTACCTTCCGGTTCGTCTTTGTATCTTTTGCTCAAAGAATCCAACAAAATCTGTTTAGACTAGTGTAATTTAATTGTTTTGAATGAGAGATAACTAATGAAAGTAATGGGCCTAGATCCATCTTTGACTGCTTACGGGTGGTGTGTTTACGACTCATCGGCTGTTGGTTTATCTCGGAGAGTCAAGAGCGGCCATGAAGAGACTCTGCCGACTCAAGTGTCGGTAACCAGATATATGCATTTTCGTGAGCTGGTGACGACTTTAATCAAGCAATATAACCCGGATAAAGTGGCGATCGAATCAGCTGTACTGGACGGTAGTCCGTTTTCACCGATCCATTATGGTTTAGTGCTATATAGTTTGGAAGCAATATTTGAAGCCAGGAAAGATGTGGTTTTATTCGACCCTTCCACACTTAAGTCGTTGATTGCGGGACACTCTAAGATCAAGAAAAAGATGTTTAAGTCAGACATGCAGAATTTCGTTAAGCTAGACACAATGGATACCAAGATAGTTCATGATGGAGAAGCTGACGCCTATTGCCTGGCCTACGAGGGACACAGATTTTTCCAGACGGTGTCCGGTTTAATGGACGTCGAATCGTTAAATGAACAAGAAAAACGAACCTTCATAAGTAAAAGCAAAACCGTCAAAACATTGAGAGGCAAGGTACGTAAGAATACGTCTCATGCATTTAGGGAGAACAGTAGGTGGTACAACTTCTCGCGAATTCCGTTAGGAGATGTGACACTACCAGAAAAGCAATCTGTTCATCCTGATCTAGTAGATTTTCTTAAATCGTTAGACGACTAACATCGACCATAAGTGTAAATTAACCGAAGGAGGCCCACAATGGCTAAGTCTGCACCCGTCGCGAAGCTCCACCCTAAGCTTGCAAAGTTCCTCTCCGGCATGGAAAAGAAGTCCGGAATCGATATGCAGGACCTGGTAGTTACACCATCGCTCAAGATGGAGCACATTAATACAGGATCGACCGTACTAAACATGCTTATTGGCGGTTCGAGAGTGGGAGATGGATCATTTCTATGTCCTGGTTATCCGCGTGGCAAGATCATCGAAATCTATGGTCGCGAATCTTCCGGTAAGAGCACCATAGCTCTTATGGCGGCGGGTCAAGCCGTGGCAGCAAACGGCGGAACCGGAAGCGTTCTCTATGTAGATCTTGAACACGCAGTCGTTGATGCCTACGCCCTCAAGCTCGGCGTTGATTTTAGACCTGTCGAGCTTGGCGGAAACGGGCAAGCAATTCGAGTAGCACCGCACATTTTTGAAGAAACCGAAGCGCTCGTCAACGGTGCTGCACTCATGGGCGTCGATCTCATCGTGGTCGACTCTGTGGCCGGTCTTGTGTCTCGACGTGAGGCATCTCGAGACCTCACTAATGAGAAGGAGAAGCAGGGTGTTGCGGAAATTCCGCGCTTAATGAGCGCTTGGATGCCGAAGCTGCAGGCGATTATCGCCAAGACAGGCACCACCGTGATCTTCTTGAACCAGACACGTGACAAGATCGGAGCGATGGGCTACACGGAAGAAGCGCTCAAGAGTACGACTGGCGGTAATGCCTTGAAGTTCTGGGCCTCTTTGCGAATGATGCTAAAGCCGAAGCAGTCTGCTAAGGCGAAGGTTTTTAATCCAATCATCAAAGAGTATGAAGAAGTGCCGGTGGCCACTGACGTCGAAGTCAAGAACATTAAGAACAAGATCGACGCACGGCAGGGACACACTGGCCTCATCACGATTCGCTATGGAGTCGGCATCGATGAGATGCGAACCATGATGAATGTCGCCGAAGCCTACAAGATCGTAGTTCATACGAAGAATGCGAAGAAGCAGGACGTATATACGTTCAAGAGCGCAACGACCGGTGAGGTGATTGAGGCTGTCGGAATCGAGAAGTTCCGAGTCGCCTTACAGAGGCACTCTAAGGCCTTCCAAGAGCTAATGTCTCTCTGCCAAGATCGGATCATCCAGGGCTTCAGAGCCATAGATGACGAACAGTTAGCACAGCTTGCGGAGGACGCCGTCACGACCCGAATCGGTGATGATGATGACTACGACGATGGCGATGGCCCGAGCATCGTACCGGCTTCAGATATGGGCATCGACGAAGATGAGGCTACCTCCGATCCGGGGTCCCCATCAATCTCGTCGGATGATATTTAAGGAGACATAATGTCCCATTATTACAATCTGCCGCTTATTGGTCCGTTTCTACGAAGTCATGACGTCGATACACAAGCGAAGCTTTTTTCTCTTGACGTGCTTAGTCTTGCTTCCATGGAAGGCTTTGGTATTAAGAAGATTCAGGCTTTGCTTGATTTGGTGAAGTCCGAGCGGAATCGGATTCCTGCTATTCCGACGCCTACAAAAGAAATCGATCTTCAAGTATATGCAAACATGCCGATCAGCAAGTCGCTTGGGAGGCTTCCTCTCAGAATCCAAGCAAAGATCGAGAAGTATGATCTACGTACCGTGCAGGATTTATATGACTGGTCTAACAAGGTAGATGTTAAGAGAGAAGATAATTACGGATACAAGTCTCAAGAACTTTTGGTCTCTAAGCTGCGAGAGCTGTCCGAAAAGGGTCCATTAAATCTGGTGTTCGGTACTGAGGTAGAGCCAAACACTGCGGATGCGCTAGCATCTGCCTACATGAAAGTGATCGACGAACGGGCGAGAGGATTCGTCGATAGCCTATACTTCAAGCGTCTTACGCTTCAAGAGATAGGTGCAGCAGAAAATCCACCAATTACCCGAGAGCGAGTTCGTCAGGTCATCTCTCGAGGTATTGAAGCAGACAGAGGCGGTTGGCAGGATACCGCCCAAGACATCCTACACCCTCTTAAAAGCCTACTTGAAACCGGTAACGGTGTTACGTTCCTTGATCGTGCGTTGTCCTCAGTCGGCGCGTCGTCGCTCGGAACGCTCGAGCTTGTAGCGGATATTGCGAACATTCAAGTTTATGCCCCATCTGGTGGTTCTCTAAATGTCCTCACCGAGGTTAATTCAGAAGGGTTTAGATCTTGGTTATCTGAATTCAATGAAAATGTTCTAAACGTTATTGGTGATGGCTGCGCATTGTCAGAAGTGGTTGCCAGCTTAAGTAACGACGGATATGATTTTCCGGAATCAGACATCGTAACCTTAGTTACATCACTTTGTAATGTCATCATCAAGAATGATCACGTTTATAGTTCGAGGCGGGCTGCGAATCTCGTGTATATCGAGACTCTGAGGAATTCGAGTATTCCGCTTACTTCACAGGAAGTGGCAGAAATTACTAAAGTAACAAATCCAGAGATACCGTCTTCCGCCAGAAATGCTGCTACGCATTTTGCTCGGGCAAAGACCGTGTTTAAGATAGACGAAGGTAAGTACATACATAAAGATGGCTTACCTATCAGCCTTGATGAGCTAAACGAGATCGCTAAAGAGGCGCTCAAGCTCATACCTAAGAATGGTCAGGCAGTCTCTGTAAAGCGTATCCAGAAAGAAATGGCCTCTCTAAACAGAAATGTTAAGAGTCTATCTCCATACACAATTCGGGATTCTCTCCTTAACACGGGCAAAGTGCGGAGTTGGAGAGCCGGGTGCGATGTAGCGTGGATATGTGAGAACACATACAGGACCAGCATTATCGAATTAATTAAAGAGATCGCTCCGACGATGAACGCGCCCTTCACTATGAAGGAACTAGTCGAAGCCGTGTCCACGTTTGGTGGATTTGAGGAGTCTTCGGTCACGTTGCAAGCGATTTCTTGCGAAGATATTCTACTGCTTGGTGCAGATAAGCACATCACGAAGTCGCATGTCTTTAAAACTGATCAAGAGTTCTACGACTACCGTGAGAAGATCGTTTTGGCCATGTCGTATGAGGACATCACTTCCGCGAATAAAGTCTACCAAGCTCTTAAGTCTAACGATAAATACTCGAAAAAATGGGGTCCGGGGATCATTTTTGCCGTGGCTCGAACTAGTGATTTAGTGTCAAATAGAATCAAGGGACAACTGCTTTGGCGCAAAGAGCTTGGTGATAATTCGTGGGAAGCCACTATACGAAGTGCTAGCTTTAAGCCTGGGGTCGTATTCACCCCGTCCGAGCTCCAGAAATGGTACGAAAGCCATCTCAAGGTGACAAATTCTCAAATGGCTTATGCGACCATTAAAGATGCTAAGAAAATGGGCACGATCATTCAAAGAGCCCAGGGCTGCTATTCCATTCCGTAGGAGTTACAGTGAAGCCTATAAAGATAGTAGTCAAAAATTTCCAAAGTATCAAGGACCTTGATTTCGAGATCAAAGGATTTACAACGGTCACAGGTAAGACTAATATCGGCAAGTCCGCCATCATCAGGTCAATAACGTCTGCGATTCTCAATAACCCGGTGATTGGAATGGTACGCTCTGGTGAGAGCCATTCTGAAGTGCGGATAGTATCGGATCAATATGACATCAAGTGGGAGAAAGCTGAAAGGGGACTTAACCGATATACCGTGAATGGAACGATGTATGACAAAGTAGGCTCAAGTACTCTTGATGTGATTAAGGATTTTGGATTTAAGTCAGTAAAGATAGGAAATGAAGAAGTGCACCCTTGGTTTGCTTCACAATTCTTTCCCATATTCCTTCTGGATAAAACTGGGCCTCAAATCACAGACTTCATTTCCGAAGTCTCGAGGCTAAACACAATTCAGGACTCTATAATACTATCAAGTCGTCGGAAGCGGAAGCATGTTGACCTAGCAAACCAAAAAGAGACCGAAAGTAAATCGAAATCGAAAAAGCTCGATAGTCTAAAGGAGTCTTCAAGCGTTGCCGCTTTTATCTCCGAAATGCACAAGCAGAAAGACTCGATATTTGACTATGAGTCAAAGCTAAAGTCTTCTTCTGCCTTTTTAGAAGCGATTAAGACGGGTATCGAAGAACTAGAACTACTCTCCGGTCTCCAAGAAATTCAGATATCGACAGAGACGTTTGACTTTTCTGATTACTCTAAAGCTGTTCGACTACATGACGAGCTATCTAAAAGCGCAAAGCGTGTTATCCCGATACGGTCTGTTACTGGAATTAAGCCAGTATCAGCCATACCGGACATTAGTGACCTTAGCAAAATTAGTAATCACCTGCCTATTCTTAAAATGCGGAAGTCTTTAGAAGCGTTCAAGAAAGCAGCAGAAAGCACGACTGTTCCAGGTTTTGATGGTGAAGTGGATAAATATCGGAAAGCCATAGAGGTTCAAGCGCGAATAAGCAAATACGCTGAAGATGTGACGGACGTTAAACCTCTACCGGAATTTGATGATTCTAATATCTTGAAGATGCCCAAACTCGTCGAGTTATGGACGATCATGAAAGAAAGTGCCGCTAAAGTCATATCACTACAAAACGAACTAAAATCATTAAACAGTGACATGAAAAACGTAAATGAAGAAATCGCTCTTATAGATATCTGCCCAACATGTGAAAGACCAAGAGGGTCTGAATGTTAGCGATTCTTTAGGCGTTGTTTCAAAGATTTCGGTTTAGCTAAAGTCACTTCTGGTTGTATGGTGGGAACCGATTCGGTAGACTCAACGGATTTTGATTCGATCGCTGTTTCTTCGACATTAGCGGCTTCTACCGCAAGAGATTCCGGAACGTGTGTGTCTTGAGTAAGCTCCTGGACACAGGAATCATCGGGTTGCTCTGACTCTAAAATCTGTACTACTGCTGAGTCCAGCACTTGTTCAAAGGAATTAGTGCTGGACTCAACGTTTTCTGTCTCCTGAATCGGTTCAACAACATTCATCGATTCGGGCTTCTTATTTATACTTAATGCATTCTTGAAAAATATGATGGTAGAGCGGCCAGTTATTATTAACGACGTCAGCAATAACGAACCAACTCCGCCTAACGATAGGACAAAAGCTTGTGACCATGCAAGGCCGAACAGACTTATGGATAGAAGGAACAGCGATAAACTTGCTGCTATACTGCCCCAGTTTAGGCATAACTCGCCTACTTCAGAAGCATAGAATGAGTTCTTACGTTTTAAGACGTCCGAGTACACCTTCAAGGACACAGCGATGATAAAAGCTAAGAATACGATAAAACCTAGCTTTTGGTCATATTCCTTTAGTAGCCTTTCGCGCGACAGATCGATGATCAATCCTAGAGTAATATCATGGTTAGTAAGTGCACGACCGCTACTCAATTCATAGCTCTTATCTGCACTCAAAGAATGAGAGCTACACCCGAATGCGCTCATAATCGGAAACGATATAAGCGCCAACCGATGCATAACTGACTTAATCATGCTAGCCCTCTTTACTTAGATATGTTAGTGCACATCCTTCGCAAGTCATCTATGTGCTGCGTATCTACCAGAATAATATCTTCAGCGAAGACCCTCATGGAGGTGTTATCTCCGCAAACATCTATGAGCTGCCGTGCTTTGGCCACTGTTAGTAGCTCTAAGTCTATAAGGGACTGACACAGTGCCTCTAAATAAGGCGGTACTTCCGGTATATTAAGCATAGGAACCGTCGGATCGCCGCCCATCCCGTATATCTTCATGGCAATATCGTAGGCAGAGTCTCTTTCTTCCTTAGCATGCTCTTGCCAATGGGCTACAAGAGCATCTCTCCACGGACCGTTAACGCGATCCGCAAAGCTCCTGTATGACATATCCAAAGTGTACTTTAGCCCCAATAACTCAGACAGGATACTGATAATGGAGGCGTCATCGGTCCCATAAGCGCCTTCAGATGCAGCATCTAGTGCTATGTCGTGGAAGACTGCAATACGCTTGGCGATTTGATACTGTATGTTTTTGCCCATAACATACATGTAGCATTAAGAATGTAAGGTAATCTATGCGAATGTTTAAACATAATTTAATCCCAAGATACCCACAGTGCGTTCTGCTAACCGCCGATGGTATTGGGGAGGGGTATGATATCTGTATTGCCGATTTTAGGGATATTAAAGCGCTCTACTACCCCAAGTCTGGGAATTTTGTCGGGTCAGATGAGTTTGGCAGGATGTGGCTTGTAACAAACAATATTCATATGGTGGACGGAATATGGATTTCGACCGTAGATGACACTAAAGAGATGATAAAAGATATTCAGGCCACACTATTAACATTAGAGACAATTAAATGAAGTCAATCGGGTTCATTATGAACATATTCCATATATACCTTTTAACGCACACAATCGAAGGATCAAGTGCGTTAAGTTCGCTTTGGATAAATGTTTCGTTAGGTGTGAACTATCTGTGTCTTCTATATGAAGTTAGCGCTCACGAGCTGGAATCTTACCCCAAACTACTCAAGCCAATGAGAATAGCGAGTACACTAAGTTTTATTGGTGCCATCATCTTTCATTTTCTTGAAGGCCTGGTTCTTAAGACGACTGAAGGCATCTGCTAAAGACTCATTAGACTGCGCGTTGGACTTCAGAAATGCGACCAACTCAGGAAGAGTTACATATATAAGATGAGCTGCGTTCTCATACAGTTTTAGAGCCTTATCTGGCTCTAAAGTGGTTGCCATTTCCGAAAGTTGCTTCGCGACACTCAGTCGGTACTCGTCTTCTTGCGCCTTCTTAAACCTTACAATCCTTCCTTTCTCATAACAAAACCACCTATCTTCCGGCAATTCGAATTCCCAATCTAGGGTTGGGCCTGAGACTGGAATTACGTGCGATTTCCTGTAAACCGTTGTTCCATTATTCGTGGTTGCATACTCTGGTACGTAGTACTCGAAGCTTGAACTTGGAAATGACTTTATAGTAATCACTTAGCAACCCCTATAACCATCACAATAAGGCCTAAAACGCACATACAGCCCGCAGAAAGTACAATTAACCCAGCCCCGAGACATGTTAGTGAAAACGCAGTTTTAAAGAACTTCTCCGACCAAGTGACCTCAGGTTTAACTACCGGGATGTCGACAATCCTTTCTTCTCTATCAGCGTAATTGTTGGTTATGTTCTGCACTGGCGCTGCAAAATAGGCCTTAGCGTTAGGTTCCGAACTACTATTACAATTCGGGCAGTCAGAATACTTAATCATCAATCCACAGCTTCTGCAGTATAGACCAGGCATCGCTAGGCTCCCCGTTGGGCAAAATGTTTAATTCCGGTCGTGACGATTTTTTCTACGGGACCATCCATTTCAATATTCTGAACATATTCCCTTACTTTCTTCTTATTGAACCCGAGTCCAGTCAGCGCCATATAGACCTGTTCAGATAAAATTTCGTTTTCGTCCTCATCTGCATCATCGTGCGCAGTATTCGTAGTATTCTTGTCGTCTAACTTTAATTTCTCGAATAGGCTATCAGATACTCGATTTTCTTCGACCACATCCTCAAGAAAATTCACAATACACATTTCTTGCGCATTTTTAGGGAAAATCTGATTTCCTACAGGGATGACCATAGCCAAGTGACAGAACTCTGACACTTTATTACCGACCGAAACCTCGTTAAGTACTTCAGTCTGTCCTTTAGACTGGGTAAGTACGTAAATAACTCTTCCTACCCCTTTCGGGGGAGTAAAGAAATAAACCCAAGCGATCGCGTTGCCGATTGTCTTTTGGCTCATACGAGCGGAACGAACCAAGCTAAGAATTGCTCTCCGATAACGCTATCAGACATTCCCCAACAGCCCCGCAAAGCTCATGAAAGTTATCGAAGTCACCGCCAGACACCGGCACACCAAAATCCGCAGTGAACGGAATGTGTATGAACAGTGCCTTAGTAGGTAAGTCGCACGACTTTATATGGTGAAGCACTTCATAATATAAACTGTTGCATGTATGCGTGCCTGCGTTGTAGCTTATTTCTGAAGGTATATTCTTTGTCTTAAGTTTATGTAAAAGCCACTTCAAGTCTACACTCGTAGAATATGCAGCCGGAGACTCAGGATAAATGAACCTATTAAAAACGGGGATCCTAGAGTTATCTCCGGATCTCGAGTCTTCTATGTTTATGGCAAATTGTTCGAGTCGCACTCCAGATGCCTTGGGTGATGCTCCAAGCATTATTATATAGTCCGGTTTATCTGTAGTGATGTGATGTTTTAGTATTTCAAATGATCGGCGAAAAATCTGCGGTAGGACAACGCCGCTAATCTGGATACTTGGAAGAATGATACTTCCGGAAGCTATCGACTTAACAAGCTCTCCGCTTGGTGTACGTTTGATACCAAATATCGGTTCGAAGCCGCTTATTAGGAATCTTTTCATACTTACCTCAGTATTAGTCGGGAGTGGGAACTACATGGAAAACGTCGGGTGGTCCGAATTTCTAAATGTAATTAGAGCGGACATTAGAAGGCTCGATTCAGTGATCCGGTATAATAGTATACCGGTTATACAACAAGAATCCGTCGCGACTCATTCATTTTGGGTAACGTTGTACTCAGTACTTATACACAAAGAAATTTACGAAGGTGATCGGTCGAGCCAGATAGAAGCAGACGTTATGAAGCATGCTTTGTTTCATGATATTGGCGAGTGTCTTACGGGTGACGTAGTACGAACTTTTAAATACTCCAGCAAAGAATTCAAAAATGCCGTTGACTTAGCTGAGTTCAACATGATTGAGAAGTTCATGCCCAAAATGATCAAGATGTCACTAGACGAAATCCATGATCGATCGAACCATCCTGATGGAGGATACATAAAATCAGTAGTGAAGGCTGCAGATTTTGTCAGTTTGTATATGTTCATGAATAGAGAATGGATCAGGGGCAACAAAGAGATCAGTCCGTTTCTTGAGAGAATGGTTAAGGACCTGCGATCCATGGCCATCAAATCGTACGAATCACCTGAGTTGTATGATAATAAACTAAGTTCTCTCTATTTTGCCATGTCAGAAGAAGCTCGCAAAGAGCCTGAAATGAGGGAAGTATGACTGAGGATCGTAATAGCATAGCGGCCAGAATCGAAGAAATCAATGACATCATCAATGAGCCAAGCCTGCCGGAGAAAATTCGATCTAGATTGCTTGCCCGAAAAAGTGAGCTGTATTCGCTTTCTAGTCAGGCTCAAGAGCCGATCCTAAGCTCCATTGTTAGATCACATAAGGCCATCTGCGCGGCTAAAAACATGAACGAAAAAGCAGCTTATGGGAATGACCCGGCCGTCTATTATTCGTTGGGAATCTGCGGTGAAGCCGGTGAACTTGCTAATAACATCGTCAAAAGCCTTCGGAATGGTTGGGATCGAGATCGGATTTTAGAAGCGGTAAAGGGAGAACTTCCTGATGTTATCATTTATTCTTATGTTCTTGCCTATGTATTGGACATCGATTTGACTAGCTTGGTTAACGAGAAAGTCGAAATCGTCATTAACCGGGCAAATGTTGGGTACTACGGAGGCGAAATCAAATGATTCGAGTAGGCCTTACATTTGATGACGTTTTGCTAGTACCAAAGCATAGCAGCATACTTCCGCCTCAGGTCTCTCTAGAGACGAGATTTACTCGAAACATTAAACTATCAGTTCCTCTTTCATCAAGTGCTATGGACACCGTAACGGAAACAGCCATGGCAAAGGCGATGAATGACTTGGGCGGGATCGGGGTTGTTCATAAGAACAGCTCGATAGAAGTGCAGTCTTCGCAAATTCAGGCCGTTAAGCTTATGAACCCCCAGTCCAAGGTCGCTGCGGCAATCGGAGTCGGTCCGGATTGGAGAACACGCCTAAATGCTTTGATTCGAGCTGGCACAGATGCTGTCGTGCTTGATTCAGCCCACGGGCATTCAGACGGGGTGGTCGTATTGGCCCGGACGATCAAGAAAGATCTTCCGCATATTGAACTGATCGCTGGTAATGTTGCTACTTACGATGGAGCTAAAGCTCTTTGTGATGCCGGGGTGGACGCAATTAAAACTGGTATTGGTCCCGGTAGTATTTGCACTACCCGGATTGTGTCGGGAGTCGGTGTACCGCAATTAACGGCCATAGAAGAATGTGTTAGGGCAGCGGATTTATACGATATTCCCGTTATAGCCGACGGGGGAATCAAGTACTCAGGTGATATAGTTAAAGCATTGGCCATAGGCGCTGAATCCGTAATGATCGGTAGTCTTTTTGCTGGGACTGATGAATCACCAGGAGAAAAGATAGAAATTGACGGGAAATGGTTTAAAGGGTACCGAGGCATGGGAAGCATCTCTGCCATGGAAAAAGGCTCCAAAGACCGTTACTTTCAAGAAGGAAGTAAGAAACTGGTGCCCGAAGGCGTAGAAGCCTTAGTTCCATTTAAAGGATCCGTCAAGGAAGTGGTTTTTCAGCTGCTTGGTGGTTTGCGGAGCGGTATGGGATATACTGGTGCTAAGAATATTCAAGAACTGCGTTCTAAAGCAGAGTTCATTCAGATCACACCGGCTGGGTTAAAAGAGTCGCACGTACATGATCTTGCTTCATACAAACACAACGACAATTATTGAGAATACTATGGACAAAATCCTTATCCTCGATTTTGGCTCGCAGTATACGCAGCTTATCGCCAGAAGAATCCGTTCTCTGAATGTTTACTGCGAAATCCACCCACACACGATGTCACTTGAAGACATTTTGGGTTATTGCCCTAAAGGGATAATCCTGTCGGGTGGACCTGCCAGTGTTGTCGACGACGACCATCCGACGGTCGATGAAGGTATTTTTGAACTAAAGGTACCGATACTAGGTATCTGCTACGGATTCCAGTTACTTTCAAAGCTTTTGGGTGGCAAAGTAGTTCGATGTAACGCTCGAGAGTTTGGCCATGCAGTTATTGAGCCGGAAGCTGGTCTCGAGTTTATAAACGGGATGGATCCCCACGTTTGGATGTCACACGGGGACCAGGTATCAGAACTTGCTTCTGGATTTAAACGATATGCTAGAACCGAAACTTGCGCAAACGCTGCAGCCGTAGATAACAGTAGAATGATTGCGGGAGTTCAGTTCCATCCCGAAGTGTCGCACACCAAAAGCGGCATCATGATATTCGATGATTTTGTGATACAATGCGGTCTTAATAGAAACTGGGATGCCAAGTCGATCATTGAGAAATCGGTCAACGAAATCAAGGACATGGTAAAAGAAGACACCGTTTTGTGCGCTCTGTCTGGCGGAGTCGATAGCGCTGTCACGGCCAGTCTACTAAAGCGCGCCATAGGAAGCCAACTTCGGTGTGTCTTTATCGACAACGGTCTATTAAGACAAGACGAACGCTTTGAAGTAGAAGAGACTTTTAGGCGTCTCTACGGCGATTCTTTAACGGTAGTAGACGCGTCCGATGAGTTTCTTAGCGCCCTGTCCGGGATTTCAGATCCGGAAACCAAGCGCAAGATCATCGGTAACAAATTCATATCGGTATTCGAGAGAGTGGTAGAAAACTCAGACATTAAGAATTGTAAGTGGCTGGCTCAGGGCACTTTATATCCTGACGTCATCGAGAGTACAAGTTTTAAGGGACCTAGCGCGGTCATTAAAAGCCATCATAACGTAGGTGGCTTACCTTTAGATATGAAGTTCAAGCTCGTAGAGCCACTACGACTTCTATTCAAGGATGAAGTCCGTGCGGTAGGTCGCGGGTTAGGAATGCCAGATGCCATCATTAATCGTCAGCCCTTTCCAGGACCAGGATTGGCAATTAGAATTATTGGAGAAGTCGATAGACAAAAGTTAAAAATAGTGAGGCTTGCTGATAAAATCGTGCGGGAGGAAGTGCAACGCGCAAAACTTCATGATACAACCTGGCAAGCATTTGCTTCGTTACTCCCTATCAGAACTGTAGGCGTTATGGGTGACGGTCGAACCTATGACTACATGTGCTGTATCAGGATAGTAAACAGCGAAGACGGGATGACTGCTAATGTGCCATATCCTGTCGAAGCCCTCGAGAAGATAAGCAGCAGGATCGTGAATGAAGTAAAAGGTATTAACAGGGTGGTGTACGACATTACATCGAAACCACCAGCGACAATCGAGATGGAGTAAGTCTACTTCTTTTTAGGCGCCGTGCCTGCGTTACCGCCAACGTTTCCACGGAACAGTGTGTAAAACGGCAGTGTGTTCCTTGGATTATTGATCACATTATATGGCCGGATGTCTTCCTGTATCGTTGACTGAACTAGACGGGTGGTGTTAGCCATCCACCGAAGTTTCTCATCTGTAGTGATCTTTAGTAAGTCGTGCTTTGCATTTGGATTTTTCTGCAATATGAAGTATACCTGGTCGTACAATAATTGATCAAGTCTACATTGACCCTTCACGAACCACATGTTGTTTGAGCAGTCACCATCACATAACGACTTCTTTTTGTCTGGGTTACAAGGATCGTTCCCGAATATTTCGAAAGACATTTTAACTCCTATATCATTGCAGTAACTATGCAAGGCTCATTGAACTTTAGTCCGTTAGAATGAATCTTCCAAGAGGGTTCAACGATGACCGATCCACCACAACCGAAGTCATTCGTGAACCCATTCTTTTCTTCTGTACCGAAAGTGTTAGCCGCTGCCACTATGCAGTTATGCTTAACACTGTAGTCCATCCAGGAATTCGGTGGGAAACCACCCTTTCCCCAGTTGCTACATAAAGCCACGATATCCGGTTTCTCTCTATCAAAGAATGTCTTGCTAAGCGATTCGTCCGGTGTGTTCGACGGAGACTTGCCTTTTATGTCTCTACACACTAATGCTGCAATTTTCCCAATGCTGGTATCCACCACCGACGGAATGCTTCTTCCAGGGTTTGCCCATAGAAAATCATTACCCCATAAATTCATTTTTTGGTAGTTGGAAACTAATTCCCCATTCGGCGAAACCACGTTGCAGCTATTATATAACCTTCCATCTAATACTTCGACGAACCCATAGGCAACGTATCCTTCTAGAGACTTCGCATGATTTGCCATGTATCTAAATGTCGAACCGTCTCTAGGTTCCGCCACTAGGGCGGCCTCTTCTTGATTCAGGTATGTGTATCCGGTGGTACATAGCTCTGGTAGAACTACCAGCTCCGAACCAGAATCATATGCCGAAACCATAATACTATCGATCTTCCGAAGGTTATCCTTCACATCGGCGGCAGTGAACGCAAGTCTCGGTTTAAACTGGATAACAGATATTATAGGCATTTAATCTACCTGAATGAAGACTTTTGAGCTTCGTGCCGCATCTCTTTCCTTCTGCTTTTCATCACACTTCTTTAAGAACAGCTCAGTGGCCTTTTCGATGAACATGATAGATGAATTTACTTCTTTAAATTTTTCAGAGTCACCGCCGCGATCGGGGTGATATTTCGCCATCAAAAGCTTTGCCTTTCTCTTCGCTTCATATAGCATCATTTCCGATGCTTTCTTCTTCCCCATATAGTCCATTAAGGACATTTTTACGAGTGCACCTGATATATCAAGTCCAAGGGTGCTGAAAGCTTCTCTTAGGTCCATATAAGTATACTCTATTACAAGGATAAACCGCGTAGACTTTTAGCACCTCTAGATTTTGGTTTTGCTAAACGCCTGTCTAGATATTTTTCAAGGTCTTGTATGCTCTCTAGCTCTCGGTTTGTTTCTTTAGTATATTCATGCTTTATTTTTAACAGTTTTTCTCTGAACTCGTCATAAGTCATGCAAAATTATACCGAATAGTAAGGTGACATTATGAAATCCAAAAAAGCAAAACCTAATTATGTGGCTCTATGGAACAACGCTTTATCTGAATCTGAAAAATCAGGAAACGTTAAATTAAGGGCGGTCCTGATGAATCATATTCAAAAGAAAGAATATATTTGCACCAAATTAGGGATCATGTCGAACACCGATATAGCGAGGTTATTTAAACCTAAGTGACCCGCAGGTGTAAGGTGAAGACATGTCCTAAGGAGGGACTAATATGCAGAAGAAGAATAAGACTAAACCGACCAAAAACGACAAGTCTAAGAAGGTTACCCAGGTGAAGCCAGCTGTAAAAGCCATTACGTCAAATGCTAAGCCCGGCAATACGGTTAAGACTGCAGCGGTGGCTATGTCTAAGATTCTTCGCGGAATTGATAATGATGCCTCGGCTATTGCTAAGTCCCAGGATGCATTGAATAAACGGATTGACAAGATCAATCAAAACGTTGCTGTTGCGAATAAGATTATGCTCGGTCTATCTAATTTCACGGTCCCGGTTCAGGTGAAAACTGAGCTGGCGAAGAAGCCTGCGCCTGCGCAGAAGGCTCCAGTCGCAAAACCGGTTGTGAAGAAGGACCAGAAGCCCGCTAAGGCCGCACCTGTTAAGGTGGCTGCAAGCTCCGAACCCAAAATGCCGATCAAGAAAGCTGTTGATTCCGTACTATCAGGATCAGATTCGGCCAAGAAAGCATCCGAAATTTATACTGAGATTACTGGAAAGTACGGATCTTGGAGCAGGCAGTCGCTTTATAACGCCCTTAAGGATGAAAAGAAGTATTCAAAGACTGGTGATGGGGCTGAGGCCAAATACTCAATGGTCTCAGATTCCGGTCAGAAGGACGAGGCGGTCACCGTGGTGGTCACTGAAGAAGAGACCGATCTGTTGATTAAGAAGATGGAAGAGAACTCGGCGCCGCTTGCCGGATTAATTTAGTTAATTATCTGTGGGGCCCGGTCTACATACGATCGGGCCCCACGAGTATTAGATGAAACTACCCATCATAGGCAGCGTTAGCGCTCTTAAAATAAATGTTCTGCGGACTAACGACGACGTCTATGTAAAGCACTATATTCCTAATCGAGAAATCATCAGCTGTAAGCCAAGATGCAATCATTGTTGCTATAGAAAAATATACGTATCCATTGGTGAAGCTGTTGTTATGATGCAACACCTTCAAAAGAAGAATAAACTGAAAGGCGTAATGGAAAGGTCAAGCAGCACTCTTCAAATAGCGACTGGTACGGACGTAGATACTTATTATGCCATGAAAATCCCATGTCCTGTGCTCAATGTGCAAACTGGTCTATGTGAGGCTTACGCTGTACGACCACCTAGCTGCAGCACACATTTTGTGCTTTCAGATCCGGAAGGATGTAATCAATGGAGTCCAACGCGAGTTAAGTATATCGATTTTAGATCAGAGTACCATTTACAAAAGTATAATGAAATGAATGAGTCTAAGGTAAGCCCGGCTTTATTGCTAAAATTACCAATACAAAAGGCTTTTGAGGTCGCTGAAAAGATAAAAGAAAGGGAATTTGAATCGTTAGACCAAGTGTTAATTTCAATCGCTAAGGATGCGCTATGAACGTTTGCATGTACTGTGACAAGCTCGGACCGGTTCGAGTGTCGTCTGGTTCTGCGGGTTTGAATGAAGACTTGTGCGTATGCGACATGCACTGGGGTATACTTAAAAACCCGGTAACCGCCCTACCCTTTCTTAAGGGCATTACTATGATGGAGATTCAAAGGCGCGGAACCCCGATGAGTTACGCTGAAGAAATATCGCTAAAGAAATACTTTAGAATGCTGGAATCTTTCAAGAAGCCTTCACCTAAGAACTGATGCGACTGTGGTTAGTCTATGTCTCATGTCGCGCAACTGCTTCGTCGAAAGAGGAATGCTGTTAACGCTTAGAGCTTCGCGTATGACGTCTGCGCTGGCACCTGTTCTTGAAGCGCATATGTAGCGAGCCAGATCCCTGTACTTCTTCTTCCTACATGTGACTTCTAAAGCTTCCACCTGCTCAGATTCAACGTAATTAGACGATGGTTCTGACTCCGCGACCTCAACTAGAGGTCTTTCTTCTTCATTTATTGGTTCGTAGATGCTATCCTTCTCTCTATCGTAGCGTTTCTTCTTATGTACAAGGTTGATACATACGTTATTAGCGACCATATAAACATAATGACCAAACGAAGACTTTCTTGGGTCGTGTGCACTTTTAGTGTAGTTCTTATGTAAAATCGCAGCGTAGACTTCTTGCAGTAGCTCTTCCATCGGAATTCCTTCGACGGAAAAGAACTTGTGTACTAACTTTATGATGTCTCCGCGCTTTTTTATGACATCAACACCCAATTGAATCTGATCATTGTCTGGAGCAGTTCTTGGCCAGGGAAACTTTGAAGGCTTAGCCTTTAGCTCAGTTTTTGTCTGTATAATAGCTACACTGTCCGGCTGAGACTTCATCATCGGAACTCCACGTTAGGAGAATGTTAGAATATTAATGGAAAGGCCAGTATTCTAACATGAGAAGTCTTTTCTTACAATTATTCGGTAAGGTGTTATTATGACTAAACAGGATTATTTAAAAGAGTGTCTTTCAGATATCACATCTAAAATCCGGCAGTCAGTGCCAATTAATGATTTCAATAATGAATATTGTAAGTATTGTGCGAACCAAGAGTGCATTAGGTCCGGTGCACTGAAAAGTAGTTTTTACCTTAGAACATCTACTTGGAAAGAGCGCTTGTTCCTCGACATACCAAGAGCGACCTCCTCTGATCCTGAGATTGAAACTATTCAGCTTAGATGGTTTAAGCCTGAATTAGTGAATTCGAACATCGACGCTCATGTAGTCGAATCTGTCAAAGAACAGAACATACCGAGTTCCAAAACCGAACTAAAGTCAGAGGCCAAAGTAAACTCCATTAGTACTGGCCAGACATATGAAATGGACCCGCAGAACGAACCAGAGGCGCATGAAGACCCTCAGCAACCGGATCATTCCGACGGTCCGATCACAATGACTGAACCGACAGCCATTCCTGAAAAGCTTTTTGAATCACAAAAACCGGACTCTACGAAGACCGAGCCTGTGACGAACGAGGTAAAGAAACAAAATGTAACTAACACGGCATTTGATTTGCCGAGGTTCATAGGAACAAAACCAGATACTAAAGAAGATACAATAGTAAGCAATGGTGCCACATTCACATTCGGTGATTGATGCTAACTTTATCGGAATCGAATAAGCTTACTGTAGATGATACCAGTCCATTACTATGCAGGTTTAAGACTGACCTGCAACACAATAAGACCTACTGGGAGTGGTTCGAAAACGCAGATACATTAGTTTCGAAATTAAAAGAGACATACGAGAAAGACTTCGATGAAAACACTATCCTAAAAACTTCGCAGATCTTGATGCAAGAGCATGTTAAGGCGAGTGCAAATCCAGGTATTTATTTGTACGACATCGTGACAGGGAAAAACCTATTCAAGATAACCGACGACATGGTGATTAGACAGAAAGTGCATGCAGGTGAAGATGGATCAATACTAAAAGAACAGGTTATGATTCATCCGAGAGTCTCGAGCGCATTGATATTATACAAACACGAGAACGCCAAACTGAACTCATTGATTGCTAAAGGATATGGTAAGGCTGTAGAACATCTAACAAATCCTGAGTTAATCATCGAGAATACGAAGAACATTGTCAAAGAATCGATCGACGTCACTGATGACACATTTGACGGAGAGTTAGTGCGATTCTTTGTGGGTAAGGAAAATAGATCGGGCATACTACAATCATTAAATTCAGATTTCGAGAAAGTACAAAATATTGCCCAGAATTTGGTCTTACAAATTAGGAAAGCTAATATTCAAAAAATACGGTTCATATCAATAATTAGGGAATTCGACTCAAAAAACACGTGGTTTGAAGTCAGAGTGGAAGCGATGTGATATCCCCCGTCATATGGCATAATTCAGATAGCACACTCGCTAAAGCTACTTGGAATTCGCCTACTCCGACTACTTTTATGCTGTTGATTCCCTCCAATAAGCTTAGCATCTTATCAAATCTGCATCTGTATGTATACTTAACGTACACACCTAATGGTAACATCGGTGATATGTCGGTGGGATCGATTAAGTATTGGTTCACCGTTGAAAATATTTTTATGACTCGAGTAATTTCTTGAGTAAGCGCTTCGTTCAGTTGTCGATCTAGATCAGGTACTCTTGACACTAGAGGACTGAGCCTGTTGTTAGATAAAGACGGGAACCAAACGGCAATCGGATCATTAAGTCGGAGTTCATCGATAACGCCCGCCGATAACAATTGTGGGGTTATGGTCTGTAACAGGCAATAGGGCATAACGATTTCTAAGGAAGCCAATTGAGAGACATCGTCAACAAGCCCAATGGTGACTCTGCCGTGTTCGAAAAACTTTGAATCTATGGGATCGCTCAATAGTCGCTGCCTCTTTTCCCTGCTGATGGTGTGGGTCCCATTTGACCGAGGTAGTGACTCTTCAGCTTATCTGATCCGTATGGTGTTGCGCATTCAGTCGTCATTTTAAAATAGCTTAACTGAGCTATGCGCATCCCTTCGTATAGAACTATATCCCACGGGCCGTGATTCACGATTTCAAGTGTGATTTGTCCCCTAAATCCTGCATCCACGACTCCTGCCGTTACATGGATCGCTAGGAACAAACGCCCAATAGACGATTTACCTTCAACCCTCGCTGACAGGTCCGTGGGGCAATATACCACTTCTTTCGTGACTCCGAGTAAGCTGTCCCCTGGTCGAACGATTATTTCTTTAGTCGTCACAAACTGCATATGATCAGACGGGTTATCTTTCCGTAGATCTATCACTGCGTTTTTGGTCGGTATGGCAAATTTTCCATCTAGCGTTAGGTCGTAACTAGACGGCTGTACTCGAGCCTGATTGAACGGACTGACGAGATTTTCTCCCATCTTTATGAGATCAACGTCGCTAAGGACACCTGGGTTCATAATATTTCCTTGTAGAGTATGAAATGGCGCTTGAAATGACAAGTAAGGAATTCTCTGACGCTATCGTCTTAGTAGACGGATTATCTAACGATACGCTCGCTGATGCTCTTGAGGATCTGGCACTTAGAGAGCGAGAAATGGCGGAAAGTTTCAATGTGTCTCCAGAAGTACGAGAAATCTTGTTATATAATTTTTCGATTCTTGCGTCAGCTGCAACGCGAATTAGACACAATATGAATGCGCCGGATTCCACGTCAGCTAAGCCCTAAAAGCCTCGAAAGCATATCGAATTGAGACGGATCCACCTTCGGGGTCCGCTCTTCCGCGATCAAGATCTTGCCGTCAGGCGACATAACTCGCAACGGTGACTCTCCTTCTGAGAGAATACAAACCGCGTGAAGCTTCTTTAGATTATATTCATTCAGGTGACACCTCAAAACGAACCTATGGACCGACGCGACTGATCCGGACTCCTTAATTCCACTATCTTTCGTCGACTGCGGACTCTGCGCCGGAGGCGGTGGTTCTATATCCCTCTCCACAGGCTTCTCAGTCGGCACTTCGACTTTGATAGAATTAGGTTCTGAAGCGCTAGATGAGTCATTGAAAGAACTTTCGGAGCCATGTTCGTCAAGACTAAATTCACTGATTGGTTGATCGAGTTCCAATACTTCCGAATGCTCAGTCACCGGCATTTCTGCAGCTTGAATGGATTCGTTCGACATCTCTTTAGGACTCACAGGCTCTGTAGATATTTTATCCTTTTCGCGGCTAATGTACTGCTGCAAGAAGTCCGGGATTTTTTGATAGACGCGACCTGAGTCGAAGTACTCATCCTTCTTCAACTTACCTATGAACTTACCATCTACATCGAATTCCTTAGGCTGCGGAATAACGCCGTCGACCATCTTGAAGTAGTCATAACGAGCTTTCCAGTTAATGTCGATTCCAGGCTCAGTTAGCAGTGGCACGACCCAGTCTCTTCCGTGGGCCTTCGGAAGCTTCCAAGGCCAGGTCATCCATTCGTCTAACTTGCGTACGGCCTCCATTAGGAGGTCAGGCGCGATTTCATATACGACCTCGTCGTGGACTGTTAGTACGTAGCGTACCTTCTTCTCCCACCCGTTGGCGCGAATGTTCTTATCAACAAAGCACATGGCGAATTTCAGAATGTCTGCTGAAGTCGCTTGGATCGTGTAGTTGATAGCACACCGCTCAGCTTTCGATCTAATGGCCCGAATCGGTGAGTCGATTGTAGGGATGGGAATTCTACGACCGTAGGCCGTGAAGATACATTTATTCTTCCTAGCGAATGCCTTTTGATGATCGACGTAACCCATTAGAACAGGGACGTCTCGCTTCAGGTTCTCCATGTGTCGACCGGCGTCCTCCATGGAGCAACCGATGTTACGCTGAATAGCACCAGCCCCGCCACCATAGATGAATGCGAAATTGCAACGCTTACCTCTATTGCGTTCATCCTTTGAGACTGAGTCCTTAGCAAATAGCGTTTTAGCGGTAATGGCATGCACGTCTCCATCTTTGTTAAGGAAGGAGTCCGTCCAGATGGGATCGCCGCTTAGATTAGTGACGACTCGGAGCTCTTCGCCCGCGAAGTCTAGCTTAACCAGGTAATATCCAGGTCTCGGGGTTATGCACGATCTGATCTGTTTAAAAAGCTCTGGCTTATCGTCATCAGAGTCTCGAGGAATGCCCTGGAAATTGATACCAGAATAACCATTCTCGATTTCACCGGCACGACTGGCAAGGCGGGCCGTATCGGTTCCCATTTGGCGGAAGTCTGGTCTTACGTCGCCGTTTTTATCAACTGCCAATGATAGCGGCTCGACGTAGCTACCTTTCATCTTGAGGTAGTGACGCCATTCGATGATTAGTTCAAAAATACTCTCTTTCTTGAGGGCACCATTTTTATCTAGATGACCATCTCTAGATAAAAGGAATTTGTGTCCGTATGCTTCGTGTAGGCTTTTGAGAGCTTCATCTTTTAGTGTGTACTGTCTAATGCCATCCGCAGGCCCTTGACTATCATTATCGCCTTCGTCCTCAAGAGAATCGGACCCTCCAGCGTTCCCTTGGCTCTGCTCTTGCTCGCTGAGCATAGCTGCAGTTGGCTTTAGCTTAAGACCTTCAGGATCCGTGATTAGCGCCGATGATAACTGCTTTGGACTACCGACATTGAGCGTTAACCATTTACCGGTTCTGCCGGTCTTTGACTCAATGCAATCCCTAATTAAATCTCCGACCGACAGCAGCTCATGATCACACTCAATTGCTAGTTTCTTAACACGTTCGACGTCGACGTGTACTCGATTACGTTCCATCTTCCGCAAGACATTGCAGAAGCTTTTTTCGAGATTGTAGATCTTCTTGTCGCCCTCGGTCATCTTCTCGACCAAAGTGAAGTAAAGCAGATATGTAAAGATGCCGTCGGAGCATCCGTATTCTAGACCTTCCTTCGGATGGAGAACGCCGAAGTTGTGTGTCGATCTCTTTTCCCGCTTTAGCTGAGCCCGCATTTCATCTGTGAAGAGCTCATCTAACTCAATCATATCCACATTGAAATTAATCTTCGTTAGCTGCTTGAGACCACTCGGGAACCCCTTAAGCGGGTTCAAGATCTTGGCGATGAAAAACGTGTCTTCGTGCTCGTCTATCTTCCATGTCTCTTTATTCGTGACTGGATACAGGAACTCACAATCGAATTTACTGTTGTGGAATATTGCCTTAGCTCTCGAGTGAACGAGGCGTTCGATCTGATCCCAAGATTCGTCCCAAGGAAGATTAGGACTGCCTTCCGGTTCATGCGAAAGAGGAACGTAGTACCCATTCTTACCGTCGAAACTAATGCAGACGCCCACGATCCTGTCGATAGTCCGCATCCCATGACGAGTTTTCTTACCATCCCCGAAGTATTCGTCGTTGTAGACTCGGTTATCAACACCGGTCGTTTCAAGGTCCAGTGAGTAGATATTCCTTGAAATGCACATGTCGACTAGCTTCGACAGCTGCTGTACACTCGAGACAAGGTGAAAGCGATAGTTAGACATCCACTCACGTTGAGTATTGGGTCGGTCATCGTACTGTTGAAGATTCATACTGCCTCCAGGTCATAAATTACACTCCTTGGGTCCCTAAATGAACCATTACGAAACACTAGGCATTAGACCAGGATCCAGTACCGAGGAAATAAAGAAGGCGTATAGGAAGAAGGCGTTCGAGTTACACCCGGATAAGAATCAAGGTGATGCTAAGAAAGAAGAGGCATTTAAATCAGTAAATGAAGCATACTCGATACTTGGAGATCCGGAGAAAAGAGCTGAGTATGATTTTAAGTTCAGGCAACATGATCCCAAGCCGAAAGCGCCCATCGAGTACGAGGAGCCAGGTCTAGATATTGAAGTCGATCTTTTGATAACGCTGCTGGAATCCTACCATGGCGCTATGAAATCAGTAACGGTTGAGGATAAACAAGCTTGTTCTCACTGTAATTCCACAGGATCTGAACCAGGTTATCCTACACATCCGTGCCATCCGTGCAATGAAACCGGATATTTTAAGGACCCATTTGGTATTGGGTATAAGCCGTGTTTATACTGCAGGGGGAGGAAATATGTGATCAGACACCCATGCTCATGCTGCAATGGGAGAGGGTCTGCCGTTTACCAAAGAACGTTTAACGTTAAAATCCCCCTTGGGGTGACCGACGGCAGCACGCTTAAATTTCCTGGTCTCGGTAGAAAGGGCCATCCGCCGGGAAACTTGTACGTAAAACTATCTGTCTCAACGCATCCTAAATATTCTAGATCTGGTAATGATTTCATTTTCGAAACGAGAGTGCCGATTGATAAGATGATACTCGGCGGTCATCATTCCATTTCAGTTCCGACCGGTATGACTTACGACATTGAAATACCGCCAGCTTCACAAGTGAACTCGCCGATATACATTAGAGGCATGGGATTTAAAGACCCGAGCGGAGCCAACTCCGGTGACATAGTTGTTGTTTTAAACCCGGAAATGCCGACAGGAGTGTCTCCCCGTGGGCAAGAACTACTATCAGATTTAATGGATGAGCTAAAGAATCATAACTTCATTCGTCAACGATAATGACTATTCTATCGTCTTTCCACATGAGCATGATTTCCGTCATAATGTGCGAAATTGAGGCATCATCGCTAGGATGTACGTAACACAACGGGAAAGATGAGACTCCTCTATTAAAGAAATCTGGTCTACATTCCATCGAGTCGTAAGTGCTGCACGACTTCTTGTGTTTGCACGGTTGATTCTTAGACTTTAGCAGCCTTATTTTACCAGGATTACCCAGCTTATTCTTCAGGTCTTTGTCGTAGCCACGAATAGCAGAGTCCACATGCTCGCGATTAATACGTGGTATGAAGCTAAAAAGGTCGGTTCTAAGAAGGGAAACATAATCTACGTTTAGTCTCTTAAAACTCAACTCAGCGACTGATATTAGCTCCTTATTATTTAGTTTTATTTCGTAGGTACGCCAACCAAGATCGTCATCAGAGAGATCCATCGAATTCTTCTCTCGTCATAACGTTGTCCATGAGATTCATACATTTTTGCAAAGCATTAAACATATCTTGGTTTGCTACACCGGATTTATTGAAATCCCAGGTTACATCATCGATTAGTCGGCAGAATTTTGTGTACTCAAACAAAGTCGCCTTCGACTTAACTTTAGTCAGCTTCTTCTCGATCAAGTCCAAGATTCTCGGCATATCGGACCATGCACTGGATTTATAACCGTTCCCTTTTTCTGTTATTTCAATCGGACTACTTAGATCGACTCTGGGTATATGAATACCGAATCGTTTCTCTAATGCAGCCAGTGCCGAGGTATACTTAACATTCTTGAACCTCGAGTATAAACCAATACCGTCTAAACGAATCCGACACTTAAAGCAATAAAAATGACTCGATTCTAATCCGCTGCTAGCATAATATCTGGCTGCTGGGGTTTGCTTGTTATCATGGAAAGGACAGAATAGCTGAATACTAGTATCTTCATCCTGAACTTCTATCCCGTTCTCTACTAACGCGTTGTAAGCAGAATAAACCTTTTGAACGGCTTTAATCCGCTTAGATATCCATTCTTTTTCAGATGTAGACGATGAATCAATCACGGATCATTTTACACGTGGGAACAGATCTAGCTGTGGCGGATCTACAGGAGTCTTTTTCGATTTTGTCGACGAGGTTTCTTTACTAGGATTATGTTCAAGGGTTGGTTCTAATCTGTAATCCACGTCGCTCAGGAAGACTTTAGTAGAATCGCCTCGCTTCAGTACTTTGTTTATGATGCGCTTCCCGGAGTTCATATCGAAGAGGTCCCATAATTTTCCTTTGGGGCCTCTTTTAGGATCTTCGACTCGGATACCGTTAGATTTAAGAATATCTACGGCGTCCTGAAGCTCAACAATCCACTTTTCACGGAATTGCTGAAGTATCTTACGGACTATTGCTTCATCTAACACAATTACTGGATCGGGAGTGGCCCCACTGATTAAAGCGGCTATCTTAGTCAGCGGGGCCATTTTAACTCCTAATTATAGTGCCTTCTCTTCAAACCCATCGTCATTAGGATCTAAACGAGTGATAACTTCATTAATCCTAGGAAATGCTCGCTTGCGGCAAGCAGCTACTTGCTCTTCTGCAATCGATAAAATGAAGGCTCGAGTCTGCGGTCCAATGTCTAATCCAATCTCAAGAGCCTTCTTCTTGATGACCTCGTCGGGATTTTTCCCTCCAAAGTCAGTTCTAAGCATCTGCTTCGCGACTTTGAGCACCTTTACGGTAGGTTCGTCGCTCAAATCGATTTTGCGCTGACCAGGGATACGTTTTTGTTTCAGGCTCATATAGTCTCCGGATGGCGAGAGAAATTCTCGCTCCACCGTAACTATACAGTTAGACTAGCCATCGTCTGCAGCGTTCATTTGACGGACTAGTTTATTCGCCCAACCTCGTCCAGGATTACCACCCCATAACATCCAAGCGATTTTGCCATTCCCGGGTTTACCGCTCTCAGTCTTACTATCTTTATTCTTCTCATGCCTATCGAAGAAAGCTTTCATACGTCTTGCAGTGCCAGGGCTTATCGCTTTGCGATTACTTAGATCTCTGGCCCTCGCGATCCCTACTTCGGTACCGCCTCTACCATATTTCGTTCTCAAGTTCAGACCCCGCTGAGCGGCTTTCGCAACACTCTTGGGGGGCTTGAATTTAATATGGCTGTACTTTTCAGGTACGCTAGCGAATCGTTCGGTACCGATAGATATTCTATAAGCTATGCCTTTGAAGTCCATAATCCGATGAGTCATTAAAAATGCACATTAAATATGCGAAAAGAATCCCTACTAACAGGAAACTGTGGAATAAAATGCAGGACCTGGTTTCTGGTAGGTCATCATATGTCACGGTAAACGAGGAACGGATATACGGGCCGAATGACGGTAAGGGGTTTAAGAAACACCCTTCAGCGTATAGCAATGGATGGGCATGCCGCAAATACAAACAGCTAGGTGGTAAATGGAAGAAGTCTAAAAAATCTAAAAAATCTAAAACGGCTTCAATGATATCGTCGATAGCTTATAGAATAGCCGGTCTAGATGAATGGTTCGATAAAGATAGTCCTGAAGGAGACTGGGTGGCCATAGACACTACTGGAAAGATAGTAGGGGACTGTGCCCAAAGCAAAGATCGCGAGAAAGAAACCAAAGACGGTCAGGACCCGATAAAGTGTATGCCAAGGAGTAAAGCACACCAAATGACGAAAGAAGAACGCGCAAAATCAGCGAAGCGAAAAAAGCGTAAAGAAAGAAGCTCACCAAATACTAAAACACCTACCCATTCTAAGACTGACTAGACTCATCTAGTGAGTTGCATAAACGCACGATCAAATCCCGCTCGTTTTTATCACAATCCATAACTGCTTGTATCGCTCTTTCGCACGCTGGTCGCTTTAACATAGCTATTAGTTGGTGCACATCATGTGCGTCCGGAGACCATCTTCTACCTATATCATCCAGGGTGTTGTTGTTCATACTATTATACCTTACAAATGTCTTGAATAACGAAGTCTAACGATGATCCTTCAACATTGTCGTTTTCTTGAAATTCGGCCACTTTCCCACTCATGCTTGGATGAACCCCAAAATTAGTGATCCAGAAATTGCCTAGCTGTGTCTTATGACCATCGACTACGACCCAGCAGCAACTGGCATCATTAAAAGATTTTACGAATCGACCCGTGAATTTAACCGCCTCCTTAGAAATAAGATGAGACTTTCGGGCAGCCGCAAGAATATCATCGGTCACTTCACGGCTTTCCGCCATCTTCTTAGAAAGCTCGGCGTTCATTTCGGCAGACTTCCGGCGGAACTGCGAGTCGATAATTTCGGAAACCTTCAAAGTGCACCTCAGAAATAATTCGTTAGCGAATAATCAGCCTTAGCTAAAAGAGTATCTCTTTTTACCTTATCGTGCATCAAGTGTTCATTATTCGAAATATTCGTATCGATGTATTCCTGAATCGATAACCAAGGAAAGTACCCATACGAGTGGCCCTGTGGCTGCAATACATAACCGGTCATCGCATCAGCAGACACTAGTTTATTTGAGAACGTATGAACTAAAAATAATGCTCCGTTTCTGCTAAGGATGTATGCTCCAGCCATGACGTGGTTCACGATCCTAGTCCACGATTCAAGAATATTCAAGTCTTCGGAATGGTTCAAAAATAAGGCGTGCCACAGAGGGTCATATCGGTTAACAAGGTTTAATCCTCTTAATATTTGATCGAGAGCGTCATGCCGGAAGAGAACGTCATCCTCACAGACAAGGAGCATCTCGTCTTCGGACTCTAAAAACTGTTTCCAGACTTCATAATGTGACTGTGCACAAGCTTTCTGTGCTGGAGTTAACTCTTGACCGAATTCTCGAGTAACTTTGTCCGGTGTTATAGCAGCAAATCTAGTGAATTCGATTCCTAGTTTATTAAATCGTTTAGACATCCTGTCTAAACGTTCGATGTCTTTTTCTAGATTAATTACCACTGCTTTCATAATTACCTCAAGTAATCATATCATCTGCCGTAAGCGATATGTCTTTAGCGGTTTGCAGCACTCTGTCCGATGTCATGTCGAGCATGCCTGTCTCTATATGTCGCATGCGCTTGCTATTCCAAAAGATTTTACCGAGGAAGGGATCAAAAACGGGGTTGTCTCGGTTCTTTAGGCAGCCAACTCGGAACTTCGCATCCTTACGAAGCTGGTCATTAAGGTACGTGTAGGTAATGACGTCGGCGTCTTTCTCGAGCTGGTTCGCGTAGCTAATTGCAGCAGAGTCATAACGACCATCAGCTTTATCTGCCCGAAGCTTACCTTGGCGGTTCATATGAAAAAGTCCGAGAACTGGGACTGTATTACCTCGAGCAAAGTTTAACGCCAGAAAGCGGCACTCCGTAACGACGCTGTTGATCATGGTGACGAAATCGTTCGTTCTGTGCTTAGGCTTCATATTCCCGATATTATCGAGAATAATCCCATCACAACCATATTTATTATGAAACATTTCCGACTTCTTACGTACTTCATCACATCCGACTTGCATCGGTGGACGCCATACATAGAGTTTGCCCTTGGAGTTAGCTTTAAAATCTTGTGCAACTATCTTGAGTCGTTCATATTCAAGAGCATCTAACTTACCGTCACGAACCTTCCGGTAATCCAGACCTAGGTACGGGTTAGGACGGCCAGCCTTCACATCTTGGCGATGCCAGTCCGTAATGAATTTACCATGAGAAGAATGTAGCACATACAACTGCCGACGCAGCTGCTTATATGGCATCTCAAAGATACCATAAAACATATTTTTCCCGTAGATGAAGGCGTTATTATAGGCGTAGTTCAGCGCCAGGGTGGTCTTAAGTTCACCTGGATAAGCGCAGTGAACCCAGAATTCCCCTGACTTGTGACCTTCACATGCCTCATCAATCGGATCTAGACCAAAGACGTTTCGTCCTTGGTATACGTTCGTTCGAGTCGCCAAGTCATACTCATCCATGAATTCGTCTGAGTCTTCATTGACAAATCCTTCCAGCTTCTCACCAGATTCAAAGTGAGAAAATCCTGACATCTGATCAAACAGCCAGCCCATGGCGTCCGTGACACCACGAATCACCTTCTTACCATTAGCTGGCTTATCAAGGTTCCTACCGTGTTCGGCGATAGCTGCCGCGTCTCTGCACGCGATTAAGAACGACTTGAGTTGCTGTTGTTCCTGCTCAGAACGAACAATGGATAGGAAGTTCGTCTGAATATAATGCTGCGCCTTTTTAATCTCTTCAAGTCGGGATACCGCTTCGATATCATCCTGTTTCTCAAAATAATCCTTAACGATCAAATAATCAGGCGGAGCTGACATCTGACCGTAGAATTCTTCAAGATATTTAAAAATCCTGAGGTCTTCTTCGTCGTAATAATTTAAATTATGCTCTCTTAATTTATGCCAGTTAGCAATTGCCTCTTCTGTATCGGGAACATTTGCTACTTGAATAACACTTCGAAGAATACGATTCATAGTATATATTACCTTTTAAATTTCGACTTCGAGGAAGAGATACCTGAACCGTACAGCGAGAGACCTGACCCTGCATCGTCGTCTTCAGACGGCCTAATTTTAGGTTTTCGTGGTTTAGGGTCGTCATCTGGCTGAGGTGTGAACTTCGACACAGGTTTGGTCTTAGGCCGAATTGTCTCAGGTTCCGGAGGTATTTCGACTTTCGAGCCTAAAACGGGAGACTCATATTTGACTTCTAGAACCGACTCCACAACCGGGCTAGGTTCAAGATCTAAATCGTCCAGCGACACACTAACCGTAAGAATTCGAGGGATTCGAACAGCTGGAAAATTCGACTTTATGACATCGGCGATCGAATCCGAATATGCATGGCTTCCTTGATTAAATGGCTTATCTTGATCTGAAAAAAGCCAAGTCGGCTTATCCCGGTCTACTCGATAGCAAATCGCTTCTTCGAGCGCCCCTGGAGCAGCTTTATTCTTATATGAAAGCTCGTTGAGACGCACAATGACCAAGTCCGGAACATCCATAAGATCTTCTAGCGAGTTATAAACGGCTCCATCTTCGTCACCTCTTGCTGCTTTCGACTTCGATCCGACGTAGACATCTCGTATTTCGCGATCTGATGTGATCTTGATATACTTACTGGCATGCATTATCATGACGGCCTTAATTATCGCCTTCATGTCTTGCCATGCCGCCACCACGAGCACATGCTTTTTGGTCGCCTTCAAGACGGACTGCGATAAATGGTCAGGTTTAACGTCTGCCCTGCGGATAAACGCTGGCATAGTCGACGCCATACGACGTACGAACGCGCACCTACATTCGTACGTCTTATCCTGCTTTTCAATGACACCAGAACCACCGCACTCGACACATTTTTGCATCATTATCTCAGATGTCGGAGAAGTCTAAGTTTACAGTCGAAATGTCGTCTTCCCGATTAACTTCCGGTTCAGGATTGTCAATTTTAGACTGTTTACTTGACTTAAGGACTTTAGTTTGCTTCTTAACCGCCTTTTTCTTGTCATCACCACGCATATAGCTAAGAATATCGCGAACAGAGTCTTTTTCTTCGAATTTTAACCCACCAACCAGGGAATTGCCCGCCACTTTATCAGCCAGCTTCTTCTTTTCCCTTAGCGCCTTTAAGACGTGGTGGTCAATGGTCTTTTCGCCGGAGAGTCTAACGCCGAGCATGTGATGAGCAACGACCGTTTTGTGTGCTGATCCGATTCTGATCATTCTTCCGATTAGCTGATCATAGTCTCCAAAGCTCCAAGGAAGGTCTACAAATACGAAATGCTCGGCTGCCTGAAGATTCAGTGATTCAGATCCTGCCATCGTAATCATGATGACGTTAACGCCAGAATTCGGATCCTGAAAGAGCTCACGGTTAGTCTGTCTGACTTTGGGGTTAGACTCTTTGCCCGTAATTCGAACATTCTTAATACCTGCCTCCTTTAGACGCGCTTCCAGAAGGCTAATCATCTTTTCAAATCGCGAGAAGATGATGACTTTCTCGTCTGCAGCGTCGTTCTCGAGCAAATCAAGTAGTGCATCGATCTTAGAAGAGGAGCCATCAAAAGGCTTTCCTTCGTCATCGAGAATGAGCTGTGGTGCATTTACCGCCTGAGCACACATCGTTAACGAGGAAAGTATCTCCGCGCCGTTCTCTCCATCATTCTCCATGTCGCTACTACCGACACCCGCTTCAGCCATATCATACAAATCGTCTTGTACTTGAGACAACTCGCACGGGATTTCAATCGAAATGAGCTCAGGGAGCTCTTTCGCGACTTCATGCTTCTTACGAGATAGATAATAAGGTTCGATTTTCTCTACGAACCGGTCTAGATTTTTATACCCGACCACGATCGGCACTTGCCTTCCGCCGCCGACTCGTTGAAGCTTAGTGACACAGTATTCATTCTGGAAAGCGGTCACTTTTGGGAAAAGCTTAGGTTCTACGATTCTGAATAGGCCGAAGAACTCCATAAGACGATTCTTGACCGGTGTTGCCGTCATCCCGATAATTCGCTCACATTCGAGCGATACTGCTCTTACTTTCTCATGTACTTGGCTTCTATAATTCTTGACTTTATGAGCCTCATCCATCACTAGCATGAATTTAGTGTTCGGATCGGCGGCTTTCATGGACTGTATGTGCTCGAGAATGCCAATCGTCCTCACAGCAGGTGCTATCTGATCATTTAATGTATGGATATTCTTCTGAACCGACGCCAGTTCTTGCCTCGCTTTTACGGCGGTGGCGAGAAGTTCGTCATCGTCCTTGGTCCAGTCTGTCGGTCTGTTACCGGGTTTACTGTTTAGAACCGCAAAAATATACTCAGAATCCTCGAAACGTCTAGCATCGCTTATTTCCTTGAGTGACACAAGCAGAGACTCTACTCGATCCTTTAATGTCGTTTCAGAATCTTTTAAGGCCTTCAACTGCTTTTTTAGGGCAGGATCCGGTTTAATGCTTCGGTCCCTAACAACAGTCGATTCAATATCTCGGAAAAGAGTATCATAAGTCAACAAGAGAATCTGTTTATCTTTGTGATTCGAGAAAAATGAATCGTAGATGTTATGCCGCTCGTATGGCTCGCCGTGGACGGTCACTGGCGTCATACCGGACATGAACTTGGTGGTTTCGGAAGCCCACTGGAAAAGTGCCGATTTCGTCGTTAAAATAATAGGTATGTAATCTGGCTCTTTTAACCAGACATACCCAACCGTGCTAAGTGTTTGGAGTGTGTTATGAGTGACAATGAAATTGTCGGTCACATAAAGATGATCTGAAGCATCCACGCTAATACAAACGCACTCCGCAGAACCGCTCTCTTCTATTTTCGCGATTCTCCTCGATGGTAGATACTTTGTTTTAGGCCTCCACCTTTTTACTTTCCTGGGCAATCTGAATGGTTGGATGTCATTCGGTAATGATATGGTAACAATGTAAGATAACCTACCGCGTTTAGCCTTCGATTTAATACCAAGTATTGGAGTCTTAGGTTTAACTTTTGCAATGCCTCCAAGAGACTGGACAAGCTGCACAAATCCATCGACAAGAGTCTTGTTAGAAGAATAAAATTGGGTCACCATTCCATCTTTGGACACATACCCATCAGTGTCCATGAGTCCTTGCAATAATCGAGTTCTCTGATCAATTGATGAAAGCAAATAGACACTTGGTATGAACTTATTGGTCCAATTCGTCCCAAGTAGACCTAGTCTAGAAAGCGAAATTGATAGTGAATTCCGAACTCCAGCCTTTCCTTTGATTCTTTTAGTGATACCATCACTAGTAAAGCCACTAAACGACACGTCACTCGGCAAAGTTGGTTCAAGAATATTGAATAGATCCGGATCACCGTTAGTAATACTGATGCGACCGATGATACAACCATCACCCAGTAATGACCCCAAAAGGTATGGGTCAATTGGCAGATCTGATTTCGGGAAACGAATAGGCTTCGCCAATGGAATAAAATACTTTAAACCGTTCCCAGATTTCTGTCGTTTTAGTCCTCGTTCGATAAAATACTTTAGATTGTAAGTCCTCCATCCGTCATCCGTTGCCGTCTTTGTCCTAGCGGTTCGTACTGTCCATAGGTGCTCATCACAACATTCCGTACTAAACCCATCCGACATCGTCACTTTATATATGTTTTTGATGCCTTGAGGATAAACAGCCTTGACGGAATGGGGAAGCCCATCGCAACCAATCACTAAGTCACCGGGTTTTATCGTCCCGATCTCCACCCATCCGGAAGGTGTCAGAACTTTAGAATATATTGGCTGAGCTTTACCTAGACCAGTCCCGTCTCCGAGGATGGTTCTAGGAGCAAGAAGCATATTAGCTATGCCACTCTTCTGATAATTACGCAGAATAATCGGATCCCCATTCTCGAAGCTAGGCTTCAGGAATGGGGATCCGGGTAGACTTAATGTTTCCGACTTTCGAATCTCTCGGAGCTTTGCGATCGCATCAGACATGGTGGCCTCTGACGCGAATTTACACTCTAAGGCTATGGGATGTAGAAATATGTCGTACCATTATTCACTAATACAGCGTCATTCCTCATACATACCAAACCGTCGTCATATATGAAGCTAAACATTGGTATGGACGCCAGGTCTAAATTCGTTTCACATCCCAGGTATCTTGCAGCGTTTGCTATCCGACTAGTCGGGGATATAGGTTCATAGTAAGAACCGTTGACATGAGTTATTGCAAGGTATCCTTTTACGACAGACACAC
>JACCDW011144514.1_pt1 | contig 51695 bp, 44 predicted proteins | sample 7449781 | NCBI WGS metagenome assembly JACCDW01 (sample SAMN15323449, study PRJNA562643) | freshwater metagenome | isolation source: river surface water | place: USA:Blue River Watershed | collected 2017-08-18
AGCCCCACTCCTCCGTTCATCCATCCTTTGTCTGCCCAGCTTTGGATCACCTGATCGGCGGTTTTCAAGCGCTCGGCAGACAAGCTGCTTTGTGGTTTCAGGGTTTGACCTGTTGGTTTAGCGGTTTGTGCAATGGATGCGGAAAACAAGCCCGCAGACAAAATGATCAGCAGAATTTTTTTCATGTGGAATGTATAAGGCTTGAAGTTACAGAAAAAGGGGGAAGGGTTGAGGTGGAAGGGATGAGGGTTGAGGTGGAAGGGACGAGGGAGAACGGATGATGGGTTGGTGTTGAAGTCTGGAGCGGATTCGGGCGCAGTTACCTGCTGCTGGAGTGGCTGCTCCATCCTTCTAACGTGTTTCAGCAGGCGCGGTGTTCCTGGGCATGATGCCGGTTTTGAAATACTTGGAGGCTTCCAGGATGTATTTGTGGAACTGGTATTCTTCGTTGAATGCAACCATTTCGTAGGTTGGACGCCAGAGGGTCATGAAACGTTCCAGGTCTCTCTCGGTCAAGCCAGTAATCTGTCGGACCAATGCCTTGGTGAACCTGCTGTCGATGAATTTCTGCTGTTCTTCCAGGATCAGTCGGTTTTGAAAGCTCCTCATCACTTTGTTTTTCCTGAACTTGAAGGCACTGATCAGGCTGTTGGGGTCCAGGTTGCCTGCCGAGGTCGTCTGCAGCCCGCCACCCTCAAACTCAAATATTTTCCTGTATTTCTCGCGGTTTTCGAGCGAATCCTCCCGATAAGACTTCCCAATCACCACAACCTCCTTGAGGGTCTGGTACTTGTCTTGCACCCTGACCTGCAATGCAATGTCAAATCCGGCAGGGTACCGGATGGTGCTGACAGGGAAAAGCATGGTGGATTTCCCTCTGTAAGTAAAAAAGACAGAGTCGTTTTTGTCAACGGTGATTCCGTAGCGGCCGATCGAGTCGGTGAAGGTGATCTCTCCTTTCTTGGAACTGACTTTTACTGCCCCAACGGGAACCATCCTGGTGGAATCATAGACCCTTCCTGTCAGCCAAACCTGGGAAAAACCGGTTGAGCCGATGAAAAGCAGCAGCAGAGGCAAGACGATGTTCAATATAAAGGAAGGATGCTTCAGATCTTGTAAATATAAAACTGCGGCTCTTAAGTTTGGGCAGCGAAGGCGCAAAGAAATGTTAATACGGCCCCATACCCGATCCAACTATTTGACTTTCAGCCACTCGGTAATCACTTTGGGGTAATGGGCATGCTCAAGTGCATGGATTTTTTCTGCCAGAGTATCGGGGTTGTCGGTTGAAAGCACTTCCACAGTGGCCTGAAAAAGGGTCTTGCCATTGTCATAATGCTCATCCACCAGGTGAATGGTGATGCCGCTTTTCTTCTCACCGGCGTTGATCACTGCTTGATGAACCCTTTCCCCATACATCCCTTTGCCACCGAAGGCAGGCAGAAGGGCAGGATGGATGTTCACTATCTTATTGTCGTAGGCTTTCACAAGGTTTTCTGGGATTTTCCAAAGAAAACCAGCCAAAACAATATGTGTAATCCCTTCATTTTTAAGTACTTCTATGTATTCGTTCGAGTTTTCGAACTGCGATTTGCCAATCAGCAGGGTTTTGATCCCAAACCTGTCGGCAATGTCCAGAACACCGGCACCGGGTTTGTTGCAGACTACCAGGGAAACCGATACAACAGGATGATTTTCAAGGTATTGTATGATTTTTTCGGCATTGCTTCCTTTTCCGGAGGCAAAAATGGCCAGCCTGATCGGCTCTTTGGCGATTAGACCAAGTCTGCGGAGGATTTTTTTCTCGTAGTTCCAGAAAAACCTGAACTGGCCGAAGAAAAAAGAAACAATAAGGATGATGATCTGGTATCCGAAGATGAGGATGGACAGCCTGAGGGCCAGTTTCCAAGCCCAGAAGGTATCTTCATTGAAACCCACCCATGAGGTGGCTACCCTGGAAATATAGGCAGTTGTGGTACCTGTAACGGCAAAAGTGCAAAGGATCAGAAAGAGTTGGCCCGATGAAACGTTCCACTTTTGCTGCAATTTGTTAAACATCTTGCAAAGAGAAGAAAAAAAGGGATTCGGTGCGGTTTTAATAATCTTAATTATTTCAGTGCATCCAAAGCTTACGTTTTTGTGACAATTGGCGGGGCTTTCCAAATACAATCCCTTGAAACGCAGACCAGTACTGCATCAAAAAAAATATCAGGATGTTGATATATTGTTAAAATCCTGTGCTAAATTTGCACGCGATCATTTGGACCCGGTTCCATTTCAACCACAATTCACTGAGGGTATGAATCAGAAAAGAACAGCATTTCAAAAAATCATTTCAGCATTCGTTTTATTGGTCTTTTTGTCCGGTTCCCTGGCGCTGAATGCACAGGATGGCAAGGCCCTGTTCAACCAAAAATGTGCTTCCTGTCATGCGATTGACAAGCAGCTCGTTGGTCCTGCACTGAAAGGTGTGGAAGACCGCTGGGACGACAAGGCCATGTTGTACGACTGGGTGCGCAACAGTGCTGCGGTAATCAAAAAAGGATATCCAAGGGCTGTTGCCGTTTACAACGAGTACAACAAAATTCAGATGACAGCCTTCCCTGAATTGAAGAATGCTGACATTGATGCCATCCTTGGTTATATCAACACAGGTGGTGCAAAAGCTGCTGCTGCAGGTGCTGCTCCAACTGAAGGAACCGCTGCCCCCGCTACAGATGATGCTGATTCTAATTTGTTGTATGGCATTTTGACCCTGGTCCTTGCAGTGATTGCATTGATCCTTCTGCAGGTAAACAGCAACCTCCGCAAAATGTCTGATGAGGCAGAGGGTGCACATACAGCTGAGCCCATCCCATTCTACCGCAACAAAGCGTATATCGCCATTTTTGCCATCCTGCTTTTCCTTGGCGGCGGTTACATGACTTTCCAGGGTGCACAAGGCCTTGGCAGATCAAAAAATTATCAACCAGAACAGCCTATCTTTTATTCCCATACTGTTCACGCAGGCATCAACCAGATCAACTGTCTGTATTGCCATGGCGGAGCGCAGGAGAGCAAGCATGCCAACATCCCATCGGTGAATGTTTGTATGAACTGCCACATGGGTATCAATGAATATGTAAAGGGTCCACAATTGTTGAGGGAAGACGGAAGCAAGGTTGATGGAACCGCTGAGATCCAGAAACTTTACCAGTACGCTGGTTGGGATCCAAGCAAGAAAGCCTACACTGGCGAAGGGAAGCCCATTGAGTGGGTGCGCATCCACAACCTTCCTGACCACGTTTACTTCAATCACTCACAACACGTTACCGCAGGAAAGCAAAACTGCCAAACCTGTCACGGTGAGATCCAGAAGATGGATGAGGTTTACCAGTTCACTGACCTGAGCATGGGCTGGTGTGTTAACTGTCACAGGGAAACCAAAGTGCAGTTCACCGACAACAAATTCTACAGCATTTATGAGAAGTTCCACGAGGATATGAAGAACAAGAAGATCGACAGCGTGACTGTTGAGAAGATTGGAGGAACAGAATGTCAAAAATGTCACTATTAATATTAGCACTCAGCAACATCTCATACTAAGCACAACCTAAGAACTGTTATGAAGCAAAAAAAATACTGGCAGAGTTTCGGTGAATTGAAGAGCAGTGAAAATTTCCAGGAGAGGGTCCAGGATGAATTCACGGAAGATCTTCCTGCTGTTGAGCAGGACAATGGTCTGCTTGAGTCAAAGGCTCCCCGCAGGGATTTCTTGAAATACCTCGGATTCAGCACAGCCGCTGCAGCTGCAGCCGCAAGCTGTGAAATGCCTATCAAAAAGAGTATTCCTTATCTCAATAAGCCTGATTCCATCATTCCGGGTGTTCCCAACTACTACGCAACAACCTATGTAATGGATGGTGATGCCATTCCTGTTGTTGCCAAAGTGCGTGATGGCAGGCCCATCAAAATTGAAGGAAACGACCTTTCCACCATTACCAATGGCGGTACTTCTGCCCGTGTACAGGCTTCAGTACTGGGTGTTTATGATACGGCACGCCTTCGCTACCCCCTCGCCAATGGCAAGGAGGTGAGCACTTTCGATGCATTCGACAAATTGGTTGCAGAAGCCATGGCAGGAACAGGTGGAAAACCTACCGTCCTCCTGACCGAAACCATCAGCTCTGTTACCACTAAAAATATCATTGCAGCATTCCTGGCCAAGCAACCCGGATCACGTCATATCCAGTATGATGCGATTTCTTCCAACGGTTTGTTGAATGCCAATGCTGCTTCTTTTGGAAAAAGGGCCATCCCTTCTTACCAATTCAACGCAGCCAAGACCATCGTGAGCCTTGGTGCTGATTTTCTCGGAACATGGTTGAGCCCGGTTGAATACGCCCGCCAGTATGCTGCAGGCAGAAAAATCAACCAGAAGAATCCTGAGATGAGCAAGCACATTCAGTTTGAAAGCATGCTCAGCCTCACCGGTGCAAATGCTGATGACCGCTATGTTCACCTTCCTTCAGAGGCAGGTGCAGTGGCCTTGAATATTTATGCAGCCCTTGGTGGTGCTGTTACAGCTCCAGCATTGTCTGACGATCGCCTTAAAAAAGGCATCCAGCAAGCGGTTGCTTCATTGAAAGCTTCTGGTGCTGCTTCACTTGTGGTGAGCGGTAGCAATGATGCCAACGTTCAGTTGGTTGTCAATGCCATCAACCAGCTCCTCGGTGCATATGGTACTACCATCGATTGGGGTACTACATTGAATACCCGTCAGGGAGATGATGCTGCAATGGTTCAGCTTGTTCAGGAAATGAACGAAGGCAAGATCGGAGCATTGTTGATCCACGGTGTGAATCCTGCTTACGATTATTTTGATGCAAAGAAATTTGAATCAGGATTGGCAAAAGTTGCTGTTTCTGTTTCTTTCAATGATAGGGAAGATGAAACAACTTCACTTTGCAAGTTTGCTATTCCCGACCATCATTTCCTTGAGAGCTGGGGTGATGCTGAAATGAAGTCAGGCTACCTGAGCTTCATCCAGCCTACCATTGCTCCATTGTTCAAAACAAGGGCTTTCCAAACTTCATTGTTGAAATGGTCTGGAGAGGCAACTTCTTACGGAGATTATTTCAAACAATACTGGCTCGGAAAATTCGGCTCACAAACTGCTTGGGACAAAGCCCTGCAGGATGGTGTGGTTGAAACGCCCGCTGCCGCTGCTGCCGGAAGCTATAATGGCGCAGCCCTTGCTGCTGCAGCCTCAGCCCTTGCTGCTGCAAAATCTGCTGCAGGAATGGAAATCGTGGTTTATCCAAAAGTGGCCATCGGTGCTGGTAAGGAAGCCAACAACCCATGGTTGCAGGAAATGCCTGATCCTATCACAAAGGCTACCTGGGACAACTACGCCATCATTTCTTTTGCTACTGCAAAATCACTTGGCATCCTTGTGGATGACAACTATGAAGTGGAAGTGGCCAAGCCTGTCATCACTGTAAAAGTGGGAGGCAAGGAAATGAAGCTGCCTGTACTCGTGATTCCTGGCATGCACAAGAATGTGGTTGCATTGGCCCTTGGTTATGGACGTTCTGAAAAAGCAGGACGCGCCGCTGCCAATGTTGGACAAAACGCTTTCCCGCTTGTAGGCTTCGATGGTAAATCTTTTGCTTACAGCGCCGCTGGTGTAGCCGTAGCAAAAACCAATGAAACTTTCAAACTCGCATATACCCAAACACACAACCAATACGAAGGTCGTGACGAAGTGGTACGCGAATACTCACTGGTTGATTTCAAGAAGAATCCAACTGTTCTGGCAGACGACAGGCACAAGCTTGTTGAGGATTATGCAAAAAATACAAATGACTTCGCTAAGGAAGGAACGCTTTACCCAAGCCATCCTTATCCAGGTCCGAAATGGGGAATGAGCATTGACCTCAACTCCTGTATTGGTTGTGGAGCATGTACCGTAGCCTGTACTTCAGAAAACAACGTTGCTGTTGTTGGTAAATCTGAGGTATTGCGCGCACACGAAATGCACTGGCTCCGCATCGACAGGTATTTTGCTACTTACCGTGATGATTCAGGAAGCGACAACCTCGATGACCTGAACGTGGTGTTCATGCCAATGCTTTGCCAACACTGTGATAACGCTCCATGTGAGAACGTTTGTCCTGTGAATGCCACCAACCACAGCAGCGAAGGCCTCAACCAAATGACCTATAACCGTTGTATCGGTACACGTTATTGTGCCAACAACTGTCCTTATAAAGTAAGGCGTTTCAACTGGTCTGATTACATGGGAGCGGACAGCTTCGCAGACAACCAGAAAGACATATTGGATGATTCGGTGATGATGATGAACGACGACCTCACCAGGATGGTATTGAACCCAGACGTTACCGTAAGGTCTCGTGGTGTGATCGAAAAATGTTCTTTCTGTGTGCAGCGTTTGCAGGAAGGAAAGCTGAAGGCAAAGAAAGCCAACAGGCCGCTTGAAACAGGTGCAGATGGCAAGTGGGACATCAAAACCGCCTGTCAGCAAGCTTGTCCTACCAATGCCATTGTTTTTGGTAATGTAAACGACAAGAAAAGCCCGATCAGTGTTATCCGCAACGAGGAGCAAACCAACAGGGTTTTCTATACGCTGGAGCAAATCCACGTATTGCCCAATGTCAGCTACCTCGCGAAGATCAGGAATACCGACAGGCATGTGGGCGTTGCTGAAGAAGCACACCATGAGGCAGCACCAGCAGCAGTTGGTGAGCACAAGGTAGAAGGCGCGCACAAGGAAGAAAAGAAAGCAGAAGCAGCACATTAATAAAGAAAGCAGGGAAATCTCATAAATGAGCAACGCATGAGTGTTACAAAGTACGAATCACAGTTAAGGGAACCATTGGTAAATGGCAACAAGACCTATGGTCAGGTCACTCACGACATCGTGCACACGATTGAAGCCAAACCCACACGTTTGTGGTACATTGGTTTCTACATTTCAGTGGCATTGTTGATGTTTGGAGCATACTCCGTTTACCGCGAGGTGGTTTACGGTATCGGACAGTGGAACGTTAACCGTACCATCGGATGGGGTTGGGACATCACCAACTTCGTTTGGTGGGTGGGTATCGGTCACGCCGGTACGCTGATCTCGGCCATCCTTCTCCTTTTCCGCCAGGGATGGAGAACAGGTGTGAACCGTGCGGCAGAAGCCATGACGATTTTCGCGGTAATGTGTGCCGGTCAATTCCCGATCTTCCACATGGGAAGGGTTTGGATGGCATTCTTCACCCTGCCTTATCCCAATACACGTGGTCCACTTTGGCCCAACTTCAACTCACCGTTGTTGTGGGACGTATTCGCGATCTCAACTTACTTCACAGTTTCCCTATTGTTCTGGTATTCAGGTTTGTTGCCTGACTTCGCCACCATCAGGGACCGCGCCAAAACAAAACTCCGCAAGCGTTTGTATGGTCTTGCCTCCTTTGGTTGGAGCGGTAGCACCAAGCACTGGCAGCGCCACGAGAGTCTTTCTCTTGTACTTGCAGGTCTTTCTACTCCGCTTGTATTGTCAGTTCACACCATCGTATCATTTGACTTCGCCACTTCAGTAGTACCTGGATGGCATACGACCATCTTCCCTCCATATTTCGTAGCTGGTGCGATCTTCTCTGGTTTTGCCATGGTGCAAACCCTGATGCTGATCCTCAGGAAAGTAATGGGATTGGAAGATTATATCACCCTCGGTCACATTGAGGCAATGAACAAGGTAATTGTACTCACCGGTTCAATCGTAGGTTGTGCCTACCTCACCGAGTTGTTCATGGCCTGGTATTCTCAGGTTCCATTTGAACAGGACATCTTCTTCAAATACAGGATTGCCGGTCCTTATGGATGGAGCTACTGGTTGATGATGACGTGTAACGTAATCTCTCCACAGTTGTTCTGGTCAAGAAAACTCAGGAGGAATGTTTTGTTCACTTTCATCATGAGCATCATCGTAAACATCGGTATGTGGTTCGAGCGTTTCGTAATCATCGTATCATCCTTGTACCGCGACTACCTTCCTTCTTCCTGGTCCATCTATTACAGACCAACCATTTGGGAGATCGGATTCTATGTCGGAACCTTTGGACTGTTCTTTACTTGTTTCTTCCTTTTCGCCAAATACTTCCCAGTCATCGCGATCGCTGAGATCAAGTATGTATTGAAAACCAATGGCGAAAGCTTCAAGAATGAAATGGCAGAACTGGAAAGCAAAAATGTGGATGAGTTCGTTCACGAAATGCACCATGATCACCATGAAGAAGGAACTGTAAAAGTGGCACATCACTGATCAATCAAAAAGTAAAAAGTATAAAATGGCTTTGAAAAAATTTGTTGTAGGCTGTTTTGAGGATGAAAAAGTTCTTTTCCCCGCTGTTGAAAAAGTGAGGAAGGCAGGCTACAAATTCCATGACATTTACACTCCTTTTCCTGTTCACGGATTGGACAAGGCAATGGGTCTCAGGGATACCAGCATCCACACTGCGGGATTTCTTTTTGGTATGATTGGAACAACCACGGCTGTAACCTTCATGACCTGGGTTTTCACCAAGGACTGGCCTGTAAACATCGGTGGTAAACCAAACTTTGCCTTGCCAGCCTGGATTCCCATCACCTTTGAGTTGACTGTACTTTGTGCGGCAGTAGGCATGGTGCTTACTTTCTGTTACATCTGCCAGTTGGCCCCATTCCTCAAAAGGCATCATTTCCATCCCCGTGCAACAGACGATCTTTTTGTGATGGTGATTGAGTGCAGCGAAAAGGCTAACGAAGAAGACCTCAAGTCTTTGCTCAACAGCGTTGGTGCTCAGGAAGTCAATACACAGGTAGCAGAAGAGGGATGGTGGATTGGAAAGTATGACGAGGAGCAAGAGCTCTACAAGGAACCAAACATTGCTTAAATAATTTAGGAGAAGGGAAAGAGGAGATCATAAAACAACTAAAGAGATGAAAAGATCAACTATTGTTTTCTGTGGACTGGCAGCATTGCTGATTGCTGCAATAGGATGCAGTGATGTAAAAAGGACCCCAGGAAAGGTGTATATGCCCGACATGGCCAACAGCCGTGCATACGAAACCTATTCAGCAAATCCTGTTTTTGCTGATGGTCGTACCAGCCAGGGTCCTGTTGCAGGAACGGTGAAGCGCGGAGAAGAGTATCCAGTTCACATTGAAATGGACAAGGCGGGTGATACTGCAAATTATTTTGCATCGCGTGCAATCCCCAATCCATTTGATTCATTGGATGCAGACCAGATGAAAGAAACCGAAAGGATCTACCTGATCAATTGTGGTATTTGCCATGGAGCCAAACTCGATGGAAACGGTCCATTGTGGAAAGATGGTGATGGTCCTTATCCTGCAAAGCCTGCCGCATTGGTAGGAGATGCAAAATATGAATCAATGCCAGCTGGTCAGATGTTCTACTCCATCACCTATGGAAAGAACCTCATGGGAAGCTATGCATCACAACTGACAGCCAAGCAGCGCTGGCAGGTGATTACCTATATCAAGTCAAAACAAGGAAAATAATAACCAACGCATTAAATAATCAGGGATGATCAAACAACAATTTGAGATTTCAGCAGGGTACAAGAAGTGGACGAACATTCTGCTCGGAGTGGGTGGGCTGGCACTTGTGCTGGGAATCATTTTCCTCGGAATGAGCAAGGATGAAGTGGAGCAAACCAGGTTCTGGGCATCACTGTTGCAGAACAGTGTATTCTTCCTGCTTGTTGTGAATGCAAGCATGTTCTTTATATGCGCAACAACACTTGCGCATGGTGGATGGCAAATGGCATTTCGCCGCGTTCCAGAAGCAATTTCCAGTTTGGTGCCAGTATTTGGTATCCTGGCCATGCTTGTTTTTGTAGGAATTGTATTTGGTCACAGACATGACATCTACCACTGGTTGGACAAGGAGCATGTAGAACACGATCCAATTTTGAAAGGCAAGAGTGGATTCTTGAACCCCACTTTCTTCATGATATGGTCTATCTTGGCCATTGGCCTTTGGTCTTTTGTTGGCGCTAAAATGAGAAAACTCTCTTCAGAAGCAGATGCAAAAATGAACAATGAAGAAGGCGCCAAGTATATCGTAAAAAATACAGCATGGGGAGCCGCCTTCCTGGTGATCTTTGGTCTAACTGTAGGCTCAACCATTCCTTGGTTGTGGCTGATGAGCATTGATGCACACTGGTATTCTACCATGTACAGCTGGTATACTTTCATCAGTTCTTTTGTTGCAGGTATGTCTCTGGTTGTCTTGTTTGTGGTTTACCTGAAGAACCACGATTATCTCGAGTATGTTACTGAAGAACACCTGCACGATCTCGGAAAGTTCATGTTTGCTTTCTCTGTGTTCTGGACTTACCTCTGGTATTCACAGTTCATGCTGATCTGGTATGCCAACATTCCTGAAGAGACGGTTTATTTCAAACCAAGGATGCAGGGTGTTTACAGGGGTATTTTCTTCCTCAACCTGATTGTGAATTTTGCTGTTCCTTTCTTGCTCCTGATGAGAAGAGGATCCAAGCGTAACTATACAACATTGACCTTCCTTGCCATCCTGATCATCCTGGGTCACTGGGTTGATTTCTATCAGATGGTGATGCCAGGAACGATGCATGAACATTATAGTCTTGGATGGTTCGAATTTGGTATATTGGTCCTATACGCAGGATTGATCATGCACTTTGTTGGAAAGGGATTGTCAAAAAAACCTTTGGTTGCATTGCACCATCCTTTCATCAAGGAGAGTACAATCCACCATACATAAGGCTTTCATTGAATGATACAAACAAATTCATTAACAAATTATAAGTAAAGATCATGTCGGGTTATTTCATATTAATCATTCTGGTACTCGCTTTTGTACTTATTTTTCAGATCTCGAAAGCAAGCGAATATGTATCGGTGTTGAAGGGAGAAGAAAAATCTTTCAAGCAATCCAATCGCATCAATGCCTTCATGTTCATCCTGTTCATGGTATTGGGTCTTGCTGGTGCCTGGTGGTGCAATGAATTGCTGTACGACAAAACTTTGCTCGCACAACCAGCTGCATCTGACCACGGTGAGAAAATTGATTTCATGCTTTGGTTGACCATTATTGTAACAGGTGTTGTTTTCTTGATGACCCAGGTATTGTTGTTCTGGTTTGCCTATAAGTACCAATATTCTGAAAAGAGAACCGTATACTTTTTCCCTCACAACAATAAACTAGAGTTGTTGTGGACGGTTGTTCCTGCTATCTTCCTGACCATCCTCGTTGGTTTCGGTCTTTTCTATTGGTTCAAAATTACCGGCGATGCTCCAAAAGAATCACAGGTTGTCGAGATCACTGGAAAGCAGTTCAACTGGATGATGAGGTACCCCGGTAAAGACAATGTTTTGGGAAGGAAAAACTATCGCCTCACTGATGCATCCAATGGCAATGCCCTTGGAGTGGATTGGGAAGATGGTGCAAGCCACGATGATATTGAAGCAACAGAGATGCACCTTGTTGTTGGCAAGCCGGTTCAGCTGGTGATCAACGCACAGGATGTGATCCATGATGTGGGTCTTGTGCACTTCAGGCTTAAAATGGATGCCGTTCCTGGTATACCTACTACCTTGTGGTTCACACCAAAGTATACCACCGAGCAAATGAAAAAGATTACTGGAAACAAGGATTTCGTTTATGAAATCTCTTGCGACCAAATGTGCGGAAGTGGTCACTACTCCATGCGCGGTGTGATCGTAGTTGAAACGCAGGAAGAATATGATGCATGGATGGCTTCCAAGAAGCCACAGTATGTGACTGTTCAGGAAGGAGCTGCTCCAGCGGCACCTGCAGCGGACAGCACTGCGGCAGCTGCAACTGCTACAATGTCTAAACCCTTGGCCCAACTGAAATAAAGTATCACAGAAAAAAAGATTAAAAATGAGTAGCGAAACAATCTCACACGGACACGCAGCGGAAGCTTCAGTACATTCGCATGATTCTCATGAGGCGCATGGCCATGATCACCATCATGAGGAGTCATTTCTGACGAAGTACATTTTCAGTACCGACCACAAAATGATTGGAAAACAGTTCCTGATCACGGGAATCATCTGGGCCATCATCGGTGGTTTGTTTTCAGTGCTTTTCCGTCTTCAGTTGGGTTATCCCGAAATGACTTTTCCAGTGCTTGAAGACTTGTTTGGAAAATGGGCAGCTGGCGGAAGAATTTCCAACGAATTTTATTACGCTTTGGTTACCATGCACGGAACCATTCTGGTATTCTTTGTATTGACGGCAGGCCTCAGCGGTACTTTCGCCAACATCCTCATTCCTCTTCAGATTGGAGCAAGGGACATGGCGTCAGGTTTCATGAACATGCTCAGCTACTGGTTCTTCTTTTTGGCCAGTGTGGTGATGTTCGCCTCTTTGTTCATTCAAACCGGACCTGCCTCAGGCGGTTGGACCATCTATCCTCCACTCAGTGCGCTGGGCCAGGCCAGTGAGGGTTCAAAACTCGGAATGGATTTCTGGTTGATTTCAATGGCATTGTTCATTGTGTCTTCTCTTCTTGGTGGCTTGAACTATATCTCTACCATCCTTAACCTTCGTACCAAAGGCATGAGCATGACCAGGATGCCCCTCACCATGTGGGCCATCTTCTTCACTGCGGTGTTGGGTGTACTTTCTTTCCCTGTATTGTTGTCTGGTGCCGTATTGCTCTTGTTTGACCGCAACCTTGGAACCAGCTTCTATCTTTCAGAAATCGTGGTAAAAGGAGAAATCCTTCCCAACGAGGGTGGCTCCGCCATCCTGTTCCAGCACTTGTTCTGGTTCCTCGGTCACCCCGAAGTATACATCATCCTCCTCCCTGCAATGGGCATGGTTTCTGAGATCCTTTCTGTGAATTCCAGGAAGCCCATCTTTGGTTACCTCGCGATGGTGGGTTCAATGTTTGCGATTTGTATCCTTGCCTTCCTTGTATGGGCACACCATATGTTTGTGACAGGATTGAATCCATTCCTTGGAGCATTCTTTGTACTCCTGACCTTGTTGATTGCCGTTCCTTCTGCCATCAAAGTATTCAACTGGCTGACCACATTGTGGAAAGGAAATATCCGGTTCACACCCGGTATGCTTTTCTCTATCGGTTTTGTTAGCTTGTTCATTTCAGGTGGTTTGACTGGTATCTTCCTCGGAAACTCAACGCTGGATATCCATCTTCATGATACCTATTTTGTGGTGGCACACTTTCATATTGTAATGGGTGTAGCATCCTTCTTCGGCATGTTCGCTGGTGTTTACCACTGGTTCCCGAAGATGTATGGCCGTTACCTCAACAATACCATGGCCTACATCCATTTCTGGGTGACATTGATCGGCGCTTACCTGATCTTCTGGCCCATGCACTATTCTGGTTTGGCTGGTATGCCCCGCCGTTATACCGACTGGAGCAACTGGCAATCTTTCAATCAGTTTCAGGACATGAACCGTTTCATCAGCACTGTTGCCATGATCGTGTTTGCCGTTCAAATTCTTTTTGTTTTCAACTTCTTCTATTCCATTTTCAAAGGAAGAAAAGTGACATCTACCAATCCTTGGGGTGCCAATACCTTGGAGTGGACAACCCCTATAAACCCTGGTCACGGAAACTGGCCTGGTGATATTCCGGAGGTTCACAGGTGGGCATACGATTATGGTAAGGATGGAAGGGAGTTTATTCCTCAAACCGAAGCCATCGGCGCTGACGAATCGAAGCACTAAAAAAAGGCTGTCCTGAAACGGACAGCAACACATAAAATGATGCAAATGGAAGAATCGAAGGGAAAGGAGGCATCAATGGTATCATCAAAGCTGAAAGATTATCAGCAACTCATGAAATTCACTTTGAGTTTCACGGTTGTTTTCTCCTCAGTGGTTTGTTACTTGTTGGTTCCGGGAGTCGAGTTTGACATCATATCAGTTCTTTTACTTTTTGCAGGCGGTATGCTCGTAACAGGAGCTGCCAATGCCATCAACCAGATCGCAGAGAAAGATACCGATGCGATGATGAAGCGAACAGCCTCAAGGCCACTTGCTTCAGGAAGAATGACTGTTGATGAGGCCGCAACTTTTTCGGTTGTTGCTGCAGTCTTCGGCATCTTCATCATCGGTCTTTGGTTCAACTGGACGGCTGCGGGAATTTCAGGGTTCAGTCTTTTTCTCTATGGGTTCATTTATACCCCTTTGAAAAAGGTGCATTCGATTTCCGTGCTGGTTGGCGCAATCCCTGGTGCTCTTCCCTGTTTGATTGGATGGGCAGCAGGTGATGCAGACCTTGGCGTTGGCGGGTGGATCCTGTTCTCCTTGCAGTTCTTCTGGCAATTCCCCCATTTTTGGGCAATTGCCTGGGTAGCGCATGAAGATTATACAAGAGCCGGATTCAGGATGTTGCCCTCCCGGGGCGGACCCACCAAATATGCAGCTGTACAGGCAATATTGTATTCAGTATTGTTGTTGCCGATCGGGGTCTTGCCAATGGTGTTTGGCATGTCTGGGATGGTAAGCATGGTAATCGTTTCATTGGCCAACCTTGTGATGGTATGGCAATGCATTCGGTTGTTCCGTGAGATGGATGTGAAAGCGGCCCGTAGGGTTATGTTCACTTCCTACATTTATCTTCCGGTTGTATTGTTGGCCCTGTTGGCAGACAAACAGCCCGTCCAGGAGCAGGCCAGTGTGAGCATTGAAAAAGTGATTTTTTTGAACAAGATTCATTTTACTGATCGTAAATCATAGTTATACCATGAACCAGGTTGTAAGCGAGCAGAAAAGAAAAATTCATCCCCATAAGTTTACCTTGTGGGTAGCGATAGGCAGTATTTTGATGATGTTTGCGGGATTGACTTCTGCTTACATTGTGAAAAGAAGCCAGGCCAGTTGGCTGATGATTGAAATACCGATGATGTTTTGGTATTCAACAGCCACCATTCTGGCCAGCAGCGTTACGGTGCAGCTTGCATTGAAAGCGTTGAAAAAGAGGGAAATGATCAGCTACAGGCGTTTGCTTGCAGTTACAGCGGTGTTGGGAGTTCTTTTTATCGTACTGCAAATAGCAGGATTCAGGCAGTTTGCTGCACAGGATATCCGCCTCGTTGGGGCAGGTTCCAATGCATCTTACTCTTTCCTGCTGGCCATTTCCGGTTTGCATGGTCTTCACGTGCTGGGCGGGGTGGTAGCATTGGTTGTGATTGCCATCAGGGCACTGAATAGTTCTACAAGGAGCTATAGCAGTGTGCCACTTGAAATCGCAGCAACGTATTGGCATTTTGTAGATGCTTTATGGATCTACTTATTTATATTTTTCACCTGGATGAAATAAGTCCTGGTGAGTTGAACCTTTAAACAAGCAATAGCATGGCAACAGCCCAAGCACACACGGAAACCAAATGGTGGAGTGGCGGTAAAAGCCCCTTCAACGTTGAGTATGGAAAACTGATGATGTGGTATTTCCTCATGAGTGACGCATTCACCTTCGGGGCCTTCCTCATCTCTTACGGAACAATACGTTTCAGCCAGAACTACTGGCCTGACCCCAATGAGGTATTCAATGCATTCCCTCTGGCAGGCCATGCCAACCTTCCGCTGGCCTTCGTGAGTTTGATGACCTTCATCCTCATTGTAAGTTCAGTAACCATGGTACTTGCTGTACATGCAGGTCATAACATGGATAAAAAAGGTGTTATCAAGTGGATGATCTGGACTGTAATTGGTGGTCTTGCATTTCTTGGCTGTCAGGCCTGGGAGTGGACACACCTTATCACTGGAGACCACGCTGTGTTGATCAATGGTCAAATTGAAAATATTGGTACTACTGTAACCATGAACCCATGGGGTCCTGCAGCCAATGTTGCTGCACACGATGGCCATCATGTAGGTACACCCGGACCAGTTGCCTTTGGTGGATATTTCTTTGGCATCACCGGTTTCCATGGTTTCCACGTTGCTTCTGGAGTGGTCATCAACATTGTGATGCTGATCATGGCCATCAATGGAACCTTTGAAAGGAAAGGCCATTACTGGATGATTGAAAAGGCTGGACTTTACTGGCATTTCGTAGACCTGGTATGGGTATTTGTATTCCTTTGCTTCTATCTCATCTAATCAACCCTTAAAGAAATTCATATGGAACACGCAGTACAGGAAATCACATTTCACCACGAACCAGGTGGAAAAGAGGTTGTCAGCAAGATCATCAAAACAACGGTAATCTTGTCCGTTATCACCATCATTGAACTTGGAATGGGATTGGGCATGTATGCCTTGCCCATGGCCGCCGGCTTGAAATTGTTTTTGAAAGGGGTTATTGTTATCCTTTCGCTTGCAAAAGCTTTCTACATTGTTGGTGTTTTCATGCACCTTGGGGAAGAAGTAAAGAACCTGATCATGACCATCGTGGTTCCTTTGTTGCTTTTCGTTTGGTTCATCGCAGCCTTCCTTTACGAAGGCAATTCCTGGAAAAACCTCAGGAACACCTACAATCCTAAACAAGCCGTAACTGCTCCTGCCGCACCACACGAAGCCGGCGAGCACCATTGATATTGAATATAAAAAATCAAAAAGCATCGTTCCGGTCACAACCGAATGGTGCTTTTTTTGTTTCTAGTTTAACATAGATGAAAAAGACAACCCTTCTTGCACTTTTGATGGTAACCCTGCTGCCGATTGCCAGTTATTTATATGTCAGCAGCCTGAGCAAGGATGCCATCAAAATGCCACGCCGGTATTTTTATGATACCGTTGTGGTTAAAATGGAAAAAGGAAAAAAGTTCAATGATACTGTTTGGCACAAGGTCAAGCCTTTCAAACTCAAGAACCAGTTTGGAAAAGAAGTGGGTCTTGAAGATTGGGGTGGTAAAATCATTATTGCGGATTTCTTTTTTACCTCCTGCCCTTCAATCTGCCCCAAGCTTACCCGCAACATGAAAAAGTTGCAGACTGCATTCAAGAAAACAGATTCCCTGGTACGGTTTGTTTCCTTTACTGTTGATCCGGTGCGTGATTCGGTTCAGGCCCTTAAGGCATATGGAGACAAGTTCGGCATCGACCACGATACCTGGTTCATGCTCACAGGAGACAGAAATGAATTGTACGATATTGCCCTGAATGAATTCAAAGCCTCGATTGCCTCCAATGGAAATATCGACACAGGCTTCATCCATACAGACCGCTTCTTTCTCTTGGACAAGGACAGGGTGGTGCGGGGATGGTACAATGGACTCGATAGCGTGAACCTCGATAAGCTCATCAAGGATGTGGTACTCCTCAACATGGAGCGCGACAAAAAGAAAAAAAGAAACCTCTTCAGAAAATAAAACCAGAAACATGTTACCTGCAAGCATTCAGAAAAACGACAAGAAAGCCAGTCTGCTCATCATTCTATTTTCCATCATCGTTTTTGTAGCGGTTGTTTTCCTTTCCAAAATCAAACTTGAATTGGAGCTGCCGTTCAACGTGCACCTGTTTGCACAGATCAATGCGGCTATCAATACTGCTGTTTCATTTTTGTTGCTGGTAGGGCTTCTGGCAGTAAAGCGTGGACGCTATGCCTTGCACAAGAAAGTGATGATGACCTCCATGGTGCTTTCGCTCTTGTTCCTGGTCTCTTATATTTGTCATCATCTCTTGTCGGATTCAACCGTATTCGGTGGAGAAGGAACCATCCGCTATGTGTATTATTTTATCCTGATCACCCACATCATTCTTGCTGCCATCATTCTTCCCTTTATCCTCTTTACTTCTTACAGGGCATTGGTGGCAGAATGGCCTGCACACAAAAAATTGGCAAGGATCACTTGGCCCATCTGGTTCTATGTGTCTGTTACAGGGGTGATTGTATACCTCCTGATCAGTCCATATTACGTGTAAGGAAATCCGCTACAATTCTTTTTCCGGATCCCAGTAGCGCTGGGTGAATTCAACAACCTTGTCGTTGATTACTTCGACTCCATCTTTTTCGAGAAGCTCTTGCATGAGCGTAGGTGTTTGAAAATGATGTTTGCCCGTGAGCATGCCATTGCGGTTAACAACCCTTTGGGCAGGTATGGGCGGATGAAGACCATGTGAAGCGTTCATTGCCCAGCCCACCATTCTTGATGAGAGACCAGAGCCAAGGTATTTGGCGATTGCACCATAGTTGGTTACCCTTCCTTTTGGAATTTGGCGAACAACATCGAATACGTCTTCAAAAAAATTTCTTGGAGCTTGGGGGAGAGCAGCTTTTTTAGGAAGATTTTTTTTCATGTTCCAACCGGCTTCTCAGTTCAGTTCTTTTTGGTTCAGGAACATTGATGTGGTTGTAAGGGCAGTTGAGACAACCATTTCCGCAACAGGTTCCGTTATCAAGATGGTATTTGGCTGTGAGCACCATGTACCCTTGTTCATTGTAATAAAAATGTTCACCCTCTATCAGTTTCTTTTTCATCCTTCAATCCTTCTGTTAGCGCAGTTTCAATTTCTCTTACCGTTGTTGAAAGATGTTCATCTTTTGTTGGGTCTAGAGGGTTGGGCAATGCAAACTTCAGGTAATGAATCCTTTTGCTGTTTGCAATATCAAGCCCTTCGTAATGCGTTTTGATCAGCAGCTCCTCATTTTGTTTAAGATCTCGGCTGATGTCATCGCTATCTTCCAACAAAGTCAATCCATACATTTCAATCACCAGTTTTGTAAACTGATACAATACGGGTGAGTCGGTCTTTAGATTGATATAACCACCGGGCTTGAGTATTTGTTGATATTTTCTGAGAAATTCCGGATGTGTTAACCTTCTGTTGGATTTTGAGATGCGCAATTGTGGATCAGGAAAAGGAAGCCAGATCTCATCCACCTCTCCTGCTGCGAAATAATTGTTGATCATCCCAATCTGCGAACGGATGAAAGCAACATTTTTCATGCCTGTCTGCAATGATTTTTTTGCGCCCACCCAGATGCGGTTGCCTTTCACATCCACACCAATCAGGTTTTTGTTGGGATACAATGTGGCCAGGCCAATGGAGTATTCGCCTTTTCCACAAGCGAGTTCAAGAACGATGGGGTTTGTGTTGTTGAACCGTTCATGCCATTTGCCTGCAGTATTTTCAGGATACTGCAACACATGGTCGTAGGTGGCAATTTCAGCAAAGCGTATCAGTTTTTTTTGTCCCATAACAGGCTGCAAAGGTAAAACAGCTTTGTGTCAATCGCATATACTTCTTTTTCAACATTGGTGAAACCACCTGTTTTTAGGGTGAATAATCTCTTCGGTTCCTGTTGATTATCCCTTTACGGGCTTTTGAAGGCAAACTAGTTTTACACCACAACAGCAAACTACTGTTGACTGGCGCGATACCCCGGGCCATTTTTAAAAACCAATAAAATCAATTGTATGAAAAAAGTGATGCTATCAGTAGCGATGATGTTTGCCGCATTTCTGACACAGGCAGCGGTTGGCAAACAAGTGGAAGAGGTAAAAATCAAGTCAGGTGAAGAAAAGATGAGAATTGTAGATTGGGGCAATGATGTATCAACAGGTGAGGAGGCTTTGTGTACCATAACGATGAAAGGAAAAATAGACCTGGGCCCCATTGAAGCGGAAGTGAGTTGTACCACTTCTGCCACGACATGCGAAGCGGCAACCGTAAGTGCCATCAATTGCCTATCGGCAGCAATGAAGACTGTGCGACTGGTCATCTTGTAATACGTGCCGGGGGTATTGCGTCATTTTTCACCTTAAAAATTTACCATGAAAATTTACATGTTGATGTGCAGTGTTGTGATGATGGGCTATGTAAATGCACAAAACACAACCATGTTTGTTTATGAAGGAAAATTCAACAGCAGTTTTGGACGATCAGACAATTTCAGGCAATTCAAAGGAACCTTGATTGTATCTGGAGACAGGTCCTTGTTTACCATGAAAGAGTCTGGCGTTCACCATGCGGCTCTCCAGGGAAACAATATTGACCTCAGGCCAGACAGCATGTTCACTGTATTCAAGGATGTGGAATCCAATTCGCTTTTGTTTGAGTTCTCCGATTTGAACCAGCGAACACATCTATTTGCAGATACATTGTTTCCTATGGATTGGAAAACCAGTGAAGAACAAAGATCGATCGGGGGCATCCCTTGCCTTAAGGCAGTGACGCAGTTCAAGGGGAGAGGGTATACGGCATGGTATGCCCCCACGATCACCATTCCAGATGGGCCATGGAAATTGGGAGGCCTGCCTGGATTGATCCTTGAGGCCTATGATGATGAAGACAATTGGCACATGACCTTTGTTTCCAAACAGGAAGTGAATGGTTTTGACCAGGATCATTTTTTGGCAGCCATGAAAAAAGGAACAGAAGGGTTTCCTGCATTTGCGGCACAAGTAAAAAAAATATTCAGCAGGCTGGAAGCAGCCTTGGGTGCGCAATCTTCAGCAAACTGCATTGATTGCCAGTCCAAGTCTGTGGTGAAAATCCATTCCTGGGAAAAGATCGATTGAAATGAGGATCCGGTCATTGGTGGTGATGGTATGTTTGTTGAAGGCTTCTTTTTTGTTTGCTTCAGTTCATCGGTTCGCAGTTGACACCATTCTGCCGGAAAGAAAAGGAGGGGAACTTCCCGGCATTCTGATCAAGCGCAACGCGCCCATGGCCAAGGTCAGTGGGGATACCTTGCAGTTTGATGCAGCGAGGTATTTGAAACCGGAAGCGTTCAGGCTGGAAGACCTGGTAAAAAATATACCTGGGTTTCGTGTGGATGACAATGGCCGGATCTATTTCAATGGAAAGGAAATCAGCAGGATCATGATTGATGGCGATGATCTTGCAGGAGAACAATATAAACTCTTGTCCAGAAACCTGAAGGCTTTGATGATTGACAGTCTTCAACTCATTCAACGGCATGAGAAAAACAGGTTGTTGCGAACATTCGGCAACCAGGATGCGATGGCCATCAACCTGGTCATCAAAAAATCAGTGATGGGAAAGACCAGCGGGAACCTGATGCTTTCAGGGAGTGTAGACCAACGTGGAGAGTTGGATGCAGAACTGATCAGGCTTGCTAAAAAAACAAAACAATTGTGCTTTGTCAATACCAACAATACAGGCGCCAATGGCGTAACTGACCGGGGAAATGAAATGCAGGGAAACGATCGGGGTGCTTATCGGGTATGGCCTTTTGACCCATTGTATGCAGGCACTGGTCCCAATCTCCCCCCAGCGTATGTCAACATCAACAGTGACAAAAGCCTTGCTTTCATTTCCTCATTGGTATTGTCTACCCATACCAAACTCAATCTCACAGCAACTGTCACGCAACACGAAAACAGTAGGATGGTTTCCAGCAGAACTTCCTACAATATCCCCGGTGCTCAAAAACTCAACCTGAGTACAGGCACCAATCATCTGCAACAAGCAACCATGGGAAACCTGCGCGTGCAACTGGAAACAGACAAAGGAGGAAACAAGCTTTCCTCTTTTCGATTGTCTCTAAACAAGGAAGAGATGCATTCGATAAACCATGCAAACCGACGAGGCAACACAACCACGGTTAGCCATGCCAATGATCGGCTGCACCAATTCAACCTGTTGGCTGAACACCATGCCACATGGCAGCTTGGCTCCGGTACACTGTTGCATGTCGATAGCCGGTTTGCGCTGGATAGAAACAGCGACCGCCTCCAGGAATCATTTTTATCCGACAGCCTGCTTCAGTTTTTCATTGATCAATTGTTTGCCCACCATGGAAAAATGGCAGGCACCGATCTTGTGCTGATCAAACAATGGAGCAGGAAAAGTTTGAGGGCGGGTTTCAATGCATCCATGGAATCTATCACATCTTCAACCGGACAGAATTCGCTGCCCTTGCAGCTCATAAAATATTATCCTTATCTGTCTTTCGTTCATCGGCATTCAAAAAAAATATCGTCCACGTTCAATGCGGCAGCAGGAAAAGCCATGGTCAAAAGCAATCCTATCATCAGGAATGCATTCATCTTTCACCTGGAAGAGAAATGGGTATGGCAACATAAACCCACAACACAATACCGGTTGGGAATTGCACTCGCCAAAAAACCTGCTGCAAACCGCGCCTGGCATGCAGGTCCTGTTTTGTTTGAAAATGCCTGGAGAAGAGGTGTCCTGGATCTAGCCACTCCTTTATCGTTGGGTGTGGAATTGGGTGCAACAAAAATGGATTTGTACAAGGGCTTTCTACTATCTGCGACTGCCAATGCAAATCTGTTGCTCAACGATTATGGAATGGCAACTGCTGTCGGTAATGTGTTTGATTCTCTGTCCTGGTTCATCATCCCATTGCAGCGCAACCTCATGTTCAATGTGCATGTTGAGCAGTTTGTTCATTCGCTTAAACTGAAGTATATCCTACAGGCCAATTGGATGCTTGGCCAGCGGCCGCAACAATTGAATGGAATTGTTTTTGGTTCGACAATGAATGGCCATACTCTTGAACAACGTGTGGTCAGCAACTGGAAGGGCCTGTTCAATGCTGAGGTCCATCATGAACTGCAACAGAATCGCTTTAGCAGTTCGGATGGTCAGCGTTCAATCATGAAGAAGGTTTCTTATGGTATCTCAACGAGCTTGCGCTTCAGTGCTCATCTTTTTGCCCATGTTCAGTACCGGGTGCAGCGATTTGAGAGCCATCAGTCGTTTGACATGCTGGATGGGATGGTCAAAGCAGTCTTGAGCCCCCGCTGGCGTTGTTCCATTTCCATGAACAACCTGATGAACCATCACTATTTTGAAACAATGAATGCTTCTGCTTTTGGCCATGAACGGTTCACCCAGCAGCTCAACGGAAGACAAGTGTTGTTCGGGCTCAATTGGGGATTTTGATCAGTTGACCGGAATCACCTGTTGCTCACTTTCATTGCCAGTGCGGTCTACGGCAGTAACGATGATGTTTTTCAAAGTAGAAGTTTTACCTGAAAGGTCTGCAGAGAGCAGCTGAAGAGAAGCATTCAGTTGCGCCTTGCCCATGATGGTATATTCCCATTTGTTGTCATACTGTGCATAGAGGATCCAACTGGCCGCATCTTTGTCTTTCGCTGACCATTGGATGTTGAGCTTGTCTTTGCTTTTGTTCACTATAACCTGTGGTGAGCTTGGAGCAACGTTGTCCAGCCAGGGGCTTGCCGGGACCAATGCAGGAATGCTGTAAGGGCCTGCTTTCAATTCCTTGGTGAGGGTTGGATTTTTGGTCAGGGATGAAACGCTCCAATGCACGGAGCCCATGCTCTTGGGGAGCATGCTGCGGGTGAGGTTGATCTCATCCAGCACTTCCTTGTTGTTGGTGACGCCGTTCTTGTTGGTCCCAATGCTGATGCCGGGCCAGAGGTGGCGCTGTAAAGTGTTTTCACTTTGCCACCAGCCCAGCAAATCTGGGAATGCCTGACCTTGTTTGTTGATGGGCCAGTAGAGCTGGGGCGTGAAATAATCAATCCAGCCCTTGTTCAGCCAAAGTTTGGCATCTGCATAGAGCTTTTCGTATTGGTCAAATCCGGTTACTGTCGATGGATAGCCAGGGCGCCAGATCCCGAAGGGGCTGAGGCCAAACTTGACATGTTTTTTCTCTTGCTTGATCTCTGAATAAAGTCTTTCGATCAGTTTGTTGACCCCATCCCTTCTCCAATCACCCCTGGAAAGTTTGCCTCCGCTGTTGACATAGGCATTCCAGCTCTTCTCGTCTGGAAAGTCCTTGTCACCATTGTAGGATGGGTATGGGTAGAAATAATCGTCAAAATGAATGCCGTCTACATCATAGCGTTTTACAATGTCCATCACCACCCTGGAAGTATGGTCCTGTGTGGCTTTCAGGGCAGGGTCCATCCACCAGAAACCTTCTTTCAGCAGGTAAACCCGTTCTGGGTTGGTCCGAACCACTGATCTGCTGCTGATCTCTTTTCCTGTGGTATGGTGTGCCCGGTAAGGGTTCAACCAAGCATGTAGTTCCATGCCCCGTTTGTGTGCCTCTTCAATCCAAAAGGTCAGGGGGTCGTAAAAAGGCATCGGCGCCCTGTCTTGTTGCCCGGTCAGGAAATAAGACCAGGGCTCAATATCACTTTTGTAAAGGGCATCCGCTTGCGGACGCACTTGAAAGATCACCGCATTGAACTTGTTTTCCTGAAGATAGTTCAGGATGCTCAGGGCCTCTGCCTTTTGTTCTTCGGTAGAAAGCCCGGGTTTGCTGGGCCAGTTGATGTTGGCTACTGTGGCAATCCAGGCAGCCCTAAATTCGCGCAAGGGGGAAACAACCGGTTTGTACGCTATTTTTTGTGTGGAAGGATTTGTTTGCTTGACGGCTGCAGCACTGGTCTTTGGTTTTACCGGTTCCTCGGTGGGAGGAGTAACGGGCGCTTTGGGTTTTGTTGAAGATGCTTGGGCAATCTCTTCAACAGAACTAGACCTGTAGGGGAAGAGTTTATCATTGATTTTGTTGACGAAAGAGCAGCTGTTGAGGAGGATGGATGCAATCAGAAGGGTAAGGACGGCTGAAACTGGACGCATGGATTTGGTTTTGCTGCAAATTACGGCAGGATTGGCAAAAAGCCCTTTTGTTGGCACTCGATTTAACAGATATCTGTGACCAACGCAAATACAATTTGCAGACGAAACCGGTTCCGCAAATAATTCTCCAGCCCAACAGGTGAACGCATGATATTTGCATGATAACAAAATGCATACATTGCTTCAACAATCAATGAAAGGAAAACCAACCCGGAAAGGAATATCAATAAACTTCAACATCATGCCACGATTTGTCTTCATGATTATCTTCTGCCTGCAAGCTTTGAATGTAGTTGGTCAGTTAAAAGTCAACGGGTTATTTGCCAACAACGCGGTATTGCAGCAGAAGGTTCCCATTCCAATTTGGGGCAAGGCAGAAGAAGGTGAAAAAGTCACCGTTTCATTTGCAGGCCATGTTCGTTCTGCTGTTACCCTCAATGGCAGGTGGAGGGTTGAAATTCCTCCTGTTGACGGAGGGTTTACTACCTATGAACTAACGATTACTGGCAGTAAACAAAAAATTGTTTTGCGTGATATTTTGGTTGGAGAGGTCTGGCTTTGCAGCGGTCAGAGCAACATGGCTTTTCCGATGCGTGCGATAAAACCTTTGCCCGGATTCCTGAGCCTCGAGTCGTTGGTTGCTGAAGCAGCAGCGCATGCTTCAATCCGTCAATTTACCATTCCGCTGAAAAAAACGGAAGACATTCCTGCAATCAGGGATGAGATTGCAGGTTCGTGGTTGAAGGCTGGGAAAAACACTTTGGGACAGTTCTCTGCAGTGGCGTATTTTTTTGCCCGTGAACTTTACAAAACCTTGAATGTTCCCGTGGGCATTGTGCACAGTTCCTATGGCGGAACAGCAATTGAAAACTGGATGTCAAGGGATACGCTTGATAAAATGGAAGCAGCAAAAGACATCTTCAGCAATTACCAGAAGCAATTGAAACAGTTTCCTGCAGCATTGTCAAAATACAGGGCTGAGGAAGCACAGTTGATGTCCTCATTCAGAAACGATTCTTTGGCGGCAGTTGCATCAGGCAGTACCCTTCCGCGCAAACCAGCGCCACCGATGAGCCCTGCAGAAAGGGGTGGCCCCACTGGTTTATGGAATACAATGATCAATCCGCTGATACCTTTTCCGGTGAAGGGATGTATGTGGTACCAGGGTGAGGCAAATGCCAGCAGGGGTATTCAATACCGTGACCTGTTGCCCGCAATGATCGGCAGTTGGCGTGCAGCATGGCGCCAGGAATTTCCTTTTATTATCATTCAGCTTCCGGGCTGGAAAAACCATGCCCCCGAACTTCGGGAAGCACAATGGATGGCAACGAAGAAAATGCCATCGACTTCAGTTGTGGCGATTACCGATTGTGATGATACCCTCGATGTGCACCCGGGGAACAAGGAGCCGGTTGGCATCAGGGCATCGCTTCAGGCGCGTGCCTTGGTCTACAACGAAAACAAACTCGTTTATTCCGGACCTGAGTGGTCAGGATTGAAACGCCGCAAAGACAAACTCGTCCTTCAGTTCAATCATGTGGGCGGTGGATTGGTTGTCAAAGGAGACAGTTTGCAGGACTTTGAGGTGGCGGGTGAAGATGGTAAATTTTTCAAAGCACAGGCGGTCATCTCTGGAAAAAACAAGGTTGTGTTGACCAGTGAGCAGGTTCCTCTTCCGGTAAACGCCAGGTTGGGCTGGAGGTTTTCCCCTCAAATCAATTTGTTCAACCGAGAGGGCCTTTGTGCCATTCCTTTCAGAACGGCCGTCCAGTGATCATGGGGTAGACAAATGATTATGCTCAAGGTAATCTCCAGTTGCTTATTTTAGCAGTATGGGCACAATAAACCTCATACAGCTGGCCAAACACCTGGGTCTTTCCAAGTCCACGGTATCCCGGGCATTAAAAGACAGCTATGATATCAGTGCCGAAACGAAGGCAAGGGTTTATGCAGCCGCAAAAGAATTGAATTATCAGCCCAATCCATACGCCAGCAGCCTCAGGCGTCATATCAGCAAAACAATAGCCCTGGTGATTCCATTGGTGGAAAATAATTTTTTCAGCATGGTCATCAAAGGCATTCAGGCAGAAGCACACAAAAGAAACTATCATGTGCTCCTCTATCTTTCAAACGATGAACCGGAAAGGGAGAGATCCATTTTTCAGCTCTTGCAGACAGGCCGGGTGGATGGTGTGATCACCTCTACTGTCAGCATGGATCACCAGGTTGATCATATTCGTGATTTTATCAACAAAGGCAAGCCGGTGATCTTTATCGACAGGGTAAGTGCTGCCATCCCTGCTACAAGAATCACTACAGATGATGTGGAGAGCGCATTTCGGGCAACTGAATTGTTGATCAAAAAAGGGTGCAGGCGAATATCCTACATGTATGTGCTCCGTGATTTTTCCATCGGTCAAAGGAGGTTCGAAGGGTACAAAAAAGCATTGCAGGCATACGACATCCCCTTTGACAAATCACTGGTAGTGGACGCCTCCCAGGATTACAACAAAAACCAGCAGCTCATCTATGATTTGTTGTCAAGAGAGGACAGGCCAGATGGAATCCTTTCTCCAGTAGAAAAAATGGCTATTACCAGTTACTATGTTTGCCAAGAACTGGGACTCTCCATTCCTGATGACGTGAAGATCATCAGTTATTCTAACCTCTCTTTTGCCTCCCTTCTGTCGCCAGCCCTTACCACCGTCGTTCCGCCGGCATTTGAAATGGGTGAACGTGCAACCCATTTGTTGTTGAATTCCATTGAAAGAAAACTATACAAGCTTCAGGATGATGATATCATCATGCCCTCAACCATCATCGAGCGAGAGTCCACAAGAATATGATCTCCTTCTCGTTTACGAAACCGGTTCCGTTAAAATAATATACCCAACTGCTTTGTAGCGTTGGACTAATCTCTATCTTTCGATGTAGTTCGCCCAACAGGCGAAACTGCACATCATTCATTTATACGCTGCCATATGAAGTTAATGAAGGAGTATTTCGTTTCCATGCGCCTGCCCGCCATAAAAAGATTGCGGTACTCAGGCTTTGCTTTTCGTTCCATGTTGTTGTTCCCTTTGTACATCCTGATTTCACTGGCGCTGGTCCGTGGGCAGGGAGGCAAAAAAATCACCGGAACAGTGAAGGATGCGGATGGTACCGCCATTTCACGTGTTACCGTAGCCAGCCGGGAATCAGGAAAGTCCACCGTTACTGATGAAAACGGCAAATACACCATATCGGTCAACAATTCCAGGTCAATACTGACTTTTTCCAGCGTTGGCTATGAAACCCAGGAGAGAATGGTGGGCAATGTGTCTGTACTGGACATCACCCTGCGTGAGAATTCTACCGCATTGAATGATGTTGTGGTGATTGGATATGGAACCGCAAAGAAAAAAGACGTCATCACTTCAGTAGGCAAGGCTTCTGTTGAAGACATGCGCAAAGCCCCGGTTTCATCATTTGACCAGATGCTGGCCGGGCGTGTGGCAGGTGTTTCGGTAACTTCAATGGATGGTCAGCCGGGTGGCGCAGCCACCATATCCATCAGAGGAGGTTCTGTGTCTCAGGAAACATCTCCCTTGTATGTCATCGATGGATTTCCGGTAGAAAACATGGACATCAACTCGATCAACCCGAATGATATCGAGTCGCTTGAGATATTGAAGGACCCCTCATCTGTCGCCATTTATGGATCGAGGGGTGCCAATGGCGTAATCCTGATCACAACAAAAAGAGGAAAAGCGGGTCCACCCAGGGTGACGTACTCTTTCTCCAATGGTATGCAAAAGGACGTGAACCGTGTGCAGATGATGGACCCTTATGAGTTTGTGAAACTGCAGCTAGAGCTGGACAGCATCAACAGCACGCCTGCCACACCCAGCACAAGGTTCAGGCAGATCTATCTGGACCCCTCCAAAAACATTGGTCTTGATTATTACAAAACCGCGGAGGGCTATGACTGGCAGGACCTGCTTTTGCGCAAGGGATCAATTACAACACATTCCCTCAACCTCTCCGGTGGAAATTCCAATACACGTTATTCTGTTTCAGGAAATTATTTTGACCAGAAAGGGATTATCATCAACACCGGTTTGCGCCGTTATGATGGCCGCTTTTCCCTTGACCAGACCATCTCCAAAAAATTGAAGGCTGGCGTCAACGGAAACTATTCCAATTCTGTTTCCTATGGCACGGTTGCTGCAACAGGAAATGCGGGAGGTGTTGTTCAGGGAATGTGGCAGTACAGGCCCACAACAGGATTGGGCAATCAGGATGTAGCCAACAACCTGATTGACAGCATCAACCTGCAGGACTTCTTCAATGGTGTGACGAGCAGTCTGGGAGACAACCTGGTGAACCCATTGCTTCAGGCGGAAAATGAATACCGCAAAACAATCACCAATACTGCGATGCTCAATACCTACCTGGAGTATACAATCAAGCCAAGGTTGAAATTCCGCGCAGCGGGCGGACTCAATTCCACGGATTTGTCATTGGAGCAGTTCTACAATTCCAATACACAACAGGGGAATCTCTTCAAAAACATTGCCGGATTTGTACCGAATACCAATGGCATCAACGCTTCCGTTCAACGATCGCAGGCGATGACTTATTCTACCAGCCATACCTTGTCTTATGCAACAAAAGCAGGCAGCAGCCATGTGTTTGATGCCCTGGCCGGTTTTGAATACCAGTATGCACGCCAAACCGGAACACGCTTTGCCGCCATCAACATACCGCAGGCCACAGAATACCTGGGTATCCTCAGCATGAGCACGGGGGTGCCAAGTGCTGCTGCTTATCCTTCTGGAACACATAACCAGACCTATTCTTTGTTCAGCAGGATGAATTACAATTACAAGGGGAAATATTATGTCATGGGGGCCATGCGCATGGATGGTTCGTCGCGCTTTGCGCCTGGTAAGCAATGGGGGTATTTCCCTTCTGCCGGAACAGCATGGACCATCAGTGAAGAAAAGTTCTGGAAAGGCCTGAAAAAAGTGGTCAACTATGCCAAGGTGAGGGCCAGTTATGGTACCACAGGAAACAACCGTGTTGGTGATTTCAGCTACCTTTCACAATACGGTGCCCTGACACCCACCACAGGATATCCATGGAACAATGTCAACTACCTGGGCATCACTCCCTTCTTCTATGGAAACAAAGACCTGACCTGGGAAACGACTACAGGATATGACCTGGGTCTTAACCTTGAGTTTTTCAACAAGCGGGTGGGTGTTGATGTGGTTGCCTACCAGAAAAATACCCGTAATTTTCTTCTGGGTGTAAGGTTGCCCAACAGTGCGGGTTATCCGAATGGAGCGAATACGCAATACCAGAATGTGGGTCGTTTGTCGAACGCTGGATTGGAACTGACGGTTTCAGTGCAACCAGTGATGAAAAAGAATTTCAACTGGACCGTTGATTTCAACATCGCATTCAACAAGAGCGAAATAAAAGAATTTTACAACGGGCTCGAGTCCATCCAGACAGGATGGGGCCTGACAGGAAGCTCAACAGCCTGGCTTACAAAAGTTGGTGGACCCATTTCTCAGTTTTACGGCTACAAATGGGGTGGAGTGTATCAGTATGAGGATTTCAACCTGAACCCCAATGGTACATATGTGCTTAAATCATCCATACCCACTTACTCTTCATCGGTCCAACCCGGAGATCCGAAATACCAGGACATCAATGGAAACGGCGTAGTGGATGCCAACGACCAGACCACGCTGGGCAGCCCACTTCCGGTTCATACAGGAGGCTTTACCAATAACCTGACCTACAAGAACTGGTCCTTGAATGTGTTTTTCCAATGGAGTTATGGCAACAAGATCCTCAATGCCAACCGCATTGTTTTTGAAAGCACAGGAGGATATAGCCTTAACTTCAACCAGTTCGCCACTTACCGTGACCGTTGGACACCATCGAATCCAACCAATGACATCCCCAGGGCAAGGTTCAACCTCAAGGGTGATGTTGGCAGTGCAAACCCCAGGCCTTCCTCAAGGGTGATTGAAGACGGATCTTTCATTCGACTGAAAACGGTTTCCCTTGGCTACAACATTCCATCAACCCTGCTCAGGAAAATCAGCATCAACTCCGCAAGGGTGTTCCTTTCAGCCCAGAACCTGTTCACCTTGACACGCTATACTGGAATTGATCCGGAGGTTTCCACATTTCGTTCGAACAACCCTGCCAATTCACCTTTTGGCGGAAGCAACATAGGAAGCTCTTCAGTGGGCGGAGCCGGATACACCTTCATCCAGCCAAGCAGCGGTTATACGGCACTTGCAGGCGGATATGACTACACGCCATATCCCAGGGCCCTCTCTGCAGTATTTGGCCTAAACATCAATTTCTGATAGACACATTCAACCATTTGGACATGAATAAAATAATGAATAAAGCGCTTTTTTTTGGTTTGGTCATCCTTTCAATGGGAAGCTGCAAAAAAGACATTAGCCTGGAGCCCATATTTTTTGAACCAGTGACTTTTACAACAGAGGTGCAACTCATCAATCAGCTGATCGGTACCTATGCTCCACTGCAACAGGACATGTTGTATGGACAAGGGATGTGGGGATACCTGGAGGCCGGCGCTGATGAAAGTTTTCGAAACGGTACTTCAGCAAGCACAGTCCTGACCGAGTTGTACAATGTTGCAAGTGCAGAGTCCAACATTGCCAACCACTGGAGACAGTTGTACAACGGCATTGAACGCGCGAATGTACTGATTGACGGCGCTTCCAGGGTTTCGATGGACACCAGCAAAAGGGCCAATCTTGTGGGACAGGCCAAGTTTCTGAGGGCATTTTATTACTACGTCCTTCAGTCGAGGTATGGTGGTGTTGAAGGAGTGCCGCTCAAGGAAAAGAAAAGCACTGAAATGGGAACCAATTTCAATATTCCCAGAACTTCCGGAAAACAGGTCTATGACTATATCATCAAAGAGATGACAGAAGCGGAAGTGATGGTGCCTTCAATCAATGCCCCACAGTCCTGGCAATCGAGCGCACCCACCTCAACCATCGTCAGCAAATCAGCCATTCAGGCGATGCTGGCAAGGGTATGCCTGGCAGCTGCCGGACAGCCCATCAATGACGGAAGCCGTTATGCCCAGGCCCTTGCCTGGTCGAAAAAATTGATCTCCAGCGGGGTTCACCAATTGAATACTGTAGCCATTGAGCCCGGCACGCCTGCTTATGCAAGGTTGTTCATCAACAACATGCAGAACAATGCAAAAGACCGCAATGTGACAGAGGGAATCTGGGATGCAGCTTTTCTTTCCAAATCCAATGCAACCGGATCCTATGCGAATACCGGCTACCTGGTTACCCAAACCCTTGGTGCTACCATGGGTGTGTATTGTCCTGATGCAACGGCAACCTCGATCATCGGTTTTGGTTCAGGCACTTATCGCGCCCACGATCGTTTGTTCCGTTTGTACAAACCGGGAGACCTTCGTCGCGACTGGGCAGTTGCCCCTTATTTGTACAAGACCAACGCATCGACTACCCGTTATTTTACCCTTGCTGTAACCATTACTGGCGGAGGTGGAACCGGAGCAAGCGCAACGGCTTATGTCAACGCAAGCGGTACCATCACCCAGGTGACGATTGACAATTCTGGATCGGGCTATACCACTGCACCAACGATTGGCTTTACTGCTTATGCAACCAACAATACCACCACAACCATTGGTACGGGAGCTCTTGCTACCGCACAGGTTGCAGGCGGCAGGTTGACTGCCATCAATGTAACCAACGGCGGAACCGGATATCCTACTGCCTATGATCGAAGTGTTGGCAAATGGCGCAGGGAATATGAGGTGAACACTCCGCCTACCCGCCTTCAAAACAATACATCCTGTAATTTCCCCATCATACGCTATGCAGATGTATTGCTGATGGCTGCCGAGGCTGATCTTCGGGTCAATGGTACCCCATCTGCAGAAGCAATCTTGTATTATAACATGGTTGCCCGTCGTGCATTTGGACTTGATCCCAATACAGCGGCACCAGCAGTTGATGTTACAACGTTCAACCTTCAGGACATCATCAACGAGAGAAGCAGGGAATTGTGTTTTGAAGGAGTTCGGAGGATGGACCTCATCCGCTGGGGCATCATGCCCACGGTGATGCAGCAGTTGCTGGCCGAAGTGAATACAAACGCTCCATCCGGATATCGTTTCTCAGCCGGACTTGCCGCAACCAATTTTCTTCAGAACCCTACAAAATTCCAGCTCTTCCCCATTCCTTCTGCCCTGGAACTGGCCCAGAATGCTGCTTTGACGCAAAATGCAGGATGGTAGAAAATCATAAACATTAAAAGCATGATCATGAATCAAAATATATTCAAAGGAATTATCGGATGTTGCCTGGGAATGCTCATTGCATCCTGTGCCAAATATGATGCTGTAGTTTCTGCTGATGGATTTCAGGTTACAGCATCCAATCAATCCGTAAAAGTCAATGAACCAGTCGTGTTTTCATTCAACACCGGTCCCGACATGTTGATTTTCTATTCAGGAGAACCCGGAAAGGAATACCAGCATGCCAATCGAAAAGGCAATGTGGCGGGAGTGAACAAACTGGTCTTCCAGTCTTCCATGCAACAAGGCTTGTTGTCCGGTAATGACTCTCTCCGTTTGTTGATCAGCACCAACCTGAAGGGCTATGATGCAAGCAGCTTAAAGGCAGCCACCTGGGTAGACATCACTTCAAGAAATACCAAATGGCCTACAGCACTGTCTACAGCATTTACAACATCAGATTCAATCGACATCACTGATTTCAATACTGCGGATTCAATCAATCTTGCCTTTCGGTTTACCGGTAAATCCTATGCCAATGCAGCACAACGTCGCTGGCAGATTCAAAACCTCACCTTGAGCAACCGATTGGCAAACGGAGTGAGTTTTCCTTTGTTTGCAGCGCCTTATGCTGGTGCACCAGTTGCATCTTCCTTTGCCTATACTGGATGGGTGCAGGTTAGTGTGAAAGGTAATGATCTTCCTGGTTTCAATGCATGGAATGTGGGTGATCCAGGGCAGTCTTCAACCAATGCGGTGCTGAATAAAAATGGTATTGCCATCCGCTCTGCCTATCCCATCCAATTTGATCCAGGGACAAACTTCAACAATCCTGAAAATGAAGATTGGCTGATTACAGGAAAAGCCAACCTGAAATCGGTCATGCCTGATCCGGGAGCTGCCATCAAAAATGAGACCAATGCCAGCATACCTGGAATGAGCTATCTCTATGGCAGGGTTGCTGGTGTATATGCCCAGTATCAATACCGCTTTACTGTTCCAGGAACGTACAAGGTTACCTTTGTTGCACAGAACCTGAACAACGACAACAAACTGTCCGTTGTCCGGCAGCTGGACATTACAGTGAGGCCTTAGTTTTTTCAATGACAACAGTGTTCTCACTTGTTGTTACATACTATAGCGTTGCAATGAAGACCTTAGAGCAAATGGCAATTGATGAGAAATGAATAGGTCAGCATGTGTTGCTCCTCATAATTTGATAGCTTTACGCATGCCGTTACCAGAGGAGCCTTATCGCTATTTTGTTTTGAACAAGCCTTACAACATGGTCTCGCAGTTTGTGAGCCCTCACTGGGTAAGGCTGTTGCGCCACCTCAACTTTGATTTCCCTGAAGGCACGCATGCCATCGGCCGGCTGGACAAGGATTCTGAAGGACTGTTGTTGTTGACCACAGATACGAGAATCACCCGCTTGCTGTTCCAAAGCAAGGTGCCGCATTTCAGGAAATACCTGGTCCAGGTCAGGGGCGTGGCAGATGAGGCAGTTGCAGAACAATTGAGAAATGGTGTGCCGATTCCTGTAGCGGAAGAAGCCTCTTATGTTACCAAGCCCTGTGAAGTAGAACTGGTGGAAGAGCCAGCGGGATTGTTTTCCAATGGTAAAGAGTTGCATGAAAGGGTGCCGCGCAGTTGGATGACCATCAGCCTTACCGAAGGCAAGTACCACCAGGTCAGGAAAATGGTTCAAGCGGTAGGGCATCCCTGCAAAAGGCTGATCCGTCTGGCCATTGAAGACATAGAATTACAAGACCTGCAACCCGGAGAGATCAGGGAAATGAACCAGGAGGAGTTTTACAGGCAGCTGAGGTTGGGGTAGGGAAAAAGCAAGAATGAATTGATTAACATGATCCACTAAATAATCATTTTGACCAAAAAACAGAAAATGAAAAAAGCAATCATCGTCTTATTGAGCTTCTTTTTGTTGGGCCAATCACAGGGCCAAACAATTCAAATAACCAACAAGCCTGAGAGGGTAAACTGGTTTCAGGACCTGGGTTTTGGCATGTTCATCCACTGGAACGTAGACGGTACCTTGGGTGCTGTTATCAGCCATTCCCTTTCAGGATCCTCAGATGAGTATGCAGAAAAATATTTTTCAGAATTGCCCCAGTATTTCAATCCTGAAAAATTCGATCCAACTTCCTGTGCAAAACTGGCAAAGCTGGCAGGCATGAAATACGTGGTGTTTACCACCAAACACCATTCAGGTTTTTGCATGTGGGATACAAAAACCACTTCATTCAATGTGATGAACACGCCCTACAAGCGGGACATCACAAAAGAAATTGTGAATGCATTTCGCAAGGAAGGCATTGCCATTGGATTTTATTTCTCACCAGAAGATTTCCTTTATTTTCACCAGAACAAGATTCCCATCGGCCGTTTGCAGCATCCACAACATTATCCTGCCAAAAATCCAGGCCTGATGGAGTATGATAAAAAACAACTGAAAGAGTTGTTTACCAATTATGGCAAAATTGACATCCTGTTCATTGATGGACCAGGTGACGGACTTCGGGAATATGCCTGGACATTTAACCCAGAGCTGGTCATTACCCGTGATTTGATGAAAACGCCCGAGCAGAACACGCCCAATGAATCCTTGCCCCGCCCTTGGGAGGCCTGCTATACCATGGGAACAGATTGGGGTTATAAGCCAACCAACGACCCGCACAAAACGGGTACACAAGTCATCAACATGCTTACAGAAATCAGGGCAAAAGGTGGAAACTTTTTGTTGAACATTGGGCCCAAACCCAATGGCGAAATCCAGATTGAGCAAGAAACGATTTTACGCGAAGTGGCCTTGTGGAATTTTGCCAATGCAGAAGCCATTTATAAGGTAAAGCCTTTGCCTGTCATCAAAGAAGAAAACATCTGGTACACCCAATCCAATGATGAAAAATACATTTATGCTACCTATATCCGCAGCAGCCCAGATGACTGGAAATATGGAGACAGGAAGGCTTTCGTGTTGACCCATATCGAAGGCAATGAAAAAACCAAGGTGAGCATTTTGGGCTACAAAGGCGAGTTGGTGGAGTACAAGCAGGGCTTTGATGCCAAAGCATACGTATCGCCCACGCCAATTGGATTGGTAATCAGTGCTGTCAATGGACAGCGTTTTTATACCAACAACAAATGGCCCAATGCCGTGGTGCTGAAAATTGAAAATGCGAAGTTCAGGAAATTGAATACCGCTAAATCAAACCAAAGCACGATGGATGGGGCGAAGTAGATTTTCTTAATTAGCCCTTTCTGAAAAACCTTATTCCATTCATGATACGAGATTATGCTAAAAAAATATTTTTATTTAATCCTGTTCATTTTACTGACTTGTACAGCAACTGACTTGACAGCGCAAACGGGTGGGAATACGGTTTATGGAAACATCCAGTATGCTCCGGTAAATTTGTCAAAAGAGGAGAAAATATCCCTTGCCAAAACAGTCGAAAGCGTTGGTCGTAATTTTGACTCTCTTGAAAACATGGTGTTGACAACCATCAATGGTTATAATTATCATACCGATGCCAGCTCTGGGCGTCTTCATCAATTGCGCGGTTCCTTTTCTTATGCACTTGATTTGTTGGATCTTGGTGACAAGCAATTCGAGCAACGCGCTTTTGACATTCTTGAAAAATGCATTTCACTTCAGGATACCGTCACTGGTTCAAAAACAAAAGGCATATGGGGATACTATCTGGAAGAACCGCTGGCAACCAAAAAATCTCCTCCTGATTTCAACTGGGCAGATTTTAACGGAGCCACTTTGCTGGAAGTCTGGATGGGACACCAGGCAAAAATCCCTGATCGCCTGAAACCCATCATTCAGCGTTCCCTGATTTTAGCGGCCCAATCCATTCAGAAAAGGAACATTACCATGAGCTATACCAATATTGCCATCATGGGAACCTATGTCACTTACATGGTAGGCCATCTTTTTGATGATGCAGACTTAAAGGCCTATTCCACTGAAAGATTGAAGCGTTTTTATGACCATACAATGGAGAAAGGCGGTTTCACTGAATACAACAGCCCCACCTATACAATCATTGCGATTGATGAATTGAGCCGCATGAAAGAGCACATCATTGAACCCAATGCCAAGCAAATGGTCAATGAGTTGTACTATATCGGTTGGGAAACAATTGCTAAACATTACCATGTGCCAACAGGTCAGTGGGCTGGACCGCACAGCCGTGCATATAGTTCTACGCTTCAAAATTCATTTTATGACTTGATCAACCGGGCATCAAAAGGTGCCATTATGTTAAAGCCCAACCTTTCATTTACCTACAGCCGTTTAAAACACAGCATCCCCAAGGATTTGTATCCGTATTTTGTTTCAGGTCAATTTCCAAAAACACAAAAAGATGTTTTTGAATTGGTTGACCCCAAGATAGAAGGCACTGCTTTCATGACGGATCAGTATGCGTTGGCCACTGCAAACCGTTCTTCCTTGTGGAACCAGCGCCGTCCATTTCTGGCTTATTGGGGAACGACTGAACAACCCCGGTATCTCCAGGTTCGCTTTCTGCACGACAGTTATGATTTCAGTTCAGCCAGTTTTTACAGTCAGCAACAAGACAACAAAGTACTGGCGGCAATCAACCTCAACCTCGGCGGAGGCGATAAGCACATCAGTATTGACAGAATGACAACAGGTAAATTCAAGGCCAAAGATTTACGGATTCGTTTTGAATTCGGCAAACAGGCTGTTGAGGTTGTGCCTTCGAGGAACGAACAGGCGATGGAAGCCAATCTTGATGGATTGAAAATGAGTGTACAACTGTACAAAGCTGTTTTCGATAAATACGAAGGGCATTGGGAAAAAGGGTTTGACAAAACCGGAGCATGGTGGGACTATGTTATCTACAATGGTGCCGAAAAGGAGTTTGATTTGAATGCCATAAAAGAAGCCGCCTGGGGATTCACCTTTTCAATGGGAAAGTCTTTTGATGCATTGCCCAATGGAACCCCAACGGTAGCTGAAGTTTCCGGAAAGTTAAAAGCCAGCTGGCAGGGATTAACATTGGAAATTCCGACCACCATATTGCCTTTGCCTAAAAACCTCTAGACAATGAAACGATCAAATGGAGTATTCATCTTCTTTCTGAACATGTGCTTGAGCATGATTTCTTTTGCTCAAACCGTAAAACCCATCAAGATAGCTTCATTTGAAAACTTTCCTGCAAACGCCAATCCTGCTGTCATTGGCAAGAGATTGTCGGAACGTTTCATGGAGCTTCCGCACAGTACATTTGGTGCATTCAAGCCGACACCTACCAAAGAAATCACCTATCCGGATGCGTGTGCATGGTATGGGGCATTGACGTTTGCCAGCAGAACAGGAGACAAGGATTTGTCTCAGCGGCTCATCAAAAGAGCTGAACTTTTGCTCAAGGAAGAAGCCCATTTGGTTCCTTATGCCAAAGACGTAGACCGCGCCGTTATCGGCATCATTCCGTTGGAAGTGTACAACCAAACCAAGGATGAACGCTTTTTGAAAATTGGTCTAATACCGGCTGATGAACAATTCAAAACACTGTCGCCCGAAGAGTATGCAAAACTCCCTGTTGAGATCAGGGACCAATATGCCAAGGGCTATAGCTGGCATACCCGGTTCTGGATGGATGACATGTACATGATTACCGCCTTGCAATCGCAGGCCTATCGCGCTACAAAAAATGTAGTATACATTGACCGCACGGCCCGTGAGATGATTGCTTATCTGGATACATTGCAAACACCCAATGGTTTGTTTTACCACGCCAATGATGTGCCTTTTTACTGGGGCCGTGGTGATGGCTGGCTGGCAGCGGGCATGGCAGAATTGTTGTCGATTTTACCCAAAGACAATGTTTACCGTCCGCAAATCATGGCAGGTTATAAAAACATGATGAAGACCCTGCTGAAATACCAGGATAAAAATGGCATGTGGCACCAGTTACTTGATGATCCTACCGCCTGGGCTGAAACCTCTGGTACAGCCATGTTTACCTTTGCCTTTATCACAGGCGTGAAAAATGGTTGGTTGGATGAGAAAACCTATGGCCAGGCTGCCCGGAAAGCATGGATTTCCTTGTGCGGCTATCTTGACGAAAAAAATGATTTGCGTGAGATCTGCGAAGGGACGAACAAGAAAAACGACCGACAATATTACCTCGATCGCAAACGCATCACCGGCGATTTGCACGGACAGGCACCAATGATTTGGTGTGCGAAGGCCTTGGTCAAATGATGCTGTTTATTCAATCTGAGTATTCATCAATTACATTCAATTGAAATGCCAATCGATTTCATGAGCTGATTTCAGGCTCCTCAACAATTATGCTCATAATCCAAAACTTTTATTAAATTGTGGCATATTTGCAATAATCCAACGATCCTGCATCACAAAACACTAACCATGAGTAACCAACACCATTCTAGTAACTTATTACAAACTTGTCTCAGAAAGTGTAGTAACCTGTAGTTTACCAAATTTAACAAGAGCTAAAACCTTTTAAAATGTTGGTAGGTACAATACAGGATTTAAACTTCATTACAGGCTCAGTTGGTGCAACCTTGGGTTTTGCTGTAGCCACTATTTTATTGACAGCAAACAAAGAACAATCACTTTCAACGAAGCTGCTTTCAGGTCTGATCTTTTGCCTCTCCCTTTTTTCGTTAAACTATGCATTAGTCGGTACTCAATTTTTTATCAAGTATCCTCATGCATGGAGGGTTGCAGCACCTTTTTCAGGTATCACTCCACCCCTTATTTACATATATGTTAGATCAGTTCTTTACCAGGAATTCAGGTTACGCAGTTACGATTCCTTGTTTTTTATCCCTGGTTTTTTATTGTTCATCGATTTTCTCCCATTTTACCTGCTTTCTGTTGAGGAAAAAAGGGTAATTCTTGAAAAATTATTTGACAATATGAAGCTTGGCCTGGTTGAAATTGATGGGATGTTTCCACCTGGTGTAGGAATGATCATCAGAAGTACAACAGGGCTAGTATTCACTTCTTTAGCCATTTTTGAGACCTTTAAATACAAAAAAATGTCATCTTTTAAAAAGATGAATCGAGAGACGCACAATCATGAAGTATTTAATTGGCTTAATTTTCTTTTGGCAAGTGTTCTTTTCTCCTATTTGCTGTTGGTTCTGTGGAATTTTCTTGGCATAACTGCTAAAATTGAGTTTTTTGTTGCCATCGGGTTAACCACAGCAGGCCTCATCTTTGCTATTTGTGTGTATCTGTTTTTACAACCAGGCATATTGTATGGTTTGCACGGATGGTACTCAAGCCCTATTGTATCGCCAATTTTAAGCAGTCCACAAGAAAAAGGAGTAAATGACTTTCTCCATGATGACTCAGTATCTTCTTTTTCACCAGAAATGCGGGTTGAGATGCGCAATATTTTAGAAAATCATTTCAAAAACAACAAGTCATACATTTCTTCAGGGTATAAAATAAAAGATTTATCCTTGGAATTGAGTCTTCCAGTCTATTTAATTTCATCATTCATTAACCAGGAATACGCCACTAATTTCAATGGATTCATAAATGATTACCGGGTAGAATATATTTCCAATTTGCTCAGGGAATCTCCTGAAAGTCAATCCTTTACCCTTGAGGCTGTTGCTAAATCGGCCGGTTTCAACTCAAGAAATACATTTATTTCCGCTGTCAAGAAGAAATATGGCAAGACCCCATCAGCCCATTTTAATAGGAAACTAACCTAATTGTCCGGTTTTAATTGGTTAAAAATCGTCAAATTTTAATTATTTTATACTTATTCTAGTAGGTGTAAACGAGTAATTGTAGTTTTTTTGGTAATAATTGCACTTGTGCTCTTGTAATCAAAAAACCTTGCCAATTGATTGAGAACAAAAAAAATCAGGTTGCCATTACTGTTGGGAATAGGGTGCGCAGCATTCGCAAGGCAAAGGGATTGACCATTGAACAACTTGCTTTTGAAATTGGTGTTGAGTATACCCAACTCAGTAGAATTGAGCGCGGACGGATCAATACCTCAGTTTTTCAACTTTTTCTTATTTCCAAGGCCTTGAAAGTTAATTTTTCAGAAATTATCAATGGTCTGGACGAAGTACAGTTTGATGTAGAAGGGTAAAATCCCCCTAACCACGCATGTGTCAAATAAGACATGCTCATTGCATTTGACCTTTTCTAATTTTATACTATGGAAGCTTCTCAAAACATGCAGGGAAAAAGAAAGGATCAAGTAGGGTACTCAAACACGGTGGTTGTCTTGGGCTTTATCCTATTTATTGTTTCACTCGTTATTTTGAAAATTGAGCAGTTGATGGCATGAATCACTCAATGCCTCATAAATTATATAAAACGTTACAGGTGTTTAGTTAGCAACAAACCGGCCTATGATTTCTATCAAAGAGGCCTCGGAATAGGTTTTAAAAAAATGCCCACGAAAGTGGGCATTTGGTTTTTCTAGGACATGTTTAAAACGGTTTTCTATTCGCTATTAATCATTATCCTTGTTTGGATTGGAGAATACAATATTGATACATTATCCCAACAAACCATATGTCAGAACTGACACATGCCCTTTATTCACATTGGCATATGTTTGATTCATTAACCACACGGGCCATTATGGATGAGCAAAAGCCTATTGATCAATTGGAAACCTGGGAGATTTTGTGCTATTTACGCTTCAGCAGGAATCACCATTTGTTGGTGAACTTCACCAGAGAAATGTACGCAACCGAATTCAATCTGAAGTTCTCTGATGAAGAATGGGAACAGTTTTTGATGTATTGTGATGGTGTTGACAACCAAGCCATGTTCAATAGAGCCGAAAAATATGTCAACCAGTGGAAGGGCGATTATTTATTGAGAAACTTTTTGGATAAAGAGGGCTAGCTTTTTATTTTTTCAATCTTATACCATCTATCAATTGGGATGAGTCAATATCCAGGGCTTTGATGATTTTCAAGAAATCTTCCAATTGTATAGAAACGCTGCCCTTTTCGTAAGCGATAATGTCTTGAGTCTTTATCCCGGTAGTGCCAGAAAGATCACCCACCGTCAATCCTTCCTTTTCTCTGAAAAAAGTAATTCTTTGTCCTAAAGCAATAACAAAACTCGACTCACTCTTCATTTTATAACATTATTATAAAATTATATAATCGAATTTTAATATACTACTTATATCAAGTAGTAGCCTAGTAGGTGCCTAAATTATGGCATGTCATTTTCAAAAAACGCTGTTATGTGCACGTCTAAAACCTTTGACAATACGTACAGCGTATAACAGGTGGTATTTATTTTTCCGAGCTCAATTCTGCTCACTTGTGAATATGTCATGTCAGAACGATTTGCCAGCTCCTCAATAGAAATGTTTTTCTCATTTCTTATTTTACGAAGCTTGAACCCAACCTGACTTGAAAATATATTTTTTGTGACCATTGAAACGGTCGGGAAATTAGTCTGAACAGCCCTGTCCTACAATAGCATAGATGCTCTAGGCGTCCTTTTATCCCCATAGGGATTGATTTTTTAATTCGGTTTAGAACATTACATTTATGGAACCACTTGTATGAACCATTAACCCAGAGAATCATTTTAACCCAATAAGAAAATGACATCAAAAACCTTGTGCTTTGGCGAGCTTTTGCTGCGTTTGTCTGCGCCCCATCATCTGCGCTTGTCACAATCCCCCTCTTTGGACGTACAGTTTACCGGTTCGGAGGCGAATGTGGCGGTTTCGCTTGCCAAATTTGGGTCAAATGCAGGTTTTATAACCCTGGTTCCTGATAATGATCTTGGTCAAATGGGTTTGAGTACCTTGAAAAAATTGGATGTTGATACCCAGTTGTGCGTGTTTAGTGGCGAAAGATTGGGGCTTTTTTATTTTGAAATGGGCATTGGCCATAGGGCATCAAAGGTTTTGTATGACCGTGCTCATTCAAGTTTGGCAACCATTTCAAAGGGTCAAATTGATTGGCACAAGGCATTTGAAGGCATCACATGGTTTCATTGGTCGGGCATAACCCCGGCCATTTCTCAAGCCGCAGCAGATGCCACACTGGAAGCCTTAAGCGTTGCCAAAGAACTCAACATCACCATTTCCTGCGATTTGAACTACCGATCCGGTTTATGGAAGTATGGCAAACAACCGTCTGAAATCATGCCCCAACTGGTTCAATATTGCAATTTAATCTTGGGCGATGGCGATACAATCAACACGTATTTTGGCATCAAAGAAAACGACTACAACCAGCTGGCCTTAAAAACCTTTGAACAATTTCCGGCATTGGACTACATCGCGCTGACAGCCAGAAAAGCCATTCATGCCTCGCATAATACCTACAAAGGATTTTTGCACGATAAAAAAATCATGCATGAATCGAAGGAATATGATATACCGGATATCCTGGACAGGTTAGGAACCGGCGATGCCTTTATGGCAGGGCTCATCCACGCCCTTCAAAAGAGGGGAGAGAACGTTCAGTATGCCGTCGATTTTGCAGCCGCTTCAGCCACGCTCAACCATGCCATTTATGGCGATTTTAACCTGATTACTGAAGCGGAAGTGATCGCCGTGATGCAAGGCAATACAGGTGGAAACGTGAGCAGATAGAACAGGAGTACTCCATCTTAGCCAAAAGGCTTTTCGATTGAAATGCTTTGTTTTGAGAAAAAGTATGGGCGGTCATCCCCTATGTACAAACAATCCTCCAACCTGATGCCAAACTCACCAGGAATTGAAATGGTAGGTTCATCACTAAAACACATGCCCGGTGCAATCTTGGTCATGTTGCCCTTTACGAAATTTGTCCATTCATGCCCCTCTAAGCCAATCCCATGACCAGTTCTATGCGGTAGTCCAGGCAACTTGTAATTCTTGTTGAAGCCTGCAGATTCAATGACTTTTCTTGCAGCGGCATCTACTGACTCACATGTTGCACCAATCTTGATGGCAGCGAAAGCAGCATCCTGCGCTTCTTTCTCGAGGTTCCAAACATCAGTCTGGCGCTGACTTGGTTTTCCCACAACAATCGTTCTGCTGATATCTGAAGCATAGCCTTCACAACTTGTTCCACCATCTACCAATACAACATCTCCTTCACGGATGGTCTGTGGAGCAATGCTGCCATGGGGTAAGGCAGAATATTTTCCTACAATGACCATGGCACCGCCACTGTACCCCAGTTTTCTAAAGGCTGCTGAAATATTGGCACTGAACTCTGACTGGGGCATATTGGGTCGGATTGTTGCAAATGCCGCCTTGTAGGCTTCGATGGTGATATCGCTAGACTTTTGCATCAATGCAATTTCAGCCTTGCTTTTGTACATCCTGCATCCTGCAGTTATTGGTGTAGCATCTACAATCTCAAAACCAGGTGCAGCCTTTTTTACGCCATCGGCGATAAAGAACCTGACCCGTTCCTCCATTCCAATCCGCTTGTGCTTCACACCCCTGTCCTTTACGATGCCTGCAATCAATGCAAATGGACTTTCATGTTCTTCCCAGCAGCGCACTTCGTTACCAAAAACCGGGTTGATCAGTTCCATGGCGCGGTCCTCCTCAAACTTCGGACAAACATAAGCGATAGCGCCTGAAGCAGGAATGACCAGGCCAAAGGTCCTTTCACTTTGTCCCCACCGCATTCCTGTGAAATAAAAGGAAGAAGCAGTGCCTTCTAAGAAAATGGCATCAATTTTTTCTTTGGACATCAACTCTTGAGCCTTTGCTATTCTTTGTTTTCTTTCTTCAATGCTGATGGGAACAATGCCATCCACCATGGGCTTCAGGTCTCTAATGCTTGAAGGAAGATCGTGCTCCTCCTCTTTCAAACGATTCGCGGCAAATAAATTTCCTGAAAGGGACATTGCTCCTGAAGCAAGTGCAGCGATACTTAAAAATTTCCTTCTGTTTTGTGACATGCTGTAAAATTATCATTTTAAATAAACCCTATTTCCCCAACCCTTGAAATCCATTGTATTTATTTTATTGCAAGGCTTCATGTTTTCAATTCACCGAATTGGTATCAATCAACGCTTTCAGTTCTGCATACTCATTTTCAGTCGGCATGCTCAACGGAGGTCGAACATTTCCTGCTGACCTGCCAATGATCTCTGCACCTGCCTTGATCAAACTGACGGCGTATCCATTTTTTCTGTTCCTCATCCTTACCAGGGGGATAAAGAATTCCTTTAAAATTTTTTCAACCGTGGTTTTGTCTCCGCTTCGCAACGCCTTGTAATACCTGTTCGCCAACTCCGGAACAAAATTGAAGGCAGCAGAAGAATAGGTGTTCACACCAATCGACAAATAGGCCTCGGCAACAATTTCTGCTGTCGGTACGCCTCCAATATAAATCAGCCGGTTGCCAACAGTCTTGATGGTATCATTGAGTTCCTGTATGTTGCCGGTACCATCTTTCAGGCCAATCAGGTTAGGGCAGGCATGTGCAAGCTTTTCAATGAAAGATGCATTCAATGTGCCGTTGGCCCGGTTATAATAAATGACAGGAAGACTGGTACTGTTGATGATCGCACGGGCATATTCAAAAACGCCATCCTGCGGACACTCTGTCAAATAGGGAGGGAAAAGCAACAACGCATTCACGCCTGCTTTTTCTGCAATCGCAGCCAATTGAATCCCCTCTGCAACACTCTTACCAGTTGAGCTGATCAATGGAACCCTGTCTTTTACGGTTGCCACCGATACATTTACGATGCGCTCATATTCCTGGCTGTCAATAGAAAAAAATTCACCTGTTCCTCCTGCAACAAAGATGGAAGAAATATCGTGCTCCATGAACCACTCCAGTCTTGCCTTGTAGCTGCTCTCATTCAGTTTCCCTTCCGCGTTAAAATCTGTAATGGGAAATGACAACAATCCATTTTGCAGCGACGCCTTGATTTTACTTAATTCCATGTTGAATAAATTATGTTGTTGATCAGGTCAAAGGACCTGGATTGAATAAAGCTAATTCATTGTACAAACCCAATGCATCTGTGGCTACCTTTTTTTTGCCACTGGCGATGTCGAGCATGAGTTGAAACAGTTCCCAGCCCATTGCTTCGATTGTTTTTTCACCTGATGCAACCGGCCCTGCATCGAAATCAATCAAATCATGCCAGCGGCTCGCAAGTTTTGTATTGCTGCTTATTTTGATCACCGGCACCATGGCCAATCCGTAGGGTGTTCCCCTGCCTGTAATGAATACATGCAGGTTCATTCCGGCTGCCAGTTGCAATGTGCCACAAACAAAATCACTGGCCGGTGTGGCCACAAATTGCAGTCCCTTTTTTTTGACTCGGTCTCCTGGTGAAACAACATCCACAATCGGCATGCTTCCTGATTTCACAACCGAGCCCAAAGCCTTTTCCACGATGTTGCTCAGCCCGCCCTTTTTGTTTCCTGGTGTGGTATTGGCTGCGCGGTCAGCATTTCCCCGACCAAGATAATCATCATACCATTTCATTTCATTGATCAGCTTTGCTGCCACTTCTTTATCAGCTGCTCTTGCTACCAGTTGCTCAACAGCATCCCTGACCTCTGTTACCTCAGAAAACAATACCGTTCCACCTGCCCTTACAATCAGGTCAGCGGCAAATCCGGCAACAGGATTTCCAGAAATGCCAGAAAAAGCATCACTGCCTCCACACTGCATCCCCACAATCAAATCTGACACAGGGCATGTTTCTCTTTTTCTCGCATTGAGTTTTTTCAAGTGCCTGTCTGCCATTTGCAGGGCAGCCTGCATCATCTCCTCAAAACCAGTGAGGGATTCATCTTGCATGTAGAGTATATCGTTTTCAGCTTCTTCGCCTGCAATTCTTTCAGGACGAAGTTTTTCGCAACCCAGTGCAAGCACCAGGATCTCACCACCAAGGTTGGGATTTCTTGCAAGGTTGTGAATGGTGCGAATGGGGATGATGGCTGCAGGCGCATTGATGGCAATGCCACAACCATAGGTATGGCTGAGGGCGATTACATCGTCTACGTTGGGATAAGAAGGAAGCAACTCATTCTTGATCCTGGTGATGATGTGGTTGGCAAATCCCGCAACACAATGAACACTCATGCTGATGCCCAAAATGTTTTTTGTGCCAACAGAACCATCTTCATTCCTGTATCCCTCAAATGTATATCCCTCCAGTGTTTCAACAGGATTGGGTATGGGGGCTGAATATTTTATTTCGTCTAATGAAGGCGCTTCAGGTGTTTCCAGCATCTGCTCCTGTACCCAGGATCCAACGGGAATAAAGCGATTCGCTGTTCCAATTTTGTAACCATAGCGGATGATGGAATCGCCGGGATAAACATCGCACAATGCAATCTTGTGCGCCATGGGAACATGTTCAACTGCCTGAATTCCGAGTGCTACATCATCTCCGATCATGATACCGCCAATGTCTGTGGCAATGGCAACATTGTCAAGAGGGTTGATCCTAATTATCGCGGGGCTCTTCATTTTATTTTTTGCAAAGGGTTAAATCATGGGGAATAGCCATGCAGCCAGCATGGTGAGCACAAGCCCGGTGATGCCCATGATGCTCTGCATGGGGGTTATCGTTTTCAATGCCTCTGTTTCGGTGAAGTTGCTGGTCTGGCACATGATCCAGAATCCTGCATCATTCATCCATGGAATAAGCTTTGCACCACTTCCAATGGCCAGGCAGAGGTAAACAGGATGAAAGCTCAGGTTGGCTTGCTGCGCCATTCCAGCCAAAATGCCGGAAGCCGTAATCAATGCAACAGTTGCGGAACCCTGTGCAGAGCGAACAATCATGGTAATCAAAAAGGCCAGTGGAATCAAGCCAAGTTGAAAATCAGCAGAAAGCACGGCTATCCTTTGACTGATGCCGGTTTGCTGGAGCATCCCGCCAAAGGCTCCGCCAGAAGCGGTGATTAGGATGATGCCGCCTCCGCTCATCAAGGCCTGCTGCACAAAGGATGTAAGCTTGCTCTTGTCCAACTTGCCGTATTTCAACAAAGTAAATAGGGCGATGATACCGCCAATAAAAAGTGCGATGTTTTTATCTCCTGTAAAAAGAACTACATCAAACAAACCATTTAGCCATTCATGTTGGCTGAAAGGCAGGCCAGGCGTTTTAAACGCTTCGTAATAGGAGCGGATGCAGATCATCACCATTGGAAACAAAGCAGGGAGCACAGCCCAGATCAAAGGGGGAAGGTCCTTGTCTTCCTTGTTGGACAAAGCGGTGATATCTTTGATGCTTGCATCAGGCGCATCACGAAGAGGGATCTCAATTTTTTTGTTGAGGTAGAGGGCAATCAAGTATCCTACACTGATCGTGCACAGTCCAAGCAGTATTCCACAGACCATCAGCAGACCAACGGATACATTCATGGCACTGGCCAAAAACAGTGGACCGGGAGAAGGCGGAACATATGAATTGGCCATCACTGCACCGGCAATCACCGAAAGCGCCAGCAGCAGATAATTCTTTTTCAGTTTAAGTGCCATTGCTTTTGCCAGTGGCATCATCAAAAAAATAACCGTATCAACAAATACCGGTATGGTGAGAAAAAAACTGCTGAGGGTAAAGCCAAATGGAGCATTTCTTGTTCCCAGTACTTTCAACATGGACCGGATGATTTTCTCTGCAGCACCGCTTTCCAGCATGCTCTTGCCAATGATGGCTGCCATGGCGATGAGGATTCCGATCTTGGTACAGGTATTCCCAAATTCAACTGCAATCCTTTCCCCCACCGACTTGTGTGACATTTTCATCGCCTCTTCAGACCCCAAACCCTTGGCTATGAAATAGGCGATAAGGTTGGATTCAGGTGTCAGGATGGCAACGACAATTGCCGATAACAAAAGGGAAATGAACGGGTGAAGCTTTAATATGATGATGCTGATCAAGATGACTGAAATGCCGACCAGCAAAATCAAAATGGGATCCATGGCAAACTATTTAAGGATGAGGTATTGTTCAATTTAAATGTACACATTGTTCTCCATGCGTATGCATTTCTTCAATGGCAATTGGCCGTTAGCAACGAAGCCTTAAAACCGAACCGCCTTGAAGGTCCATCCGGGTTCGATCTTTTGCATTTCAATTTCATCATCACGCTTGGTCAATCCACAGTCCAGGTAATTCTGGTGCAATGCTGCAAGTGCTTCCCGATCCAACTCAACACCCAATCCTGGGCCACTTGGTACGGCAACTGATCCATCTTCAAAACTCAACCGCCCGCCCTGGATGATCTCATCAGATTGCCATGGGTAGTGGGTATCCAGTGCATGATCAAAATTGGGAAGTGCTGCACCCAGGTGTACCATCGCTGCCAGGGAGATGCCCAGGTGGCTGTTGGAATGCATGGACAATTCACGTCCAAAAGTTTTGCAAATGGCCGCCAGGTGCATGGAAGCCTGCAATCCACCCCAGAAATGGTGATCACTCAAAATGATGTCTTCAGAATGCAGCTTAAATGAAGAGGGCAGTTCCTCAAAGGAGGTGGTGCACATGTTGGTTGCCAGCTTGATGTCAAGGGCTTTGCGAATGTCCGCCATTGCTGCCTGACCACGAACCGGGTCTTCCAGGTATTCTATGTGCGGTTTGAGCAGTCGCCCAAAATGCAAAGCAGTTTCTGGATGCCAGACACCATTGGGATCAATGCGCAAAGGGACTTGATCACCGAATGCCTCATGCAGGGCAATGATTGCATCTGTCTCTTGCTGTGGTTCAAATACGCCAGCTTTGAGTTTGATGGATTTGAAACCGAAATGTTGGCACATGGCCTTTGCCTGGTCAACAATTCCGTTGGGGTCAAGCGCAGCGGCCTGACGGGCATGATCCCAGCCTTTTGCATTGTTGTCAAGACCAAATTCCAATTTCCCACCAGCACCGGCAGGTTTATAAAACAGGTAGGCTGCAAAGGGAACCGCATCGCGCATTTTGCCTCCCAAAAGATCCACCACAGGCCTTGATGTAACTTTTCCAATGATGTCCATGCAGGCCACTTCTACGGCACTGAAAATGTGCACCAGCTTTCGCTGGTCCCATGGAGCAAGGCCCCTGTCACCCGCAGCATCAATGCCATATTTTTGCTCAAGTGCCCGTCGGATGGGGTTGAGATGGAAAACATCCATTCCCCTGATCACATCCCCTGCAGAAGCAAGGGCTTCATTGATGGCAAGGTTTCCCGGGATTTCACTGATCCCGGATATGCCATCATCCGTTACGATTTCCATCACCGTGCGCAGTGCATAGGGTGCATGGAGGCCAGCCGCATTCAGCAAGGGCGGGTCCGTGATGGCGATTGGTGTGATGATGACCTCCCGAATGCGGGGTCCATGTTTAGGTATAGTTGAAATCATCCTGTTGATTTTGTCAAATGAGTCAGTCTTGATTAGATGGGTAGGATTTGTATTGACAATGTAGCAACTGTTTGCAGATTTTCAAATAAAAAAACCCCTATCGAACTGAAAAACAGTCTGATAGAGGTTTAATAATGCTGTAGGGGGAGGGATCGAACCTCCACGAGGCAGTTAGCTATAGCGCAAAGTTTCAGTGGTCGACCCTGGTCGCCTCTTGCGAGACGGCTCTACACTACGTTTGTCCTGTTATCCTCACCCCCGAGACAAGAGGGCATGTCTGCCAAAATTTCATCACCCCACAGTGGTAAAGAACTGATGCAAATTTAAGGTAAATGAGGTTTTATTGATAAAATATCAACAAATATTTTTTATTTATTGATATTATTCAATAAATTGCAGTTATATTTGAAAAACAATAAAACAGACACCAGATATGGGCTCAAAATTAAATCTTGACAAACTGGACCTTCAGATCATTCAGATCATGATGGAAGATGCCGGAATTTCCTATGCTGACCTGGGCAAGCAACTCTTTGTTTCAGGCGGTACCATCCATGTGCGCATCAAGAAACTGCAAGAGATAGGCATCGTCAAAGGCACCAGGCTTAACGTTGACCTAAAGCTTTTGGGCTACGATATTACAGCATTTGTTGGAATCTTTCTTGAAAAAAGTTCTCTTTATGATCAGGTGGCTGAAGACCTGAAGAAAATTCCTGAAATTGTCAGGCTCAATTATACTACCGGTAACTACAGCATGTTCCTTGAAGTGGTGGCCAAAGACATCACGCAATTACGTTTTGTACTCCATGACCAGCTGCAAAAAATCAAGGGCATCGAACGCACGGAAACATTCATCTCTCTTGATGAAAGCTTCAACAGGCATGTTCCTGTAGCTGGCTGATTCGGTTAATTATTCTTCAACCCTAAATCCTCATCCCTAGCCGATGGCTGGCAAGCTCAAACCACTTCCCTCCCTTTCCACTTGTACGTTGAAAAGAGCCCGAAGGTGCCAGCGATAACAGTATAGCATGCGTGCAGTGGTTGGAAGGGAATGAACCAGGCAATCAATGCAGACTTGTTGAAGAACCTTGCAATGCGGATCATGAAGGGTAGTTCTACGATTGTTTTCATGGCGATGAGCAGTAGGCCATATTTCAGCCACTGCCAATCTACTTTTCCCGCTAACAAAAGCATCACCACTGCTGCATTCACGAGATAGACCAAAAGCAGGACTACCTTGGTAACAAAGCTAGTATAGTTTTTCGCCTTGCTCGACCAGCGAATCCTTTGCTGAATAAACCCCGACCAGGATGCAGCGAGTTCGGTAACCACAATCGCATTATCTGAAAAACAATAAGCAACACCACCAGGAAAAGCCTTGTCAATCTTTTCCATCAGCAGCATGTCATCTCCCGAAGCAATATGATCAATTCCTTCAAAGCCCCGGACCTGCAAAAAAGCTTCTTTTGTATACAA
>JACCDW011414990.1_pt1 | contig 51602 bp, 44 predicted proteins | sample 7449781 | NCBI WGS metagenome assembly JACCDW01 (sample SAMN15323449, study PRJNA562643) | freshwater metagenome | isolation source: river surface water | place: USA:Blue River Watershed | collected 2017-08-18
CAAAAAATATCTCATTTATAAAAAAAAGTACCTAAAACTAAAAAAACAAAAAGGTGGAAATTTATTTGAACTTTTATTTATGGACTTGGTAAATTATTGTATTGAATTCAATAGTATAGAAACAGAATTTGGACAACTTTTTGGACAAAACCGATATGTTCATATTAAGGGTGGTGCATCAATTAAATATCACATGTGGAAGAACAACATATTTAATGGTGATATTACATCTGATTTAGATTTATTTCTTGTAACAAATCAAGAAGAAACCGAGTACAATGTTCAGAGTTTCTATGAAGGACTTAAAGCTAGGTTACCAGGTAGAACCATTCAAATGAGTAATTCTAATGGTTTAATTACATTTTCAATTGATGGTATTACTATGATTGATATGACAATTTATGTTGAACCATTTGAAGACCCTGACCCTGAAACATCAATGTTTTATACTGCGCTAATTAAAATGGGATACAAAAATTATTATGAATACTTTGATTCATTTTATTCAACCGAGGACAAGAAAATAAATTTAGAAGTCCAAACATTTACTTCACTTAAATTTGAAATGTATGCATGCGAAAAAGGTATTGAAATACAAAATGGTTACTTGACTAATTCCATAAACTGGCCCTCTTACGCACAAACATTTAAAGCAAGAGCTGCCAATACAAATCTTAGTCCTGCAGAAAGAGAACAAAGTAAAAGAACGTATGAAAGATATCTTTATCAATCACAACCAGCATATATTGAAAAAATAATTAACAAACGTGATAGATACCACTATAAATTAATGAAAATAAGAGAAATGTTAGGTTTAAATTAACTTTGTTATTTTTTAACTTTTTCATTTGTTGGTTTAAGCCATAGGCCGGTTTTTTCAAAACAATCCGATAAAAAAGTTGGAGAAACTTGACTAATTTTACCGCTAAAATCGACTAATAACCTTAAACTTTTTTCGGAATCGTAAGAAAACATTTTGTGTAATTCTTCCCTAATTCTTTCTGCAGAAACTACCTTCCATAATTTGTCATAAACTAGAGGATTGGTAAAACCTGTCCATAAACTAGGGTCCAATTCTAATTGCTTGGTAATGCAAAATCTCAATGCTCTAAATAATCTGAGCGGGTCATCTAAAAAAGTATCTGTTGGGTCTAATGGTGTTTTTAAAACCCTATTGGTCAAATCAGTTTGTCCCTGAAACAAATCAATCAAGTTACCAAACTCATCTCGAGCCATTGCATTAATAGTAAAGTCTCTACGGGCTAGGTCTTGAGCTAATGTACCAAGAACTACTTGTGGTTTTCGACTTGATTGGTCATAACTGATTTCATGTCTAGCCAAAACAAAGTCAGCTATTTCTCCGGTGTGATTATTTTTTGCTCTGAATGTGAAGGTGTCTGGTGTTTTTAAGAAAACAGTATAACCGCTAGCAACTAAATGCGATTCCAATAGTTCTAAACCTTTTGACACGTCTATTGGTTCTAAACTTTCAATAACAACCGAATAATCAATATCTTTTGACTTAACTCCAAGTAGTTCATCGCGTACACAACCGCCAACTTTATACATTTTAATAGTATGTTGGGTATTTGTTAGATTTTTTATTATACTCTCAGTTTCCATTATATTAAAGCTAATATATTTTTAATATAATAAAATATCAATATTTTAAATTAATTGTGCATGTGTTATGCTTCGTCGCCATGGATTGAACGTTCAGTTCTAATTCTAGGAAGAATATTAACCGATGTCAATTCTTGGAATAGTAATTTGCATGCATGTGGAATAACCACGGCTGAAATTCTAGTTGAATTGTGACAACCTTTGCATCTGTAATAATCTTTATCAATTACTTTGGATGCAAACATACCACATTCATCACATACATATACTTTGGAAATATCTGATGTTTCCATTAAACGTTCTTTTAAGAACTGAGCCATGCCGTGAGCAACCATGGCATCTTTTTCCATCTCTCCGATTTTCAGACCACCATCACGGGATCTGCCTTCTAGAGGTTGTCTGGTAAGTGCTTGTTTAGGACCACGAGCACGACCATGTACCTTATCTAAAACCATGTGTTTCAGACGGATATTAAATACTGGTCCAATAAATATTTCCACATCCATTTGTCTTCCGGTTAGCCCACAATACATTTTTTCAGTACCATAAGGACTATATCCGAGTTTCTTTAATGCTTCTGGTAATTGGGAAATATCATAATTGTTAAATGGAGTACCATCAACAAAGTGACCAGTTTCTGCTGCTTCTTTTGATGCAAGACATTCAATAAAGTGTCCTAAACTCATACGAGATGGGTAACCGTGAGGGTTTAATATTAAATCAGGAATAATACCTGACTCAGTAAAAGGCATATCTTTTTGGGGATATGTGATACCGATGGTACCCTTCTGTCCGTGTCTTGTTGTCATTTTATCACCAGAGATTGGCTTACGTTCCATACGAACTCTAACATTATACATTTCATAACCTTCCGCATTATAAACTCCGGTATGAACACGGTCAATAACACCTTGAACATTAGTTTTGAAAATTTCAGAACTGTCTTTGTAAACTTTGTTATTATTTCCAGTTGGTTGGATAGGTGAAATTTTACCAATAATAATATCTTCATTATCGATAATTGTTTCTTCTGGTGCAAAACCTTTATCATTTAACTTGTCGTAATTTCCTTGTTTCATACCAGTGACCTTGTTACGGTCAGGTTTAGTGAAAATATCATCTTGGGATGTTGAAGGATTCTTTAGAATTTCACTATGGTATTTCTTTAATGTATCAGCTCTAAAAATACCACGTTGAATAGCGGTTTCGTTCATGATGATACTATCTTCTTGATTAACATTTATACCAACCCCTATAATTTTTGTTTGTGTATTTAGTACAAACTTTTAAGGGTTTTTACAGTTCGCGTCCCATATACTGACAAAATTAATTGTTAATTAATTGTCAACACATAATATATGGTGCTAAGTGTAAACATTCTTACGAATGGGATTAGACTATATCTTAAGCATGGGGCTATGCCCACACCCATTTCCATTTAGTCGTTGAGCCTTGCGCTAATTTAACATTAGCCATTGGTTGCGAATTGTCCTTGATTATATTTGTCCATTGTGTTTTTACCATTGGGCACACCAGTTATTATTAACATATTAGTTGGTGTGAGTTTGTCTTACGACGCACTAAGGGTCATTATCCCTGGTCCTTGTAAATATTTCTATTTGCAAGTGGTAACAATGTTTTAAAAGGAGTTTCCCGCAATTTGGAAATGTCGCCCGATGTGTCTCGGACTAGCCATAATCTTATTACATTATGACTTGGGCTAAACCAGTAACCCATTATATGATGCAACAGCAACAATAGCATTCTCACCATATGGTAAATCCATACAGCCGTTATATTTCATGGCTTGTGTGGTAACAAGTGGAATTTGTGGATGCCATAATACTTGTGAAATATCCATACGGTCTTTAAAAGAGGTTAAGTAAACCCCGATTGATTGTTTAGCTTGTGAAAAGTGAATAATATTACGATTTGCATAGTTATGATTAGAAAAAGGTACGTTAGCAACAACAGTACCCATCATTACCCAAGCATGAAAATCACAATGAGTATAGTTTACCCATCTATAATCACCGTAACGATTAATTTTAGTGGCATCAGTATATTCGACTTTACGTTTTGCTGCATCTTTAGCTTCTTCTAATCTATGTTCTCCTTCTGCAACAAGCAAATGATTGAGAGATTCAATATCTTCATATTCAATAAGATTAGGAAACTTTGTTAAAATTCTTTTCCATGATTTTGTTTTGTCAACTTGACTCATTTCTTTGTTCACTTCGCTAATAACTTCTGGTGTTATATTTAAATTATTATTATTTACAATAAGTACTGGTCTAATTAAACGACCACCGTCAAAATAGCATCTGATTTCTTTACTTTTATAATCAAAACAAATAGATGTGTGTTTGTCAATAACATTTTCACGACGTTTTTTCTTTAACATATCATAAATTTCTTGTGCCATTGTAATTTTACAAACACCAATCCAATCACCATTTAACATAATTTTAACCCAGGAACTCATTGACAACGGATCAATATCATAAGGATGTTTAATATTTTTGTTTGTTTTCAAAATACTTTTAATAACATCTGCTTGGGTAGCATTTTGACTTGCAACTGAACTCATCATTGCTAAACTTTTAACAATTCCAATTTTGCCTCCTTCAGGTGTCTCAACGGGACATAACATTTGCGATTGGTTATTGTTAACTTGGCGGATGGAAGTGACTTTAGCAGTTGATTCGTCCATAGAAGGAGCAAGAATACGTCTTAAATAACTAATACCTTGAACCCAACTTAAACGTTGTAATGACTGGGCAACACCTTTTTTGGTTTTATTCATGCCCCAAATACCAGTTGCTAGAGCTGTTTTTAAACCTTGTTCAATAATAGATGGTTTAATTTGACCAACAACATTAATGGGGCTTTCATCAGATTGGTTCTTCTTTTTAAAATGTTTACCAATTTCATTTAACATCTTTTTCCAGTTTTGTCTAAATAATTGTCCAAGAAGAATACCAGGTGGTTCAATACGTTTGTTTTGTAATGCGTCACGGTCATCTACTTCTTGACGCCCAAGCATGACATTAACAAGTCTGTTTGCCATTGCTCCTAAGAAAACAATTTTCTTTGTTACGTCTTCACCCAAATGAGGAAGTAAATCTTGTCTAAGTATTTTTTCCAAATACATTTTCTTTTGGATTTTAGCAAGTGCTTCATCAGATTGTGAAATACGTTTGTTTCTTTTAAGCTTACCAATTAAGTACTCGATAGCTTCTTCTTTAGTACGAATCTGATTACCTTCTTCATCAGTAGAACTAACAGTACTTGGACGAACCAAGTTAAGCATTTTTGTATCAGATAAATCATATGTGATGTAACTAATAATTCTTTGGTCTTCTTCAACACCAAGTGCACGCATTAGAATAAATAATGGAATATCAACCAATTGTGAACTAGTACTAACAGTAAACACTCCATCTTTTCTATTTTTGATAGTTAAGATTTGTAAATTGTCAGACCAATCATTACGTCTAGAATTAATTTGGGCAGTATAAATAAGACCAGTTTCAAAAGAAGGGTCTTTCTTAGTGAAAACTAAAATTTTATTATCAACCATTTTTTCCATAGACATAACAATTTTTTCAGCACCATTAACAATAAAGTATCCACCGGGGTCAATTCTACATTCTCCCTTCAAGTCTTTTTTAATGTGGGTGGAACAAAAAGCTGATTTAACCATAATTGGGATATTTGCAACAGGGGTTTCTTTTTCTACATCACCGATTGATTTGATGATTTTGTTACCTGTTATGGAATCGACTTTTTCAACAAATTGTTGAACATCTGCAACCACAGTAGCAAAATAGTTTAAATGATTTTTTCTGGCATCTGATGGGAACTTAATTTCATTATCATTTTCAAAGGTTGAAGGTTTAATTCTGATGTTTGAACATTTAAATCCATGCAAGTAAATAAGTTCTTTATCAACACTTTCGTAAAAGTAGTTCTGCTCTTGAATAAGCGAATAAGGAATTATTTCTCCAACAAATTGATGGTATGATGCAAATAAATGTTCATAAAGGACCTTTGGTTGGTTAAAATGAAGTTCTATTAATTTATCTATTTCCTTTTGAATATTTGATGTCATTATTAATATATATATTCTTTTTTTAGATATTATTTTTAATTCAATTTTTTTAATATAAAGAAAAACTCGTTATAATAAAAACATTTTGCTATTAATCATTTAAACCATTAAACTGGTTATTTTAAAATATAAATTTCACTGTATGATATGGTTTGAAATTTTTGTTTAATACCTCGGATTTTTGATCCAAATGCAATTTGTTGATTATTTATACAAAAAGGAATAACCCACATTTCATCCATTAATATATTTTGAATATTTTGCCAACCAGCTTTTCTACTTGATTGTGATTCTAATGCAGCAGTTTCATTAAGTAAATTTACAAAATTTTCGTAATCAGAATCATTTTGATTTACAACTAAATGAATCGGACTGACATCATCGTTAACAAAAATTGGATAAAACACGTTTGAAGCACTATCCCAATCAGGCGTCCAAGTAAAATATGTTAGTTCAGTTAAGTTTTCTGTTTTTTCTCTATTTATTAATGTCATATAATAATTTGAAACATATGATATATTTAATTTAATTCCAATTAATGCAAAATTATTTATCCAAGTTTGAATAAATGCTCTATCTGATTCATTTAGATTAGGTAAAGTTAATGTAATTCCATTTGCAGATGTAACATAATTATAATTTCCTGGATTTTTAATTTTTGCAGAATTCATCAATGATATTGCGTATTGAATATTAGGACGTGTTCTTAATTGTGTAGGTACATAATCATATTGCCATTGGGCAATAGGTGTGTCTGCTTGACTAGCATAAAGTGCGGGAACAGTAATGCCTCTTGATAATGCCCGAGCATTAATAAAAGCTTGTGGATCAATAACATAATAAATTGCTTGTCTTATTTCATTTGAAGTTATTAAATTACAGTTAACTCCAAGATAATTTACATATCCATTATTAAAATTAATGACTCTATTGGCAAATGCAGGAATAGGGGAACCATCTGAATTAAATATATTTTGTGGAACACAATCAAGAATAACTGCATTAGGGTTTGGATTATATAAAACTAAATTTTTTAAAATTAATGGACTTTGACCAAAATATATTTCAATTATATTTTGATAATTTTTTCCTCTTCTGATAGGGTCACTTGCAAAATTCCACTTTAAATTTCTTTCTAAAACAATTTTTGAGTATCTCTTGGGTTTCGATTCAGCATCTGAAAATATTTGATTAGATGAAGTTAAATAACTAGATGACAATGCCTCATTTATTTTATAAGGACCAGAAGAAACTGGCTTAAAATCTATATCAGACCCATCAGGTAATCCCGAGCCAACAGGAACTGGTGTACTAAAACAAAACCATGTAAGCATATCTCTAAAATCATAAACTGATTTTTTAAGTGCAAATGTAATTGTCCTATCTAAATCATCGAATTTAACAGCATTATTAAATAGGATTTGTCTAAATTGATATCCACCAGTTCTATCATAAGGACCCTTGTAACCAATCCCGTTATTATCCTTTGCAATATCCAAAACAAAAATTGGATAATAAGCTGATTCTAATTCAAGATTTTTAATATCAGAAACAGCAAATCTTCTTGAAATACCGTATGCGATGTCAGATGGTTTAATTTCATTTCCATTTTCAAAAAAACATTGTTGTCTAATTGTAAATTTCCATGTTTTAAAATTATCAGTAGGAATTCCATAATTTTCAGCCAAGTCAGGTAATAAATTACCATCTGAATCATATTTAAACATTGTTCTAAATAAAAAAGACCCAAGAAAATCCTTATCAAAAAGTGTGTATGCTCGCACTGGATCTAATCTGTAAAAAGGATCTCCGGGTGTTTGATTAGTTGATGTGTGAAAACTTAAAACTTGTGTTGGGTCATATACGTCAACAGGTGGTTGTGGTGGTTGTGGTGGTTGTGGTGGTTGTGGTGGTTCTGGTGGTTGTGGTGGTTGTGGTGGTTGTGGTAAGTTAATTATTTTTTGTTCTCTACTCACAATTCCAACTTCTTCTTCATTAATATTTTCAGGGTCTTCAACAACTGCAACTGATTTTGCTGATGATTCAGACCACTGGCCAGGAATTGACATGTTTTTTTCAACCTTTACCATTTTTGGCCTAAAATGTAATGCTTTAAAAACTGGATTATCTCCCATATATATAATAACACCTGAATTTTTATTTTTAAATCTGATTAATTAAAATAAATAAATTTTAATTAAATAGAATTACCATAGGATTTAAGAATTTAAGTTTTTTTTTCAGTCATAAACTTATTTAAAAAACCATTTATTTCTTCATTTGTTTTTAGTTCTCTATTGGCAATTAAAGGTTTACCATTAGTTGAATTAGATACTTTAAATTTAAGATTTTGAACTGCTTGAATAAATTCTTGTTCATTAGTTTTATCTTGTTTAGTTAAAAATATTTTTTTTATTACAAAACCCATTGGACGTAAAATTCCATAAAACACAAATCCTTTTCTGTATTCAATGTATTTCTTATTTGCCCAATTATATTGTTCAATCATATAGTTTGCAAATGGAATAGTTTTGCAAGATTGAATAAATAACCATAAATAATATACCATCAAATGTAAACTAATATGCATAAAACTCATAATAAACCATGTAAAGTCTAATGAATTATTCCCATGCACAGGTTTTACGTAATATGCATATTTTAAAAACATATTGCCAACACAAAAGTCAAAAAAACTAGAATATGATAATTGTGAAAAGGCTGTTATATATAATAAAAAATTTAATAGTTCCATTATATATAATTGAAAATGTTTGTTTAAGTTAATTTACATTACTTAAATTTAGTTATAGGTATTTTTAATAAAATTGTATAAAATGTTGTCAGAAACAATTTCAGAACCCATATTATTTTTGATTGCTTTGTTATGTTCAACCATATACGTTGGGTAGTCTGGATGATTTCTTTCAAGAACATTTAATCCTTTAGTTTCACTAATTGGAATACTGGCAGCTGTAATTTTATCAATATTTACGCTACTTGGGTTACAATACATAAACATTTTATCATCAATATCATTATATTCACCAACTGTTATTGCTCTATCTTTTCTAAATTTATCTATGGCTAATCCATAAACATTACATAAATTTAAGCTTTGATCTGTTGGTTTGGATTTAATATAATTAATTACATTTACTGGAACGGAATTCATATCATATTTATCAACAACTGCAAATTTACCATTTTGAATTGATGTCATAATAGCTTGTTGAATAAGTGTAAAATATCTTGGTACAATGTTTGTTTCTGCAAAAATTTCATTAAATGTTTGCTTTGTATTAGCAATACCCATTAATTTAACTATTTGAGGTGCACTATTTGAAAAATAAAAATTACTAAATAAGAATTTTGCAAACAAAATAACTTTACTAATAGATTTTGCGACATCAAAAACAACATTTGAATTAAAAACAATTTGTTCATTTGTAAAACCATAATTTGCTAATAGTTTTCTTATAGTATCAATATTTTCAGCCTTATCAATTATTTCAATTGATTTATCGTAGTCGGGACTTATTACTTTAAGTCTATTAATAACGTCACTTGGTTTTACAGTAAGAATTTTCGTGACTTCTCCTAAACTAATTTTGTTTCCACTATTTTTAATGTTTTTTCTTATTTCTCCAAGAGTTCCGTCGATTGATTTTAATTCAATTCCATAAATTTTAAGCAAATTAATAATTGAACCAAATATAATGATTTTATTTTCTCTTGAAATATTTTTCCATAATTCATACTTTGTACTTAGAATATCATCTAGTTTAAGTTTTTGTTCTTCTTCATTTGCTTTTGCTTCTGGTGAACCTTGAACACATTTCATAGCATTAACATATCCATAATCACTAAATCCATATATAATTGATGATGGATTTTTAATGTCAGATGAAAAATTATGACAAGTTTTATCACCATGACGAGTACAACATAACATTGCTTGAAGTTTAACATCATTTTCTTTAACTTCAGAGTTAATTAATTCATAAACACCAACAATTTTATAATAATGTTTTAACATATAATATATTTTTTTATACCCGTTAAATTTATTTACTAAGTTTTCAATTTCAATTGAACTATCTTCTTCGTCTTCACATAAATTATCTCCACGTAATTCCTCAATTAATCCATTATATTCATCAATCAATAATAACACAAAATTTGTAAAATCAGCCTTAATTCCAATATTTAGTTCTTTATTATATTTTACTCTATATAAAACCATTAATTCTTTTAAAAATGGTTGAACATCTGGACCTAAACTATTAGAGTCAAATGTTCTAATTATTGTGTCAATTGATTCAACACCCATAAACTTAGGTGAATTGCTAACAAGGGGCAACATTTTTGCTTCGATATCAAGAATACTCATAGAACCAGATTTAATTTCAGTTGCAGTAGTAGAAAGTTCGTTAGCAAATTTTTCAATTTGTTTTTTGTTTGCAACTTTACACATTTTTTTCTTTTTTCCCCCTGGGGTTTCAGCTTCAGAAATAACAGTAACTATTTTTGGTACTATAACATCCTGAACTTCTTGTTGTACTTGTGTGTAATTAGCTTCACAATATTCAACAAATTTTTCTTTACTACAAATTTCCCCATATGGTTTAACAATTAAGAGACCAATTTGCTGAATAATTAATTCAATCGCTTTTTTATCACTAATTAAACAAATTAAGTTATTTTTTAAGTTATCAAGTAAATAAGTCTGAACGGCTTCTTTTAATAAAGTTTTTCTGGTAACATCGTATTCAGATAATGCAGACATTAAACAATTATTGTTAATAATAGTTTTTATTAAAAAAACTGCTTGGTCAACCTGTTCAATTGGAACATTATTTTCAACCAAATATTCTTCAATTGTGATGTCTTGTTCTATTTTGTTTAAATTAACAAATGGGTCAATAATAACATCAATATTTTTTCCAAATTTACTATCGGTAATTAAAGCATCATTGTATTTTAAAATTTGTTCTTTGCTATTAGTTTGTAGTTCTTTACAAACATTTTCAAATGGTTCGCATTTGTTATTGTTAATTAATAATACAATAACTAATCCAATCAGTATAATCAACAAAATTTTATTCATTTTATTTATATTTAAAAGTAGAATTTTTTAATTTTCAAATAAATTATAAATTAAATGATTTTTATAATCATTAATTACAAAATTTTTTTCTGTAATTGTGCCTTTTGTTAAATATTTTATTTTTATAGAGTCATATACTTTTGGAATATTTAGTACTACAAATACATTAAAGGGAATTGATGTATTATAAAATTTAATTTGTTTTGATAAATCACAAAAATATGCCGTTTCTTCACTTGAATAAGCCTTAAATTCTAATAAAACTGGTATTATCTTATTTGATTTAGAATTTGAACAATTATAAATATTATCATATTTGTAAATAACATCATAACCACATAATTTAGTTATATAAGTTGTAATAAATAAAGGAACAAACATTAACATGGTGTAACAAATAGTCTGGAATATTCCTTTGTTTCCAATCCATAAATAGTTATTTGATTTTTTAAACCCAATTACACTTACAAAAAAATTACTAACAAAAAAATCCCTAATACTAATTAAACTCCTAATAAACATTATAATATATCAAATATCTAACTTTAAGTAAAATTCCTTGTTCTTATAAATATAAAATAAACAAAAATAATTAAAGAAAACTTAATTATAAATATTAATGGAACTTGATACTGAACAAAAAATGTCACTAACTACAAAATTACAATACAATTGGAATATTTGGGTTCACTACGAAAAAGATAACTGGAAAGTTTCCGGATTTAAACAAATCAGTCAAATTAAAACTGTTGGTGAATTTTGGAAATTTTATAATAATTGGGATAAAACTGGAGGTGTAACAGCAAAACACTTTTTTTTAATGAGAGAAGACGTTACTCCTGTTTGGGAAGATCCAAAAAATATAAATGGGGGTTGTTGGTCTTTTAAAGTACAAGAAGAATCGGCCGATGAATTATGGGAGGACTTATCAACATACCTAGTATGTAACCAATTATGTCCAACTATTCCAAATGAAATAATGGGATTGTCAATTTGTTTAAAGAAAAACAATAACACTGTTGTTAAAATTTGGAATACAAAATCTAAAAACAACAGTTTAAAGCTAATAAATGAACACATACTCCAAAAATGGGGTATGGATATTATTTATATTGCTCATATGCCAGAGTCAAATACTCCTTCTCTTGTAGTTTAAATAATTTGTATAATATTAAACAAATAACTAAAATTTGTTTGATACTATTTGATAAATAATTAAATAAGTTTTTTAATCAGACTTACTTGGGCTAAGTACTAGTTTAATTTCACCTAATGCTGCTATTTGATATGTAACAATAATCGGATAATCATTTTTTAAGAACAGAGTAACTTGATTACATAGGTTTGTACATTTGGTAAAAATCAATAAAAATTTTAGTTCAAATAGACCTTGAACGATTTCATTTGTGTTTGAGGTTGTTGATACAATTTGCAATCCACCATTTGTTTCTCCTACTTCAAATTCAACATTACCAATTTCACCTTTACCTGAGAAAAATAGTTTTTTAGATGTGGCTTTAATTTCAATTTTTTCTGTTGAACCTGACATATCTTTACAATATTTATGGAAATCTGGTGATGGTAATGTAATTGAATATGGAAATTGAATTGGTGTAATGTCATATGATTCTTCCTCGATATCCATTAAATTTAACTTAAATGTTTTCTTTTCTTTTCTTTCTACTGATTCTAAAACAACAATTAGTTTATTAATGTCCTCATCATCAACTAACCATGACATTGTATCAAAATGACTCATACATTTAAGACACTTTAATAAATTTCCAATATCAATACCCAGAGTAAGTTTTTTCTTATGGTAATTGTATTTATACACATCAAATTTATCTGCATCTAATCGCATATATACTAAGATTTTACCAGTTTTATTAACTTCTTTTAATACTACACCTCCGATAGTTTTTTTCTTTTCCTCGCCAGCTTTTTCCTCTTGGGGTTCTTGTTTTTTAACAGGTTTATTTTTTTGCTTTTGTTTTTCATTTTTCTTAGTTATTTTCTTTTTAATGAATTGTTCAGAATCTGAATCCGATTCATCATCTGAATTATCAGAATCAGAATCCTCCGATTCAGATTCATAGTCATTTTCTGTGTCTGAATTTTTACTTTCATCGTCAGAGTCTTCACCTTCTTCAATATAGTAAGGATAAAAATCGAAATTGGCATCTGTTAATAGTGAATTTATGGCGTCTGTTACAATTTTCATAGCAGCGGCTTGTGTTGTTTTGAGTTCAAGAATATATACCATTTATTACTAATTAACAATTATTATTCTTTATATTGTTTATAACAAAAGATTTAGTTTAAATATCGAAAAAAAATTAAAAAAAATCTAATTAATTATATATAAAAATGGTTAATACATATCTTTTAGTAAACCCACATATTGAAGGTAATTTTAATTCTAAAATTAAAGCAAAGAATTCCAACGAAGCTGCTAATATTTTTTACAAAAACTTATCTGAACATTTTAACAATTCAGTTCCTAAATTTCACTTTACCATCCAAAAAGGTTCTTCAGGTGACGGCAAATACTATCACTTTGAAGTAAAAGAATCAAGAACTGATAATGAAGTTAGCTTTAAAGTTAACTCCATGAAATTATCAGGTGAAGGTGAATCTATGGACTCCTTTAAATCAAGACTTGAAAACTTTAAAGCCAAATTTAATCAAGATGGTGGAAAGAAACATAAGAAATCCAGCAAACATGATTCTGATGATTCTGATTCATCTGATTGGGATGCTTCATCAGATGATTTCTATCGCAGAGCCAAATCTTATTTACCAGTTAACCAACCCATTTATTATTGGTGGTATGACCCTTATGTTTACAACTTAAATTCCATTTACATTCCCACTTTTTATTCTTACGTTACCCCTTATATTGAATTAAACCTTAAAATATAAAATTAGTTAATTTGGCTAATTTGTTTCCACTTTTTAAATAAAATAATTTAATATAGTTTTAATTAAAACCTTTTATTATATAGTTGTTCAAAGCTATGTATTAATTCATACATTGAATTATAATACATTTCATTAATTTGCTCTTTAACGTCAAAGTTTGCAACATCATCTTCTGAAATATTTAGGAAAAACTTGTTAATTCCCTCAAAATTAACCATTTGAGTTGACCCTTGAGTTTCAACACACCCAGGATATTTGCCACAAAAATAACTGATGAATTTTTTTTCTGATTCAACACTAGCCCATAGAATTACTGAACTGATTGAATCAAGCGAAAACACAAATCCGGTTTTATCTAAGTAAGACTTAACCATAATTTCTGCAAAAACTCGTGACCCACAAACTCTTTCAATATTACAAATTAAAAATTCTTCAGGAGTTTCCATTAATAATTGGGTATTAATATAATCATATACTTTTGTAAAATTTTCTTCATCTGGTTCATTAGATAAAACTAAAACATTAGGGTTTCCCATCGAATTTTTTACAGTTGCAAATCGTAAGAAAATGGGTTTTCCTGGTTTGACTAACTTGATAACAAATTCGTTTGGTTGACCAGGTAAAGACAACACATCTGAAACCTCACATTCAAGTTTATTTAAAACTCCAGACTCTGCGCCTGGAGTTAAAATATGCCTGATGTTTTTAGATTGAGTTGAATTAAGGTTATCCAAATATTTTAAAAAGTTATCAATGGTTTTACACATAACTTGGTAATGAGCTGGTATGGTGACTTCTTTTTCAAGATTTTCCATAAATTTATAGTAATTATAAGGACATAAGTTAAATGTTGATTCTAGTTTTAGGTGTTCACACACATATTCCAAATAATTTTCCAATTTTTTTGTTGACAAATAATAAATTCCATATTCTTTGTGCACAATATTTTCTTTTGCTAAATTTAAATAGTTAAAATTATCAGCAAATTTATTTGAACCAAAGAACCAGTTGTTTACACGCACAAGTGGAATTGCATTGGTTACTTGTTCATATCTGTTAGTTTGTGGACTATTAAATAGACCTAAGCTAACAGCCAAGTGATAAATACGGACATAAGAGCTTTCTGATTGAATTTCCATTAATATTAAGATATATTCAAATAATATTAATCAATTTCAATTTTTTTACTTATAAATTAAATATTTGTTGGATTCCACATTAACCAATGTACTCTGATTAGTCCAACTTTTTAAATACGTAAAATCTATACAAATCATTCCAAATTTTACTTTCTTTATCAACACCCTTTAAATCTCCATAGAATTGTGCAACTGTTTTGTAGAATTTTTTATTTTTGGGGTTTTCTTCATGGTCAATAACATCAGTAAACCATTCGCGGTTAATGTTGTACAAGTTAGCAAATAAGTCAGTGTCAACTAATTTACAACCTGCTTTTTCCATAGATTTGATAAGTAATTTAGGAGTAACCAAGTATTCTGTAATATATTTACCTTCTTGACTAATCCAACCCATATGAATGTCAATTGCCATACCAGGTTCATCTTTAAGTTCTCCATCAAATTTCTTTACAATTTCAAAAAACTTTCCTCTTTGGCCTTCTTCATCTGTATACCAAGATGTAAAAGCATCTTTTGAGTTTAATAGATTCATAACTTGTTTTGGATCAAATAATGTACAAATTAAATATCCATCTTGTTTTAAATATGTTTTAACAGTGTTTACTATATTATTAACTGAAGCTGCTGTATCAAATAAATAGTGAATAGCAAATTGTGAATTAATGATGTCAAATTTTTTATCTTTGGTAAAAATTTTTTCAATAGCTTTTTTATTTTCTGGTGTCATTCCTTGTAACTTTTTTTCTTGAGCTTCAACAGTCAAAGGTACTGAACCATCAGCATGAATAAATGTTGTTTTAGTGAAATCAGGAAATTTCTTGATGTTTTCTTTCAATCTAACCGTAGCTGAATCAATTGCACCAAATAAACCTTCATAATCAGGGTCAGTACCAATAAATTCACCAACACGTGCATGATACATTTTCATAATATCACCACCACGACCACAACCAATATCAAGTACTGATTTCTTTTTATCTTTTCCATCACGATTTTCTTTACCCATAGAACAATATGAATAAATAATAATAGACTTTATCCAGTTATGATAATCACGGAAAATTTTACCAAGATTTGTTACCTTTTGATAATAAATATCTTGAGCACGTTCGGAAGAAATAACTTTAGAATCGATTCTACTTGATAATTGCTTTTGTTGTTGGGCATATGTTTCTGGTCTTGATAGCTTTTTAATTTCATCAATTGTAACGGCTTCTCTCATTGATTTCCAAACTTTAATAGCATTGTCTTTGAAGTTACCGTAACGTTTTCTGTCACGTAATACTGATTCAGTTTTATCCCAACGTGTTCTAAGAATTTTCCATCTGTATTGATGAGGAATACTAACATCATTTACATAAATAACTTCGACAACAGTTGCGTCATTGACAAGATTTCCTTCAATATCTCTAACTTCATCGCGGTCTAATAAGAAAAAAGCTTCGTGATTATTTTCCTCTTTCATAAATGGCACAGGAACTTCTTTATTTCCTATTAAATCACCAACGAAAAAGTTAGCAACACGGAATATTTTATTGGTTCCGCCAATATTTCCACCAATTGAATTATCATAAATTTCAAGATATCCACCTGTTTCCATATTTCTTTGGAATGTTAAGTAGACATCAATTGAGTTGGTTGAAGGTGGTTTATATTTGTAAATTGGATATTTTTGTTCTCGTTTATCACGAGTGTATTTTTGATCAATGCCAGTACAAATAATACCATCTAAAAAGTATGGACATGCTACCTTTTGATTAGAAGTACAACCAGTCCATAATAAATTACTGAATGAATAAACTTCAGAATTATCACCTCCCATTGGAAATATAAACATTTTTGAATGGAAAATAATTTCGTTCTTTTTTGATTCTTTAATTAATTTATTTAAGTTGTTGTAAAATTTTTCCATTTCATCTTCATAATGTTTTTCTTGTTTTACAATGTCAAACTTTCCTTCAAATGGTTTAATATTATAAGCCTTGACTTTCATTTTGCTAACAAAATCATCTATGAGTTTTAATCGGTTAGCTAACATATTTTCATTTCTAATATCTTTACCTTTATAAAAAAGACAATCAAACATCATAAACAAGTACACATTATTTGAATGAATATGAATTAATTCACCCTCAATTAGTGTACCGGATAAGTCTTTCACAGTATATGGAGTTTTTCTAACAACGAGATTGTTTGATATCAAATAAATTTTATCGTCTAATACAAATAACTGAAATTTTTCACCATCTGCCTTATCTGTTATGGAATACTTATTTGGAATTTTATCAACAATATGTTGAACTTCTGCACTAATAGGTTGCATAGAATATAAATTAGTAGAAGAGTCGCTGGGTGAATTAAAAACTAATTTTTTGTAATTTGATATAACACTGTCTGATTCTTCTTTTCCAATAATTTCACTAGAGTTTTCTAAAACTTGTTTTACAATTAGAATTTCTTTATTAATTTCATTTAACATAGCTTCAGATGGTTTCGATTTGCCGGGAATAAATTCAATTTCAACTTCGTATTGCTTATCTGAATCTTGCAACTTATCGGGATTAGTTGATGATTTAATAATTGTCAAATCAAGTCTAATTGAACCAGCCTTTTCATCAGATTTAATCATTAAGCTAATACGTTGTTTGTAACGAAAGAAAACTTTGTCAGATTCAGAATATTGTAAGTTTGCTAAAACTTCCATTTGTTTTTTATCAATTGGTTCTTCTTGACTCAATCTAAATCTCAAGTCAAACTGATCCAAATCATAAATATTTTTTGGGTCTTTAATCTTGTTCATAAATGTAAAACCTTCTGATTTTGCAAATTGTGAAGTTAAAATAGAAAAAATAACATGATTTTTTCTTTGATGTATTGAATTTAAAATTTTATTTATTCTTTCAATACCTTCAACTGTTACACGATAAACACTATTATTTGAATATCCATAAGATATGTCAAGAGTAGTTTCATTTGTAAGTTTTAAGTTTTGACTTTCAGAACGGTACTTTGCAAAATTTAACAAATTCATAAACTTTGTTATGGATAACTTGTTATCTGACCGAAAGTTATTAAACATAACCTCGAATTCGTTAGAATCGGAAATTTTACCGAATAGGGTTTTGATTGGACTTAGGTTATTTATTGACAACATTATGTATTACTAGATAATGTTTTCTTAAATGAAATTATGTTAATTTCATTTTTTTTTAAACTTTTTAATTATTTTTTTCTTAGTTATAGTAACTATCACATGACCCAATCCATAGATTTAATTAAATTTAAAAATATTTTGGCATCAAATAAAATCGAACTATTTGATCATGACCTAAGAATCAGTTACCATAGATTATGTTCTCATAATGTTGATAAGCTACAAATTGGAGGTGCAATCGGTTCTTCTGATTTAACTATATTGGATAAATTATCTAACATGTCACAACTACATTTGTCACATCTTGTTAATTCTTTATTAATTAAAAATGAACTAAAAACCGATTGGATTTTAAGTTTATATTAGTAAAAATTATTTAATTTCCATTTGACTCTCCAATTAATTTTTCCCAAGCTTTAATTCTCACTACGTAAATATTTTTCATTTGGGAATAAATTTTTGCATATTCACCAGATGTACCAGTAAAATGATTATTAATAGGTTCATGCTCGTATTTTATCTTTTCTAAAATATTTGATAAAATTTCTGGAGAATAATTTTGTTTAAACCCATATCCAAAAAAATAAAATGTGTTTTTTGTGGCCCAAACAGTTGGGGATTTCCATAACTTAAAACTTTTAAACATTCCACTTAAAGTGTTGACAATATTAAATGCCAATTCAACATTTTTTAGTGTTAAATTAATTATTAAATTACCTTCTAATTTTAAATTAGGAAATATTAACATTAAACTTTTTAAAATTAATTGCATGTTTAAGTAAAATGCATTTTTTGCATCATGTTGATAACTTACACATGATGCTAATCCTAAGTCTAATTTTAATGGTTCTGACAATTCTAGTTTATAAGTTTTATCTAAAATATTTTTATAAAAAATTTTATATCTTGGGTCAGTAATTTTATATGGAACACCGCCTTCTTCAACTGGTAAACTTACACCAATTCCAGTTGTTTTGTCAAATTTGTCTAATATAATTTTAGAATACATACCAGGAGCTGAACAAATGTCCGCAAACAATTTTACATGCGATTTTCCAAGACCAAAATTATCAAAAATTTCTTTACCAACTTTTTCTAATTGAGCATCATCTTCAACAAATTTATCATCTTGTTCGCGTTCAAATGTATCTAGTTTCCAATATTTTTTTGAAATCCATTTCATTTTACCAAATAATTTATCTTTTTTTGCTTCTATTGTTGTCATTAAAATAGTATAGAATATAATTATTCATTAAATAATAAAAAAATGTTAATTAATATTTATTAGTTTGAATTTGAATAATTATATTTAGTAAAATAATGGAAAAATCTACCCAAGCAAAAAACCAAATGATGAATTATTATGAGTTGTTTGAAATACCATTTTCTGCATCAAGTAAACAAATAATAATGGCATATGAAAACAAAATTACAAAATTTAACAACTTGATGAAACTATCTCAAGAACAAGTTAATGAAATTAAATTACTAAAAGTTGGATTATTTATTTTAATTAATGAAAAATTAAGAAATAATTATAATAGAATAATCGGGCTTAAAAAACATGAAAAACAGTCACATGGTTCTGTTTCAAACGAACCTGTTGCTGGTAACTCAAATTTACCAGATTCATTAGATTCTCTTTTTTCTGTTGATAATAGTTGGATGAAAAATCAAGAAACCAATAAATCAGATACAGGCAGAAAAGGTAGAAATGAAATAAACATGATTGGTGATAGGGTATTTAGCTTATCTGAATTTAATAAAAGGCCAGGATTTTCATCTGATTTTGAAACAGAGTTAAGAAAACCACAACAAGGACGAATTGACAAGTCAGATGAAAAAATAAATAAGGATTAATTTTAATCTTAAGAAAAAAAAATCTATTGTATTATAGATATGAGCGATTTTAAGGCAAACAACGCTGCATTAAAAATACAGTTTGCATTAAAATTAAATAATTGCATTAAAAATTTAGAAAAATTCAGAACAATTAAACTTGGACAACTTAGTACTTCTCTTAGTTTTGAAGACTTTAGAAACATTATAGTAAAAAAAGATGTATTAGCCATTACAAAACATTTTTGCGATACATTAGAATCTTTTAAATCGGGACTTAAAATCAATCCCCGAGTTTTAATATCGGCATATTTGGTAAGAAACTATTCACAAGAATTAATTGGACCAGAAAATGATTTTCATCCAGTTGATAGCCATATTGTCAACATCGCTGGTAATGTTATTGTTCAACTAGAATCAAATAACATTAATGATATTTGGACAAGCTTAAAAGAATTTAAATTTATGTTTTTAGATTGGTCACGTATGGATAAAGATAGAACAATTGAAAAATTAGTTGTATCATATTATTATCGCTCAACACACATTGAAAAAATTAAATCAGGGGAATTAGTTAAAAAATCCCAATTCGCTGATATAAATCAACAAATAGAAATGATTGAGGAATTAGAAAGACAAAAAAGCCAAATAGTCAATTCAATTAGACAAATTGATAGAAATTTTAATATTAAATATCTTGAGGAAAACTATGTACAAATGTTTGAACAAATTCAAATTGGATGGACACAATTACAATCAGTTATAACAAATACAATGAAAAAAGCATATTTGAAAATGTTAACAACCGATATATCTAATGGGAATTTATTGTCATGTTTTGCGTTAATTAAAGAAATTGGACAAAGACTAACTATTTTGTGTCCAGAAAAAAGAAAAAAATCATTTGAATCAAAATTTTCAGATGATATACTTACAGGTCTATTAGCTGAACCAGCATTTACTGTAGAATTAATTAAATTTATAGGATTTGTTATTGATTTTATTATTCAAGTTGATGCACCAGTTAATGATGAGTCTAATACTCAATGGAAGTATCAAATTGCAGAACTAATGAAAGCGGATTTTGCGGAAAGTTTTCCAATAATTTTAATTCAAATTGAAGAACATATTGATCAAATCTATAAATTAATTATGGACTTGGTTTAAGTTTATTTTAAACATTAATTTCCCAAGTTAAGTCAGTTTGATTTATTTCATTATATTCGTTAAGCAAACTAGTAATTGCTTTTGTTCTTTTTTCAATTGGAGTTCCTGATACTTTTCTACTTCTTATCTTAATTTTTTTTTCAAGACTTAGTGCAGTTATTTTATCAAGATTTTTAATAAAACCATAGAAAACCCATTGACCATCTGCCTTATTTGATGTAGTGTATTTAGCACCACCTACTATTTCTCCATTATGTTGTCTAATTCTTCTTTCTGGTTTATTAGTTATACCAACATATGTTTTATTATGAGATGTATTAGTTAACACATATACCACATAGTTTTTAATAATTGAAGTTTCTGACATTTTTTATTTATCTATTAATTAAATAAATAAAAAAGATTTTTTAAATCAATAATTTAATAATTTACAAATTTAAGCATCAGTTGTGGTTTGTTCTTGTTGGTCAGATTTGTCTTTTTTTCCATTGTAACGATAAAAAGTACCAGTTAATTGACCAATAGTAAATTCCTTAAGACCACCTTCTTTTGCGAGTAAAGTATTCATACCATCAATAGTGTCAATGGTAAAATCTCCACAACCAAGATATTTGTCATCTTTACGATAAAGTTTGCAGTAAAGTACAGATGATGTGGTTTTATCAGTAATATAATCAGTAATTGATTGCTTAACTTGATTATAGTCACTTGAATCAGTAAGACCATTAATTGTGAAGAAAACCCTGTAGTAACTAAACTTAACTTTAAAATCAGTTGAATCAGTTCTAAGTTTTCTGAATGCATTTACTGCATTAGTAACATTATCAAAAGTTAAAAAGTATGAACTGGATGATTTAGTTTCAGAACATGAAATCATGCCAGTAAGTTGATTAAAAACACTTGCATCAATTGATGAACCAGAAACTGATTTTACAAGAATGGTTCTACCAGCTTTACGAACAGATTTCTTTTGTTTATCGTCAGTTTGAGCTTTTTCGGACACATTAGTTACAGTAGTTGCAACAACAGTTTCGTTCTTAGAGGTTTCTACATTACTGGTAGTTTTACTACTAGTGCTAGCAGTTTTACTAGTGGCGGTTTTACCAGTGCTAGCAGTTTTACCGGTGCTAGTAGTTTTAGTGGTTTTAGTAGTTTTAGTAGTTTCTGTATTTTTAGTTGTAGGCATTAATATTATAGAGTATTATTTCCTTAAATATTATTTATCAATTTTTTTGGTTAAAGACTTAGGTAAACTAGCTAAGTTTATTTGTTTGAACTTACTCTTTTAATAATTTTATTCAAGTCATTTGAAACAACTAATTTATAGTTTTTAAATACCAAATTTAAATCTGGGTAGCTTTCAAGCCAGCTAAAATATTCGGTAAAATAATTTTGTCTAATGTATATTCTTTCGTGTCTGGATTTATTAATTTTAAATAAATCTGCGACTAATGAATAAATAACAAGTTTTGTTAAGGATTCAAAAACCCGTTTTAAGCTTGGAATTTGTTTTAAATCTGCTAAGTAACCCGCAGAATCTGATATAAAATAAAAATAACATTCCCAGATTTCATGTAAGGTTATTTCTTTTTTATTATCGTAAATAAAATACTGGTTTAATTGTGCTACATATTTGTCTAAATTTGACAACTCGGGTTCTATTTCTCTTCTACCCTTATACAATAGGCTAGTTGCTTGTGGAATTATTTTTTGATAAACAATTCCCTTACTAATATACTTTTTAATAAGTTCCGGTAAATAAATAACATCGTATAAAGAATATTTAAAAATACCAGGATCCATATTATGAATATCAATAGTTATTTCATAAATAGGTCCAGTTGTGTCTTCAATACTTTCTAGTTCATTTTGTTTTTCTTGAGTAATAACTTGATTTTCTGTTAATAAATAATATATGGAACATTTTCCGGTTTTTTTCTCGGATATATGCGCGTAGTCACACATGTATTTTGTGTCATAAAAATTAGTACATAATCCTTGAACTAACTTTTTGTCATCTAAAAGTCCAGTAAACATATACGGAACATCTAATGATTCAGCTCCATGCAAAATTTTAATTATTGTTGGTTCTGCTATGAGTGATTTTAAAATTCTTAAATCTTCTGGTGAAAATTCAGGAGGATATAAAACAAATAAGTATCCGTCAGAAGAATCATCGGACTCTAAATTAATTTGCATTAATGCTACATCTTTAGTCGATTTTCTAACTTTATTAAATTCAAAATCAATTCCAACATAATGGGGAATTGTTGAAGTACATGCATTTTCAGTGAATTTTTTGATTATTTTAATTGTTTTTTTAATTTTCTCCTCGGTGTCGACCTTAAGTATATAGTATGTTTTATTGTTAAGACCAGGAAAAAATTCTTCTGAACCATTTAATACTAAATCCCATTCCATCTTAATATATTTATATTACTAAAAACTAGATAATAATAAATAAATTAAAATTGGTTAAAATTAAAGCTTTTCGAGCTGTTCAATTAGTTCAGCACGGTTAGTTTTAATTGCTTGTTGATATTTTGTTGCCTTTTGTTCCCACATAAGGGTTCTATTGATAATTTCATCTTTTTTCATTCGGAAATGAGTGCGAACAACTTCTTCAAACCCTTTAGGTGGATTTTTAATCATATCAGTCATTGCTAATTTAATGGTGGATGGCATACGTTCTTCGCTATAATTACTTGATGCTAATTTTCCTTTTTCTGTGTGCATTTCACGTTCCCATCCAGGTTCATTAAAGTATGGTTGTTCAACCAAAATAAGTGATTGGATTGAAACCATAACTTGTAAAAAGGTCGAAGTTTTTGGATTCCAAGATTCACCCGCTTGTCCTGACCAAGTTCCTAAAATCGACAGACAGACCTTTCCTGAATCATACAAATTAGGATTAAAACGAACCCTTCCTCCACCAGTTGTATGAATTAATACTTGCGGAACAGTATTTGGATAATCAGAAGGTAAATAAGCATGGAACTCAAATAGTCCGTTTTCATATGGAGTATCTTTGGGACCAGAAATTAAAAACGAGAATAAGTGGAAATTACTTTTAGGAACTCTGGTCCAAATTGTTGATTCCCAATTTAAAGGTAAATCCTTTTTAAATGAGGAAATTTCCGATAAAATGCGCATTAATGCAGATTGTGAAGGCTTTTGGTCACGATACTTGTTAAACCTATGGTCAGAAGGAATATCATAATTACCAAATTGAAGTTTTTTCATAGCAGCACAATATGCTTCTTTATTATCAGTACTAATTACAATTTCACTAACTGGTTCTTGGTATTTACTTACATACCAGTCAGACAAACAGTAAATTTGTAAGAGAGTTTCATCAGTCATTGCTTCTTTTGAAGATTTAAATAACATATCAAGTTCATCCCATGTTGGTTTAAGACCCATACTAATTGAGTTAATAACATTTTGACTCATTGGTTTTCCAATCAGTTTAGCCAAAATATTAAAAATTTGTTTGTACAAAACTTTTGACTTTTCAAATTCAAGCATAGAAAACCCCTTAATTTGGTTTATCACATATTTCATTAACACAGAGTCATTAATCATACTAATATTATCTTCTGAAATTAATTTTCCAATACGACCAAGAATTCCAGCAACTTCATTTATTTGAAGTTCTTGTTCTTTAATATATCCTTTGATATCCCATTCTTTAAGACCTTCTCCGCCATAACCAGTGCCAGATTTCCAATATTTGGATCCAGTTCCTGATTCTCCTGCTGCTTTCTTAGGAACAGGAATGACAATATTAACTTTATCCATTGTAGATTCCTTTGTAATGGATGCAAGTTTAATTAATTCATATTCAAGTTCATCAAATGAAACATTTGGATTAGCATTAGATGCGGCGTCAGGACAAACATAGTCTTTTCCATTTTTTTCAATTTGATTGGCAAGATGTGTAATAAAGTATTCCAAAGTAATAGTAGGTGACCAAGTTTCGATTTTAAGCACATCCAAATTAATTAATGATAGTAATAGAGGTAATTTAATTTTGGGTTTAACATATTCAAGTTTAGGAGGAATAAAAGGATGAGTTTTAGGCTCAATAGTTAATTTCATTTCCATATAATCATATCCAAAATCCTTATTAATTTGTTGGAAAATTTTTCCAGTTTCTGATTCTGGATTAAATTTAATACGAATTGTTAAAGAATATGGATTTGTTTCATCGGGAATTACATAATGTGCATATTCGCGATTTCTATTAACTTGTTTTACCTCATTGATAACTAACTGAGAAATTTGTTGAGGGGAAAGCAATAGTTCTTTTGGAATTTTATCATTTGACTGTATGGTTTTGTTTTGCTCAATCTTTTTATGAAAATTTTTTTCAAGTAGTTTATATTCGATGTTTGCCTTTGAAAATTCATCGAGTTTTTGATAAATATGAAATGGATCTGAAAAATTCGATTTTGATTCTGATTCTGATTCTACTCCAATCAAGTTAGCAATTTCCCCGACGATTTGTTGAGGGGTTTTGTTTTTAAAACACATTGCCATATTAAATTTATTTGTTGGAAATGTGTCAAGAACAGATTCTGCAAAACAATACTTTGAAAAATCAGTAGTTACTTTTAAAGGGAATGTATCAACATCCATATGCATAATTGTGTCTGATACATTATCATTATGTTTAATTAATCTAATAACATGACCATTGAAGGGTTTTGTTATAATTGACTTTAGTTCATTAACATATTCACTGGTTTCAGTTGACATTAATATATGGATTTATTATTGTAATATTAGACTTATTCAATTTTTTTCCATTGGTTATAGTTTACATACCCTATGAACTAGCTTTGTCAATAGGATTGAAAAGTGCGTTTGAAAATTTCATTAAATGTATAGTAGTGTATATACCTACATAAAGAGATGTTATCGAGCACCGCGCCTAAAGTTTCTGCCTGGGTCCCATTTGAGGACTCTGGTATGACTGCAACAAAATCAGTACCAGAAATTAATGTTAGTTCATATTCATCTGATGATTTTAAATCATTATTATCAGGACCACCAATTAATATCGGTACCACCTACCAGCCATCTTTTCAATTACGCGCAGACCCAAATGATTTTCAAGCTTCAAAATTATCAAAAGAATTCGCTGGATTAGAATTAAAAAAGGAAATAATGTCAGACGATGATATCTATGATAATTTAAAGTCATTACCAGAACTATCGGAAAGTATCAAATATGAACCATACAACCCAAATATTATTGACACCAAAACTATTGGACTTGGTAAAAATAATTTAACTTATTATGACCTAAGAACACCAATATTACCGCTTGACCTTAAACCGTCAAATAAAAATTATTTGGTTAAAATAGATGAAGACTTTAAATTAGTAACTGACTGCCAACATTTAAACCAAGAACAACTTAAAAAAGTAATTGGTACATATTATGTGTCAAACGAATTAGAAATTTATCCTGTTGGAAATAATTTAAATTTATTATCCACTTATGTTTGCAATCCAAATTCATTTTTAAAAACAAATGAAATAGACCCTAAAGTGTTTATTGAATATTTTAATAAATTTGATGAAATTATAAATTATTTGGGTATTTTTGGTAGTTCATGGAAATTTACAAGTGCACTTCAAAACATGGGAAAATCCCCTGATGTTTTCACAAATAAAATTCCTAATTTCCCACAAAATTACCAATCAACCAGAAACACAGGAGATAATTTAACTTCTTTAACAAAAATTCCAATGGGTCCAGAAATGTTTGAAACTGATGGTTCATACGTAAATAACACTGGAAACATTAATGACATTTCTGGTTATTCTTCTGAATTTTTTGGACAAGTTGATGGAGGCGATAATGGGGATTATGAACATAAAGAAACATTTATGTATTTGGAAAATTTTGCAGAATCAATTCTTGATTATCATAGAGACTACAATATATATTTTAATAATCAATTTAATAACGTTATTGTTGTCGATTCTAAATCAGATTTTATGAGTTCAAATAATAAACTCAAAAAAATATTTCCAGAAATAATTTTTGTTGCAAAAGAACGTCTTAGTAAAGAAGTCCATGAACAAGTACACAAACTAACAGAAGATATTTTTGTTAATGTTGAGGATGTTAAAACAAAATTAAACAAAATTTTAAATGACAAAGTTATTGATTCCAAGTTGTCAATTGATGAAATTAAATTTCTCATTAAAAAATACTTTACTATTGATACTAATCCAGAACATTGTATTAAGTTTACCAACATTTGGGAAATTATAAGTTCTGAACTAAAAGTTTCTGAATCATTTATCAATTATACTAAACGCCAGTTACCGGTTATTTTACAGGATTTGGGATTAAATAAAAAGAGACTATCTGATGGTATCTACTGGTATGGTTTAGTACGCAAACCATTAGATGGACCCAAGTCCAAAGAAGAATTTGTTAACAAGACAATTGAAGATAAACCAATTCCATGTGAAGAATTTCAGTCTATATTTGATAAGTATTTAATGGATAGAAATGCAGAATTAAAATCTGTTACATCCGCATACCCAGTGCCACCAATGTCGTTTACATTATTAACTAACTTGGTTAATCAAGAATTAAAACCAGAACCTTTAATATCACCTCCAAAACCAATTGAAATGAGTTCAATTATTGAATTTGTTAAACAATCAGAAATAACTCCGGATTGCAATACAAAAGAAGAACACGAACAACCTATCCAATCTGTTGACCCCCAACAACCCCAACCTGTCCAACCTACTCAAGCAAAGAAAACAAAAGCAACAAAACCCAAACCCGTAAAACAACCTAAAACACCAAAACAAACTGTCCAACCTAAAGCAACTGAAGAACCTGTTGCAACCCAACCTACCCAACCTGTCGTATCTGAAGAATTAACAAAACTTGTAGTTAAATCAAAAGGAGGAAAAACAGCAAAGTCCACTAAAAAAAATTAAAATAGTGGAAACAAATAAAATCCAAATTAAATAATATATTACTTTATTTGGTTTTTATAAATAAAATATTCCAGTTATTCGGCACCACGAAGGTGAATAAGACAGCCTTCACCGGTAGTTGCGACAACTTGAGAAACAGGGTCATAACCCACATGGGTGATTGCCTTGTAAAATCCGGTCCATGGGTCAACAGAAACTTTAGTTGTACCATCATCCTGAAGTTCGTATTCATAGTCACCAGTAAATACTTGAATCATCAGGGCCTGTGAGTAACCACTAACAAGTTGAACACCACGAGTAACTCCAGAAGCAGGGAATCCAGGAGACTGAGCATTTAGATTCCAAAAGATAGTACGAGGCATTGAATATCCTGCAGCTGTAAACTTTGCTTCCATGCGACCAAGTGCGGTTTTGCCGAACTTATCAAGAGCTGACCCGCGGGAATAACTGTAAGAACGAGTTAAATCATCAGAGTAGATAACTTGGGAATCAAACTGTCCATCAGTAAGGAACAGCATTGCAAAGTCAGTTTTGGTCACGTTTGCAGACTTCATTAGACCAAGCATTACGTCATAGGTGGCATCAATGTTTGTGTTCAGACCAGTAGGACCATTCATGATGGCAACAAAATGGTCAAAGATATCGGCCTTTCCTGACATGTCCAGATTAAAAACCTGAGGTTTTTCGGAAAAGCTAATTAAACATCCTGGCATGCTACTGAGATGTGATGCAAGAATACCAAGACCGATTGCCTTATCTTGTACCTTTGCACTTTCCATTGAACCAGAAGTATCAATAATTGGAATTACGTTACGTGGGTCTAGGAACTGGGTTCCTGTGCTTGCAGCTTCAGTTTGTGCTTGCTCAATTAGTCCCACAATCTCTTCCTTAAGCTTGGTCACGAGATCATTCCATTGGGTAGTAATCACAGCACGTTCAGTAGAACTGAGTGTGGAACCAATGCGAACACGAGTACCCGACCACGAGTGCTGAGGCTTGAGGTGTTCGTACACAATATTACTCAAACGGTCGATATCTTGTGCAGCTCCCTTAAGCTTACCATTGATTAAAGCAGCAAGTAAGTTCTTTCGGCATTGAACGCGATCATTGTCAAGCGCAAATCGATTACCAGTTTCCAATTGATGTTCGGAAACGGGTATCTTAAGGTCTTCATTGGCAAGTGCCTTGCGATACTTGGTAAGAAACTTCGCAGGTGCAATTTCATGATTAATGTCGGCCCAAGTACGATGGGTTTTATCTTGTTCACACATCATTTGTTCACCGACAAGAACACACTGAGAAAGAGCAGTAATAACATTACGGAAAACCATTTGACAATAATTTAGACGCCTCTTGGCAAGTTGTTGTGCAGCTGCACTTGAGGAGTTTTGAAGGTCACGAATACCACCGTTAGGAAAGTAAACTTGAATCAAAACATCATCACGATGTGCAGAGTTATGTTTGCCTTCACGCTTAAACCACTTGGCAGCAAGTGACAAACGTCGAGAACCAACAAAAGCACGAACTTGTTCAGTACTCATTACTTTGAGTTTATTATTAAGTTCTTGTGCCTCATCCTTTGTCACCTTACTAAGTGGTTTAGCGAAAATTGCGTAACAGTCTGCATCCAAATGTTTAAGATAAACATTAATTGCAGCATTAACCACATCGGGATGGTCTTCCATTTCCTCAATTAGAACATCAAGGTCACCAAAGTAACCAAAGTCTGGTACTAGTTCGACAAGAGCAACTGTGGTAGCAGGAAAACGGGCATACAGTCTTGTAAACAAGTAGTAGAAAAGAAGACGAGACTTTTTCCCCGCAACACGAACTGAACGTAGATAAAACATGTATCTAAACATTAACCCGTATGCTTTAGCACGGTCAACATCTCCTAATGAAGAAACAATAGAAGTAAAACTATTAAAGTAGTTGTCAAGTATTTTGGTAGTCTTTTCATCAAGTTCTCTTGACTTACGTAATGACTCGGGTAAAACCATCTTTTGGTCTAGAGCGAGTAAAGCTGACTTAAAGTCTTCACCAAGTGAGCTGAAATTGATATCACCATTCCAGGTAACACCGTCACACAAACTATTGGTGATATAAGCATTTGCAGCTGCAGAAAAGGCAGCAACAAGAGGCTTGGTAGTGGTATTATTAATATTTGCAGTAAAAGAGGACATTAAAATGTATTATTAAATTAGTAAAGTGTTAGTTTTTTCAATTTTTTTATCAGTTGGTTCATTTATTGTTTTTTCTTAAATATTCCAACAAGTGATGTTATATAAATATCCCCAAATGTTGACTTTGTAACCATATTTTCTAAATCAGATAAATCAGATATAACTTGGCTCATTGAACTATCAAGTTTACCAGCAAGTAATTCCAGTATTAATTCTTTTAAAACTATAGAAAGCGAATATCCTTGTGTTTTAATTATTTTACTAATGGATTTATAACTTGAATCAAAAGACTTTGATTTGTTTGATAAATTACTTAGGATTTCTTTAATTTCTTTATTTGATGGAATTCCTGCAGTTTCGTAACATAGGGCTTTTGTAATAAAATTAGTTTGCATCGAAATTGACTGGAGTAAATTAATGGCTTTTCTTAAATCTCCTTTTGCTAATGTTGCAATAGTGTCTGTTACGTCTGGTTCATGAGATAAGTTTTCAGCTAAAATAATTTGGTTTAGCTTATTACAAATATGAACATTATCAATGTTGGAAAAACGAAAATTTGCACATCTGGACCTGATTGCTGGAATTATTTTGTTCTCATAATTGCAAATTAAACAAAATCTTATAGTTGCAGAATATTTTTCAATAATTCTTCTCAATGCAAACTGAGCATCAAATGTCATTGAATCAGCTTCATCCAAAATAATTAAGCGCACACCCTGATGAAACATGTTTGATTTTTCAGCAAATCCTTTAATGTCTTCTCTTACCGAATTAATACCGCGGTCGTCTGATGCATCTAACTTCATCACCATTAGTCTCACATTGTTTCCATAAATTTCCCTTGCTAATGCCATAATTGTTGATGTTTTTCCAGTTCCAGAAGCTCCATGAAAAAGCAAATGCGGTAGTGAACCACCAATTAATAATTTTTTAATGGTTTCAATATTTTGCGCATGTGATATAATATCATTAATTGATTTTGGTCTATATTTCTCAACCCATGGAAGAAAATTAGAATCAGAATTTTCCATATTATAATGTTAATATTAAATTGTCTTTATATGGCTAATTTTTATATTGGTTGTGTTTGTCTGGGTTGAAATTTAATTAAAACAAATAATAATTACCACAATACATACACTTCTTACTACATCTGCATTTTTCACACAACCACTGTTCACATTGACTACAAGGCCATCCATCACCTCCTCGGTCAACATCATCACCACAACTTGTACAATTACCATAACAACCGCACCAAATATCGTCATTATCTTCGCAAATTTCACACAAATAAACACCACAATCACAACAAACCATATTTAAACATTCTTCACAACCTAATTTTTTACAACCAAAACAATTTTCTATTGATTCTGCTTGTTTACCGCAAACACACTTAATAAAATTTTGACCAGTTTGTTTGTCTTGTTCGTCTGAGTTATTATCTGGAAGTTTTTCGGTATTTTGTTCTTGTGGTTTGTCAGGCGTTGATTCTCCGTTAGTTTGTTCATTTGGTTTATTACCATTTGTCATTTCCATTATATTATTAGCCAATATTTTAAACTAAAAAGTTAAATTCCAAATATTTTTAAAAAGAAAAAAAATCCAGCGTTAAATAAAACCATTTAATGACAGGTTAATAAATGGCTTTATTATTTAATAATATAAATTAAATAAGACTCATCACATGGATATTTTAAAACTATAATATTTTATTAATAAATACATTAAATTAAATATTTGTTTATCTTATTCGTTTTAGTGTTATAAAAATGGATTTATTAAATGGTATTATACGGGCGCGCGCGGAAAATTAGTAATTAATAATAATATATTGTACAAGAATACTAAAATTGATTTCCAAATATAAATTTATATTACAATATAATATTATTAATATCATATAATTTAAATTATCCATTAATACTTTAATAAATCCATGTATATTAATAATCATCATCTTATCTAATAAATATACCAATTTAAAATCCAAAAATTAAAAAATTAAGTGTCTTTAACAAAATGGATATATCAAAATGGAATTTTTAAGGTGAATTTTTTTTTATTTTTATTTAAAAACACAATAGTTATATTTTTATATAATGGAATTTGTCTGTAAAATTTGCGATAAAAATTATTGTTCATATAAAAGTTTATGGAACCATAACAATCAATTTCACAAAGAAGAACAAATAAAGAAAAACAATGAAAAAATAAGAAATTTTAACTGTGAGTTTTGCAACAAAAAATTTGTTACTAAACAAAGTATGAACCTTCATATTGATTCTGCATGTAAATCTAAAAATAATAGTGACAACCAACTTAAAAATGAAGTAAAAACACTTAAAAATGAAGTACTAACATATATGAAAGAAGTAGAACAATTAAAAGACATAATTAAGCAAAGTGGTATTACAGCAAAAAATAACATTACAAACAATAACAATATAACAAATAACAACAATGTAACAAACAACACAATTAATAATTATGTTACGATAAAAACAATTGGAACTGAAAATATTAAAGACCTTAATTTTAAAGAATTATTAGAAATATTTGACAAACACTTGGAAAGTCCAATTAAATTAGCCGAACACTTAAATTTTAATGAACGACTTCCAGAAAATCACAACTTTTGTTCGACTTCATTAGAAGGAAAATATGTTCAAACATATAATACAAGTTTATCTAAACACGAACCAAAACTCAAAAAATATTTTTTTGCTGAAATTATTCTTATGTTTATAAAATATTTACAAGAATTATACAAGGATATTAAAAACAAAATTCCAAAGAAAAAACAACAACAAGTTGAAGATTGTCTTGAAATTTTGAATACGATGAAAAACAGGAAATCAAATGACAAAGTATTTAATGGCTTAATAAAAGAACTAATTGGTTTATCATATAATAGAAAAGATATTGTGCTGGACACTTGGGAAAATAAAGCAATTAAAAAATCAAAAGCAAATAACAATTTAATAGAGGCAAATAATGACCATAAAGCAAATAATAAAAAATCAAATTATTTATTAATTGATGAATATTCATCAGATTCGGAATTATCATCAGATACTGAATCTGATTCAGATAATGAATTGTTAGGTTTTGTTACAGTAAAATCCAATAACAAGAATAATATTGAAGTTTAGTTTTCATTAACTTTTCCTCCACGTAAAATCCAATTAATAAAATATACAGTGTTTGCTTCATTCATAAAATCAGACTCATAAGCAAAAATAAATATTGGGTTATCTTCTGATGAACTAATTCGAACCAAAGAAAAAACTTGTTTTATGCCTTCTCGGTAAATACAGTTAAATCCAGAAGCAATCGGTTTTCCAGTTTTGTATTTGGGACAATTTGCGAAAATTTCCTTAAAATTTTGTTTGTAAACGCCACTTGCATCTAGTGTTGGTATACAATATTTTGCAATTTTTCCATTTGCTAATGTTATTGTTTCCGGAACATTAACAATTATTCCTTGGTTACCAACTAAAATACTTGATTTGTTACTAGTTGATGACAAATATTCGTTTACATCAAATATTGTATCCGAACTATCATGCTTTATTATAATTTTTGATGATTCATCAACAAATGTTTCCCAACCAAAAAACCGTTTAACATGATTAGTAAAAAATTCTTCATTTTGATTATGGTGTACATATATTTCTCCATATTTTAATACCATTTAATATTATCAAATATTTGATTATATTAAATATTATTTTATCAATATTTTTTACCCTTTGATTAAATCGTAACGGCCAGTTTAAGCCATTAGGATTTAAGTTGTACTTAAATCGTAACAACACATTATGTTATTAGGATTTAATCTTTGATTAAATCGTAACGGCCAGTTTAAGCCATTAGAATTTAAGTTTTACTTAAATTGTAACCATTATATGATAAGCCAATTTCATAAACTGAATATACTCATCACATCCCTTAATTAAGTTTTGGTCTATGTCTGCAATTTTACATAAGATATTTGACTTGACTTCACTTGACAGTTTCGAGTTAATTATATAATCATGAAAACTAATTATTTGATTAACCATTGAATATCCCTGTAAAAATAGTTCATTAATTGTTATATCTACATTATTTATGTCTTTATTAAAAATATATTCCATTAGATTATTAAATTTATCAGATGGAATAACTCCTGACATTTCGTCAAGTAGTTCCGAATTTACTTTATCTCCATATGAATTGTAACATTTTTGTAATAAATTAATTGCCTTTCTTAAATCACCTCTGCAAATTCCAACAATTTTTTCCAATAATTTATCCGGACAATTAAATTTTTCACAGGAACAAATGTGTTTTAATTTAGCAATTATTTCATCTGAATCAACAGGTTTAAATCTAAATAATGAACACCGAGAAATAATAGGGTCAATAATTTTATTGTGATAATTACATATTATACAAAATCTTGTAATTTTCGAATACTGTTCCATTATTCGTCTTAAAGCAAATTGTGAATCAGATGTCATTGTATCAGCTTCATCTAAAATAATAATTTTCCAGGGAGGCGCGTCTTTAATGTTTTTAACAGATTGTTTTGCATATGTTTTAATTTTTTCTCTAATAACATTAATACCTCGTTCATCAGATGCATTTAATTCAATTATTCTATCAGCAAAATGTTCAGAACCAAACAATTCTTTTGACAATGCTAAAATAGTTGATGTTTTTCCACAACCAGAAGGACCAAAAAATATTAAATGTGGAATATTTTTTGTGGTTAAAGCAGATTTTAGGGATTTTACAACATTGGTTTGTGCACTGATTTCACTCAAGTTTTCCGGTCGGTATTTTTCAACCCATGAGTAATTTTTATTATTCATAATTTAATTACAATTTAATGGTAAAATCTCCTTAAATAGCTTTTAAGAATATTTTTGGTATTGAATAAAAAAAAGTTAAACATAATCGAAATAATTTTGCTTGGTATATTGTGAAGAACGGGAATGTGTTGATGGTACATACATACAGAATATCTCCTTGCAATCATGTGTAACACGTGGCTTCATACCCCACTCTTGTCTAATTGCATTTTCACAAATGTATATTTTTTTTTGCCCTTCATGATAGGTAAGTACAGAACCGGCAATACCATAAATTGTATTATCCTCTTCATTTGGGTCATCTTGATTCATACCTTCCCACATGCGTAAACAATGAATTAATTCATGAGCTAAGCTGATAAATCCAGTTTGTTTAGTGCTTGATAGTAAAAATTTGTGAAACGAAAAATCTAATTTATCTATTGCTGGTTTTAGAGCTAAAACTCCAGACAAATTGGTAAAAAATTTATCTTGAACATCTTTACATAATTCAGGATCAACGGTTTCGACTGTAGTAAAATATGGAACCGATGGTATCACAATTAATACAGTTTTTTTATTTACATAGCGAATCTTTGGAAAAACAGTACGGGAAGTGGGATAGTCGTGATTTTGAATTAGGATTTTATAGCCTGATTCAATGAAACGAATTAGGTTGTCTACTAGTGTCCTGCCGACTGGTTTTTCGGCGAGTTTGTCAACAAATTGTCTTACCATTAGAGTCCATTCTTCAGAACTTAAATTGACAAATCTAGTGTAAACAGGTTGGTAATTTAATTGGATATGATGTGATAGCGCCATTAATGGAAATAAATAAACAGGAATAATCATTAAATTTTTTCAATTTTTTTGGCCTAGTTATAAATTATTTTTCCTCTGCAATCCATGGGTTTTTAATAATTTTAACTGGAAAGTTTACTTTATCATAAACAATTTGACTTTCAAAATATTCAAATGGATTTGAACATTGATATGGGATAATTTTAGTTAATATTGCATTTGGTAAGTTTATTTCTCTGAACTTTTCAGCATCAGATAAATTGCTAAACTTTGCACACTTCCAGGTTTCACCTGTATCTGGTTGTTTTTCCAATATACATGAATAATAATTTTCTTGTAATTTGTTTGAAAAATCAAATAGTTCTTTTAAATTGATATCCGTAAAGTTTGTTTCTTTTACTGTTGTCATTAAAATACTTTAATCATGTTTAAAATAAATAGAAATATCAATTTTTTTCACACGCAAATTGACTCTGATTTTTTCGCATACGGGTTGTGGGCAGCTTTTACCTTAGGAAATTTACCGTATAAATTTGATAAACTATCTGTGTTAAATGCAACTGATTGGGCCGCAAGTTTTTTAATTTGTTCTGGTGGTGTTGAACCAATATGACTAATACCATGCTTATCTTCTTTAATTTCAGAATGCCAAACAGAACTGAATCCTTCTAAAATACTAACCAAGTTCCATGCAGCAGGTGCCCAGTCAGATTGATGATAACTTGAGTTAGTCAAACAAATTTTTTTATTTATTTCAAAGCGTCCATTTGGTGTTAACATATAGTAGTCAGGAGCTTTACGAGGATATTCTGGACTATGAACAATTTTACCAATATATTGTCCACCCTCATAAGGTGTTCCATCGCGTCCATACATTAAAAAATAAATTTCCAAAATGTTTTCAGGATTTGCCAATACATCAAAATATTCGGGATTAGACTTTTCAAATAACTTGTAATCTCCATTAATTCTTTTAATTGTTATTTTATTAACTTCCATTAAAATCAATTACAATAGGTTATAATTTAAATCAAATTCAATTTTTTTAAAAATATCTAATATTAATTAATTATAATGACAGAATTATGGTATGAAAATCCAAAGGTATTATTTGAAGAGCCTGACCAATTTTTACCAGTCAACGAACTAACAAGTACACAAAAAATTAATGCATTAGCCAGGCTTGCCATTTATAGTGCTGGAGCGATATATTTATTTAGATTGGATAATAAGTTTTTATCAATTTCACTTGTAATCATTGCGATTAGTTGGCTTTTAGGCAGTACTGAAAACTTTATGTCGTCTGAAATGAAAGCTAATGTAAAGGCCTGTCAAAAACCAACAATTGACAATCCATTTATGAATTTTACTATTGGTGACTTAATTAGTAATCCAAACAGATTAGAAGCTTGTGATTATGAAGATTCAAAACAATTAATAAGAAAAACTTTTAGATCGCATTTACATACTGATTCATCTGATATTTGGGGAAAATTTATATCCGATAGAAATTTTTACACAATGCCAAACACAAATATTGTTAATAACCAAATTGGCTTTGCTAATTGGTGTTATGGTGGAAGCGGTGAGTGTAAATCAACTGGTAAAAACTGTCTAAAGTATAGAGACCCTGTTTATCACAGAGGAAGAATTACAAATTTAGATGATTAAAAACAAAATTAGTTTAATTAAATAATAAAATATCTATTTAATTAATGAGTAATTATGCAGATATTAATACTGGGTTTACGTTAAGTTCTCATATTTCACCGGAGAAAACTGAAAATAAACCAGTTACTAAAAATAAATTTGTTTCAAAGGAAGAACCTGAGGTTTGGTCTCACGGACATTGGATTTTACCTGAAAAAAAATCCCACGTAATTGACAACGAAACCGCTTTATTAACTCCAGGAATTACAAAAAGAGATAAAGTACAAATGAAACTAAATGATGAATTTAATCCAAATGATTTTAATGTTCCTTATAAAAATAACTTGCCGACCAATAACTGTAATCCCAGGTCTGGTTTTTATTACACTAATAAAGATGTTGGTGCTGGTCGTGGTTTTGGTAATTTAGAAATTTCAAATGATATTAGATATGGAGATGCATCACGTCATGATACTAAAGAATTTAAGGAAGTTAAAGAAGGCAAACAGTTTTTTGATTATCAATTTCAGTATTTGGATAGAAATTTTCAGGACCCATCGCATATTGTTATGCCAATTCCAAGAGGAGGAGAATCAACCAGAAAACAAAACCAACTGAGTGTAAACACAATGAGAGAAGATGCTTCGGATTTTGAAGCCAGAACAAAAACAATAAAGTTTAATTATTAAAAAATAAAAATTGATTTTATTATTTGATATTTATATTTATTATCCAGTTTTTAATGAAATATACAGAAATTAAGGAAACATCCTTATCCAGCAAAACTAATAAAACCATTAAAAACAAAGGAACAGGGGCTGGTGGTGCAAACACTGTGTTGAATGGTGGAGCATATGAACAAATAACAAGTATTGAAAAACTACTCGAAAAAAAAGGTTGGGAAAAAAAATCATTTGAAACAAATACAGACTATTATTTTGTTAAAATTGATGGAAACAAAAAACTAGTCTATGTTAAACAAAATGGACTTAAAACTTATATGGAACAATTTTATTCAGAGTCTGCAATTAGAAAACCAGATGAAGCCTTTTTAATAATTACTAAAAATGAAAACAAAGATTTGATTAATATTAAAATATTAGAAAAAAAATATCAATCAAAAGATGGAAGTGTTGATGTAAAACTGTGGGCTGGTCCGAGTTTAAAAAGAGAATACGAATTATATTATAACGAAAAATATCAAGTAGACTATGCATTTTCATTAAGCAAATTTTTAATTGATAAACTTAAATCTAATCAACTCAAATGGATAATTTTAAATAAAATACTAAAAGAAAATAATATTCAAACCTTTGATGGTACTGATGAAAACTATTTTGAACAAATTTATAAATGGGGATTTAATATCCAACCAGAAAAAATAAATAACACCGAACAAAATAAACCACTGAAAACAAAATCCAAGTCTAAACCAGTTGAAATAACTGTTTAGTTCCATTACTTTAAAAAGATTTTATAATTACTTCTTGAGTTTTAGCACCTGGATTTTTTGAATTAATTGAACGTTTACATTCAATAGATTCAATTAAATAACCGGGAAAGTTATCTCTTACTAATTTAACATCAGCATTACTCATAATAAATAATGAACCAGTTTTTTTAAATTCATTTGAAATAGTAAATAGTTTTATGTGAGTATCCAAATCAAAACCTCCATCTGTGTATCCAACAAAAGAAGTTGCATTTTCTGGAGCATAAGGTGGGTCCATATAGACAAAATCACCTGGTTGAACATTTTTAGCTGATTGTGAAAAATCTCCATGTTTAAATTTTACATTTGAAATTAATTTAGAAACTTGGATTAAATGTTCTGGGTCTAAAACCGTTGGATTTGCATAATGACCAAACGGGACATTAAATCCATTTGGTCCAGTTCTGTAAAGGCCGCGAAAACATGTTTTATTCAAAAAAATAAACATTGCAGCATTGTCAATCAAATCAGATTCAGATTGTTTAGACTTTGATTTAGTTTGTGCATTATATTGTTGTCTAATCCAATAATAATATGATTCTTTTGATGATATGGCTTCATCAATTGTTTTTGGTTTTTTATTTTTAATTTCATCATCATCTTCAATTTTATTGTACTGTTTAATAATTTTTTTAATTGATTTAGCTAATTTTCCAGGTTGATTTTGAACAACAGTATACATATTTATTAAATTTGAGTTTAAGTCATAAGCATTAATTGTACCGGTTACTTTAATAACACCAGAGTTTACTAAATCTAAAAATCCAAACAAAACACTACCACCACCAACAAAAAATTCATGATAATTGTTAATAGTTACAGGAAATTCTCCAATTAATTTTTCTAAAATTTGTGTTTTACCACCAACCCATTTCAAAAGTGGTTTAGTTGGGTCAAAATTAAATTGTTTACTCTTAACTAGGCTAATTGTATTTGGTTGGATGGGTTGGTTTGTTTGATTAAGTGAATTGTTTTGGTTTGACTGTTGTTTTGTTTTTTTCTTTGGTTCACTCGTAGGTGTGGGTGTAGGCGGAATTTTACCATCATCAATAAGTTTTTGTATTTTACTCATAATTAATAATTAATCATTTGTACAAAAGATTATTTAAATCAATTTTTACTTTTTTGTGGGAAAATTTATTATTTCGTTTATTTTAAAAATATTTAACCAAACCAATATAATAGATAAAATACCAATGGAAATTGACACGAACAATAAAAAAGTATTAAAATGTTTAAAATCATATTTAACTGCTAAAAAATACTATGAATCTGATATAGAAAAATCATTAGAGTATTTTAAACAATGTATCAAAATTTTAAACGACTTTAAAGAAGCCAACGTTAAAGTTACAGAAAATTTAGTTGGTATTATTGATGAAACTGAAACTGAGTGTAGCAAGTATATTACTCAAGCTATAACAACAACAATTGATAAACCAAATATTAAAAAAGTAAAATCCCCTGACGCTGATAATGAGCTTTTTGAGTTAATTGAAATGGGCGATATTCACAAATTAAAGTCATATGATTATGGTGATATTGATTTTAACATTATTAATGATTATGGATTAACTCCATTACATTGTGCAATTAGATTTGGTGACACTAGTTTTCTACGTCAGGCATTTAAATTAGGAGCAGGAATTGACCAAGCAAATAAATTTGGTCACACATTACTTGAATATGCATGCTTAGAAAAGGACCCAAATATGATTAACTTTTTAACAGCATATGGGGCAGATATGAAAAAACATTTGGAATTTAGAGAAGGGAAAAAGTATTTTAATAAAACAAATTATATTGATATTGCATTATTGGAAAAAAAAATAATGGAATCATCTAATGTATCCAATTGGAACATTAAACATTTAAGTTGGATATTTAATTTTTTAAAACCTGAAGATGAAATTGATATAAGTTTTTGTAACCCAACAAATTCAACGATTCCAATTAAGCCAATCACAATTAGAGAATTAATTATAAAACTGGACTTAATGATTGAAAATTTTACCCCAGAATCAAGAAATACATACATTGATATTATTAAAGATGAATTATCTCATACACTTGCATTTAAACTAGGATGTCCATTAAAACCCTTAGAAATATTATTATGTAATTTAGTTCCATTCTTAGAAGAACCATTTAGTTTAAAAATTAATTGGATAATAAGTTTAGAAGTTAAATTTCTAATTTTAAAAATATTAAAAAATAAAATACGTATAAATACTAAGGAACTTAAACAAGAACTTTCTGAATTATTATATTTATCTTACATTAAACCGGAAATAATACCAGAAGGTTTAATTCAAATAATTGTCCTTCAATGGGTAAATAAAATAAAAGTTTAGTTATTTTGTAAAATAATATTTTTTTCTAATATAATAATATATAATATGAGTTCTAATCGCTTAATTTACGACAAATGCGCTTATGCTACTGAAATTAAAGAAAGCACTAGTCCATTAGAATACAATTTATTCAAAGGCAAATATGAAAACTGCAAACAATGCCCTGCTGGTGATTTCACTAATGTTGTTGAATTTGGAGCCCGTGCTGATGTTGAAAATGAACTTTATGGTTTAAACAGACCTGGAACCTTATGCCCTAGCTTAAAATTTAACCCTGCTACTGAATTTAAAGTACCTGATTTTTCACCCGCTGCTATGTGTGAAAACATTCACTACCTTACCCCTAATAATTTGGAAAAACCCAAAACTAATATGTTAAACGAAAAGAATCTTGGTATCAACTTTTGCCCCATTAAAACTAAAGCTGAAGGAGAAAGATAAAGCCAATTGATTCAATTCATTCTGATTAAAAAAATAAATCATTTACTATTATTTATTTTTATAAAAAGTTATAAAAAAAATCTTATCTTATAATATAGGCTAAATGTCATTCAATAGAATAAAATACGACAACGCAGCTTACGACCTCCAAATGGGAAGAAGTACTGCACCTGGCGATTACAGATTATATGCCCCTTTTGCTGAAAATTGCAACCAATGCTATTCATACACTGGTCCTATCGGTGCTAAATCTGATGTTTCTTTAGTCAAAAAACCCATGGATTTATGTTTTAAGGACATGGCTGATGCTGAATCACAACTTTCATGGAGAAACCAAAGACTTGGCAAAACTAATGAACAATCTAACCCTCTTGCTAATGCAAAGTTAGAACATAAACCCGTTTGCTCAAACCAATTAACACCTGAAGACACCAGGTTTACTCATCCCCTTGACAACTACCGTGGTATGAGTTTAACTGATTTAATGCTTGAACCCTATTTACATGTTAACCCTCAATGCCATATTCAAGAATCAGGAGACCGCATTGGTTTAAATTCTAGATTACAATCAAAAGACACATTTAAATTAAGCCCTCAAGATTTTTGGGACAAAGGTGAAGCTTTACCTAAAGAAATTCCTACAGCTAAACAAACTTGTGACATTTAAAAATACTGATGGGGTTTTAATTATATTACGAGTATTTTAGTTTAAAAATAAAATGTATCTAATAATAATATGTCAAGTATTTTATTAGGTCCATTGGCACAGAATAAAGCATCAAAAAAACTAGATGGTGTTTATAATTCTAATATTAGTGGCAAAATGAATATAATTGAACAAAGACAAGCAATACAAAATCGTTCAAATCCAGAATTTCTTAATCAATTTGATGACTTGCGTTTTGATAATATTAGTGCACCAGTTGGAGTAAACGAAGCATTTACTACAGTATCAGGCATGAATACATCATTACAAAGAAATTTAGATTTTGCAAATGGTTATTCTCAATTTGCTCATTCTGACATGCACTATGATGTTGTTAGTAAAGAAGAATTTGTTCATAATAATATGACACCTAATACTTCCAGAAGGGATTTTGATGTTAATTCAGATAGAACCCAAAGAAAACTGGAAACATTTACTGGTGCTTTTGAACATTATACACCTAAAAAAGAAAAACACCACCTATTTGAACCCATGGCTGATTTAACATATACTCATGGTATGCCTGCAATAACAAATGCTATTTCAAATAGATTTTTACCTTCTAATAAAAACAACTATGGGAACACACCATTTGAAACAAATGTTCGTGTTCGCCCAGGTCTAGATAATAAAAATCAACAAGGAAACCATGCAGTTTATCGTATTATGCCAAAAAATGTCGATGATTTGCGTAGTGATATTAATCAAAAAACAACTTATGAGGGAAGAAGAAATGAAGCAGTTAAAAAAGGAGAATTCAGAGGTCCTGACCCTAACCTGACAAAATTTAAATTACCTGACCACAGAGAAACTAAATTTGATGACTTACTTCCTAGTAAATCTCATGTTGATGCTCCTAAACAAACAGGAACCTACACAAATGTTACAACTATGAGAAATGAAAAAGAAAATTACAAGCCTGGTCATGCAGTTAACACTAAAATGGGCGATGGTCCTGATAAAGGAAAAACTCGTTTTGAACCAAGTAAAAGAGAAAACTATTTAAATGACAACACACATGCGATAAATGCAGTAAATAATAAACCAGTTATGACAAATGCAAAATCATTTACTGCATATGAAAATCAAAGAGTAACAACTAATATTGAATATCAAGCCCCATTAGGTTCATCACAGTCAGGTTATGTAATTGATTACAATGATATCCCGTTAACTACTGCTCGTGAATTAATGATTCATAATGATAACATACTTGGTCCAAGTTCAGAACAAAAGTCTTATGTTTTTTCAAATGATATGGTTTTACCTGTTACCAAAAGACAAACTATGGACAATCAAGATGTTTTGGGACCAACTTCAAATATTAAAAACTCTACAATTTATTTTACTGATGATGCAAAAACTACACAACGTCAAACAACATCATATAGTGTAGCTCTTAATGCTCAAGGTGAAATAAAACAAGGAAAAATACACAATGGGGATGAAGCCAAAATGACAATGCGTGCAAACACATCACATAATATTGTATCAAATGCAACTGGTGAAGTTAAACAAGGGTCTATATATTATACAGATGAAGCTAAAATGACTTTACGTCCAGGAACATCCCATAATATTGTATCAAATGCAACTGGTGAAGTTAAACAAGGGTCTGTATATTATACCGACGAAGCCAAAATGACTCAACGTCCCGGCACATCACATAATATTGTATCAAATATTGTTGGTGAAGTTAAACAAGGTTCAATTCATCATACAGATGAAGCAAAACTTACTCATCGTCAATCAACATCTCATAATTTAATTTTAAATACAACAAGCGAAGTTAAACACACAAATATATTAAATGGAGATATGGCAAAACCAACCATAAAACAAACAACAATAATTAATAATCACACAGGTATGGTAGGTTCAGATAACAGTTCAAACCATTATGTTCGCGATTTATCTGATACTGCTAAAACCACCATTAGACAACAAACAGAGAATACCCAACACATTGGTCATGCTAACTCTAATATTAATGAAGCATCATATGTTCGCGATTTATCAGATACTGCTAAAATCACCATAAGACAACAAACAGAAAATACCCAACACATTGGACATACTAAATCTTCTGACAAAGCAGGTACATATGTTCGTGATTTATCTGATACTGCTAAAACAACCATAAGACAACAAACAGAAAATACCCAACATATTGGACACACTAAATCTTCTGACAAAGCAGGAACATATGTTCGCGATTTATCTGATACTGCTAAAACAACCATAAGACAACAAACAGAAGATACCAAATATATTGGTCACACTAAAGCATCAGATAAAGCAGGTACATATATTAAAAACTATAATGATATTGCAAAACCAACAATAAAACAAACTACCATTATCCAAACACCTGGAGGTAGAGTTGGTAACAGTAATATGGGTAATTATACAGACTTGATGGATACCATGAGAACAACCACCAAAGAAACTACAATGTTAGAAGACTATACTGGAGGTGCACATGGAGAAATTGAAGCACCTAGTTCACATGAAGCAGCAAATAACATGTGTATTGATGAACGCCGTGAAATTTCTACATATTCCCGTGCACCAAATGGAAAAGGTGACTTAAATGGACCATATATTGATAGAGATAATGTAAGACTTAATGACCCAATATTATTTTCATATGTTCCACATCCACATAAAACACTTGACCACAGTGTAATGCCAACTACATCTAGAGATACAATTGAAAAAGTATATTCAATGAGTAAACCAGTTATTGAAACATCATCATATTATGTAAATCCTTACTTTATAAATACTTTAAAGACAAATCCTCTTGTAAATGATATATATCACCCAAAAAATGTATAAAGCTTTTGGAGATTTTCAAAATAATTATCCTGAACTAAAAGGAGTAAATCCATTTTTTAATTCCCACCCCATTGGAAAAACTTATCCAAATGATTCGGATGTAATTGGTTCTTTAACTTTAGCCGGAGAAATACATAAAGAAGTAAGAAGATTTTTACAACCATATTTAAGACCAGGAGTTAAACTAACAGATATTGCAAGTTTAATTGAACTAAAAACCACAGAACTAACCGCTGGTATCACTAATGCAAATCCAGTAAACAAAGGAATAGGATTTCCAGTAGGGTTAGCAATTAATGAATGTGCTGCACATTTTCATCCGGCTCCTGGTTCAACTCAAACACTTGGTAAATCTGATATTGTAAAAATAGATTTTGGTGTTGAAGTAAACCAATGGATTATTGATTCTGCATACACTGTTTACTTTGATAGTAAGTACGATGTTTTAGCAGAAGCTGTTCGTGATGCCACATATACTGGAATTAAAACAATAGGAATTGACGTAAATATTCCAGAGTGGGGTGCTAATATTCAAGAAGTTATGGAATCTTATGAAATAAAACTAGATGGTAAGACATATCCTATCCGAGCGATAAATAACTTAGGCGGTCACAATATTAAAAAGGGCATTATTCATGGCGGAATATTTTTGCCAGCAGTTGATATGCGAGGATATTGGCCTGCTGACTATAAATTTAAAGAAGGGGTGTATGCGGTAGAAACTTTTGGTTCAACAGGAATAAATAATGTAAAAGAAAAGAATGAATGTAATCTATATAGAATTAACCCTGACACATATAAAACAGCTGATCCAAATAAAATAGGTAAAGAAACTGGAAAATTTTTAACAGAACTTTATGCAAATTTTAAAACATTGCCTTTTACTGATAGATATGTTGAATTATTCAATATAAATAATTACAAGTTAGAACTAAATAAACTTCAAACTAATAAACTAATTCATGGTTATCCCCCTGCTTGTGTAAATTCTGGTGCATTTACTGCTCAATATGAACATACGGTTTACATTGGAGAAGGCAAAAAAATAGTTTTTTCTCAAAGTGAAGATTATTAAAACTGTTGTTTTATTGAATCTAACTGCGTGAAGATTATTAAAACTGTTGTTTTATCAAATCTAACTGTGTGAAGATTATTAAAATTTTCCATTTTATTTAATTAACATAAATATTATATTAATTAATTAATTGTAAAAAAACATTTAGACTTTGATAATACCCATATTAACATCTTTCATAATATCTTTATAAAGATCTAATATTAATTCTTCTTCTTCATTTTCATCTTTCTTGATAATTTCATCAGTGTGAGTTAATAGAATTTCATTCATATAATTATAAGCAGATATAATATGTGATTTAGACCGAGCTCCTGTGATAATAATGTTACCTTTTTGAAAAACAAAAATACTAACTTCTTTCTGTTCAACATTCTCTTTGGCTGGTACATACTTAATAATTACACAAGCGCGAATACATGGTTCATATGATGCTTTAATTTTCTTTTTAAGTAAAAGATTATATAACTTGTCTCTATCAATTTGCATTGCAACTTGGTAATTAGAATTAATCATATCGATTTTAAAGTCCTTTACAGTAATTTTATCAGATTCTTCAATAAATTCTTTTTCGCAAATTTTACCATCTTCAATTTTAGCCTTAACTTCCTTAAGTTTACTAATTAGTTTGTTAAGTGCTATGTTAATATTTTTAATTGATTTACACCCAGACATTTGAACAGAACCGTTTCTAAATAATTTCATATTAATTTTTGGGGCTTCATTTAAATCTTTACATTGACCTTGGCCAACACGAACAACCACAGTAATTTGATTATAAAAATGATTTTTTGAAGTATCTTTTTGTTTAGATTTGTTATCAACTTTTTTAATTCTTTTTGGTTTATTTTTTATGGTAATTAAAGTTCTCATTCTTTCTTTATTCATTTTAACTGTTAGAATATCGTCAGAATTTAATTGTAAGTACTTTTCGATATTAGGTATATTTAACCTAGTGTTAAGTTTGCATGATGCACACATCGTTGATACGCTGATACCAGCAGGGAGATTTTTAATCTCAATATCCTCAACGTTGAGGTAATCTGTAAACTCGAAAGTATCCCATCTTGATTTTATAGACATTAGTTATATATATAGAGAAATAAATCTTTAAGTATTATTTTTCATTTTTTTATATAGGAAGTTCGATCTTTATATAGGAAAAATACAAAATAATGACTTTAATTAGTTTGTTCCCGGAAAACTTTGCCAGATGATAATCACAATGAACAAATAAGATTTTCTAATAGTAATTAATATTATTTAACATTATGATTAATTCACCAATAAACTTAGAAATTTTCATGGTTATAATTTTACTGGGGGTTTATATTTGGAAAAAAAAAGTGGAAACTAAAAGTGGATTTTTTGTAATTGGAACTTTAATTTTTAGTTTATTGATTTTTCAATTGGCATTATTTTATTTTAATTTAAATAATAAGTTAAGAACTGAAGAATGTTTAATTTCCCAAACCAAACACCAAACACAACAAATAATTCCAGTTGATATTGCAAAACCTAATTTACTATCTAAACCATTTAATCAATTTTTTATTAATACATCACATAATACCTATTTACCATGCAATCAAAATGGTGATGTTGCATCAACTAAAGCAATAACCAATGCGCTTGAGATGGGAGCCCGTGTAATCGAATTAGATGTTTTTACGAAAAATAATATTGGAAATTTACCGGAAGATTTAAAACCTGTTGTTGTCCATGGAATTAAATTAGACACTGGTGATGTATTTACAACAAGTCAGTTAGACCTAAAAGATTGTATTCAAACAATAAGTAAATTTGCCCAAACCACTTCTGACCCAATTTGGATAGATATTGAATTAAATACAAATAATGTTTCCACAAAAAAACAAATAAAACAAATATTAACTCAGGAATTTGCCGGAAAATTACTCGGGCAGGAATTTAAAGTTTCAAATGGGAAAAAACATTTTTCACAAGAACCAATTGGTAGTTTATTAAATAAAATTATTTTAACAACAAGCAAAAAATTAGTTTTACCAGAAGATAATGAATTAGCCAATATTTTTGATTCATATGCAGGCGATAAATATTATTCAAATAACTCTGCTGATGACAAAATAAATAAAGAAATAAATAAAATTCACCGAGTATATCCTGCCGGTAATTTTTTAGGTCACTTGTCATTTAATTATGACCCAGAACCTTTTTGGAATAAACATATTCAGTTAGTAGCTCTAAATTTTCAAACCAATGACTGTTATATGGGAAAAAATTTATTTATGTTTAAAACATGTTCATTTGTTCATTTTTCCGAACTACCTGAATTAGACAAATTAGATTGAGACATTTGGTTATAATGAGCACGACATAAAGGCATATATTTATCAGAACCACCAACTAAAACTGCTTCTGTTGATTGAACTAGTCTAAAACTAAAAGGAGCTTTTGTTCCATCTTTGCACATATTACAAAGTGAATTTAATTTAACACATTTGTTTGACAAAGGTATTAACCGAAGAATTTCACCAATGGGTTTTTGTTGAAAATCTCCATCTAATCCTGCAACAATTATATCAATATTAAAAGATTTTAACCAATAGTCTACTGTTTCAACCAAATCAGAGAAAAATTGACCTTCATCTATTACTATTGTATCGTGTGCTTTGATTAGGTCTCGATTAATTTCATTTAAACAATTAACAACTATACACTCAACTGACTCATAGTTATGAGATGTTATTTTGTCAGAAGTATAACGGTTATCAATACATGGTTTAACAACAAGGACTTTTTTGTCTATTTTTTGTAACAACCTGATTTTTCTGATTATTTCGGTAGATTTGCCTGAAAACATTGGTCCAATTATAATTTCGAGATTTGCGCACATTAAAATACTATTAGAAATATTATTGGAAATAAATTTATCAATTTTTTCTTTAAGATGGTTTTGGTGTTATTTTCAAATAATTAGTTTAACCACAAAATAATATATATAATTACATAATATAAATCATGAGTGAAGAAAAATTTCCAGTTATTTTATCTTTTGATGTCGGTGTTATTCACTTATCATATTGTTTACTTACTCAAAAAAAATTTACAAATCCAAATGGTGCCACAAGCGTTAATTGGGATATATTAGATTGGAACAATATTGACTTAACAAATAGAGATGAATGTAAGTGCTCATGTGGTGCCAAAGCATGCTTAACACAAGTGGTAAATGGTGATACTGTTTACTATTGTAAAACACATGGTAAAAAAGCAGACACTGAAGTTGAACCATTTGACAAATGTTTTATTTCTTGTGATAAAAAATCAGGAAAAACTTGTGTATATCAAATGTCTGGTGAAAAATCCTGTGGGAAGTCTGGTTCGTATGTAAATAACGAATCATGTTACTGTACCACCCATGCCAAACAGATATATAAAACTACCGCAAAACAATCAGCCTTGAAACCTTTTAAAATTAAAAGCTCAACTACTTTAAATTTTGATGATGTTAAATATGGATTGATAATGGAATTAGAAAAAAGAAAAAATTTACTTCAGGCAGATTATGTTGTCATAGAAAATCAACCCTCTTTTAAAAATCCAAGAATGAAATCAATAGCATCAACACTTTATGATTATTATTTAATCAGAGGCATTATTGATAAGGCACAAACCCAATCTAAAATAACTCAGGTGAAATTTATGTCTCCATCAAATAAACTTAAATTAGCATCTGAAGGTGATACAAAACAATTAGTTAAAGCAAAAAGTACTGATGATACTAAAGCGTATAAATTAACTAAAAGTTTAGGAATAAAATATTGTTTGGATTTAACGGGACATTTGGTTAATTGGGTTAAACATTTTAACTCATTTAAAAAGCGCGATGATTTAGCTGACTCATTTTTACAGGGCGCGTATTTTTATACAAATGTATTAGACCTCGCTAAATCACCAAAAAAAGAAAAACCAGTTCAACCTGAAGTTATTGTTAAAACAGAAAAAACTAAATTGGTTGATTCTGGAATTATTGTAAAAACAAAAACAAAGACCAAATCTAAAAAAACACAAGATGTTGAAATTGAAGTATAAAATATTATTCTTCTAATTAAAAAAAATTGAAAATATTATTCTAATTGATATAGTATAATATTATTAATGTCCGAATTCCAATATTATTCTACTATAACTCCTACCGAAGGCGAGCTTGTTCTCGTTGTATTTACCGAAAAAACAGATTCATTTTTTGATGCTAACCTAGTTGAGTATCCTTATCGCGGCATGATGAATTATTCAGATGCTTCTAAAAAAAGGAAGGTATCTAGTTGGAACAAAATTGTTCCCTTAGATAAACAAATGGTTGCACGCGTTGACAATGTTGATACCAAGGCAAAAATTGTTGGACTATCAATTGCGTATCTTGATGATTATGTTGATGAGAAAAACTTGTCTCCTGCTGAAATTCAGGAAAAGTTAATGACTCAGTTTACTGAAAACAAGCTATTAGAAAGTTTAATTACATCTGTTTGTACAATTTCAAATGAAAAATTTTCAGATATATGGACAAAACTTGCCCATACTATTGATTCTGAACGAAGACAATTTAATGATGATAGCGAAGAAGACCCAATAAACCTTTGGCAATATTTTAAGGCAAACTTTGATGAAAAGATTGATGGGTGGTGTGCTGTTGGAGAAGTTTCAGACGAAATCAGAAACCTAATTAAAAGCCTTGTTGCAAAGAAAACCGAAAAGCCTCCAAGAAAAATAACATCGATTATTTCAATTCTATCACAAGAAGGTATTTCTAGCACAAAAAAGTTGTTTGAAACTTGTCTATCACAAACTGTAAAATGCCAGTACTCACTAAGGTATTTGGGAGCACCAAGTTTTATTTTTGAAACTTCTTCAGCTGATTCTTCACAAGAAGTTCATTATCAGTTTATTGAATCTTTAAATGAACAAATTGGTGTACTAGGTTTGTCTTCAGTGTTTGTTCAAACAAATCCTGATAGTGTTGCACAAATTGCCGATTAAATAAGCTAATTTATTTTATATAAAATAATTATATTTTATTACTTTGTATAAAATTCAAGTTAATTATTAATTCGCGTATAAAATTCAAGTTAATTATTAATTCGCGTATAAAATTCAAGTTAATTATTAATTCGCGTATAAAATTCA
>JACCDW010922336.1_pt1 | contig 51440 bp, 52 predicted proteins | sample 7449781 | NCBI WGS metagenome assembly JACCDW01 (sample SAMN15323449, study PRJNA562643) | freshwater metagenome | isolation source: river surface water | place: USA:Blue River Watershed | collected 2017-08-18
CATTGCCGCCGGATCGGATATGCCTAGCAAAGACATTAAAGAACATTTTGGAGTCGAGTAATGGGAAATCTAGCAGAATATTTTGCCGAGAACCGATATCAAGGAACCTGGCAGTTTGGAGACCGTGTATTTGGTCGTTGGAACAAAATTCCATTTATCGGAAGTGTGGGCACCGACAGTGTAGTCAGCGAAATTGAAGGACCCAGGGTCACTATCTGCTTAGACTTGCCTATTGTCTATAAGGGCCAAAAGCATTCTGTTATAGTGGTAAAACCCAAGGATATTAAGAAGCTCATTAACTATTGACCTTTAATCTAGTTTATGCTAGACTAGTAGAACTATTAAGGGTTTTTATGAAAAATTGGCTTAGACATAAACTACATAACTTTATATTTCCTTCTGAGGAAGCAGATGTTCCTCTAATGAAGAACTCTATCAGCAGTGCCAAATTAAGGACACACAGCGGCATAGACGAAGACAGTCATGAACCCATGCGTTTTACTGTTTACAACGCCCAGGGCGGTAAAATTCTAGAAACTAGAACTTATGATAAAAGAAACGATCGCTGGAATTCAAGTCTCCATGTTATTGAAAATAACGAAAACTTTGGAGACGCTATTGGCAAAATTGTATTCCTGGAAATGCTTAAGAAAGGCTAATAAAATGACCGAAAGAGAAATAGGTCATATTTTAGCCGCGCAGTTACTGGCTGCGGTTCGAAATAAAGAAATGTCCTATGTTAGCACAGTAAATGCACAGTATAGTCATTTAACAGATGACGGTCGACGTGTTATGAGCGAACTAGTTGAACTCATGTTTACTAAGGCTGTGGTCTGTGAGCAAGAACGCATTAAAAATGCCGCTGAACAGATGATGGTAGATGCAATAAAAAAATGAAACTCACTGTTCGCAAATCCAATGTTAAAATCATTCGACGAAATGATCCGTTGTTTACAATTAACGACGGCCTGACTATTACTAATAGAGCCGGATTTAACATCAGTCAAGTTTGTCCGAAGGAATACAAAATGATTATTCTAGAATGTATCAACAACGGCTGGCTTGAACCTGTGGCCTATATGACCGCAGAAGAACAACTTATTGAGACACTAAAACTATGACAAACCCGTTTCGAGATCAAGAAAAATTTATGAATGCCTGCGATCAGGCTACTCCAAGTAATAGCAATGAAGTAACTGACCCATTGGGTATTCAATTTGATTTGTATCTTAATCTTATTAAAGAAGAATATCATGAATTGTTAGAAGCGCAAGGTCTAGACATCAATCACAACAGAGTCAAAGATGCTGATCCAGTTGAAACATTAGATGCACTCATTGATATTCTAGTTGTTACTATCGGTGCCATTCATTCGATGGGTGCAGATGCAGAAGGTGCTTGGAAAGAAGTCATGCGAACTAACTTTGCTAAGATTGACAAGGAAACTGGCAAGGTGCGTAAGCGTGAAGACGGTAAAGTCCTAAAGCCTCTGGGTTGGACTCCGCCAGAATTAGCACCATATGTTAAAAAAATCTAATGTATTAAACATGACGCCTGAGGAAGCTCAGGCGTTTTTACGACGAGTCATGGGACCTCCTAAACGTAGATTAGAAGGCGATGAGTATCGTCATATGATGATGATTCTTTCTTTAAAAGACCCCATTTGCTCATCCAACAATCAGAGATTCTGGACCGACGAATACGAGCACGACAGTCGACATTATGAAATAACCTACGGCGTCGAGGACGCCCCGCTGTTATATGAAGTCGGCGATTAATAAGGCCATGGGCCTAATTGTCGCTTATATCTCTTAGTGATATATTCTTCTGCGTAGTTTTTCGCAGATGCTAATTTTAATGCGGTGCTGGCATCTGGAAGAGCTGTTTGATTTGTGGCAAAATAGCTGTTGGCCAATGCAACTTTTTGTTGATCGGTTGGCGGATTACCAGTTTGTTTATTAAGTTGTTCTTTAGCTAATTTTTCTTTAGCATCGTCGAAGCCTTTTTTAATAATTGCACTTGGGTTTGGTGCGGGACCATAATCACCTTTGGCAATCATATTTGCTTCTCTAATTCTTCTCGGTCTATCTCTTTCATCGGCTGCAACAAAACTAGCCACACGCTGCCAGTTTCCTTGTCTATATAAGTTTGTTAGATCAATTTTTTCGCCGTTGACATACACATACGAAATATTACCCAATTGGTTTTGCATACTGACAAGGCCGTCAAATGCTCCTTGCGGTATCTTTTTAACTCCGGCAGCTGCTAATACTGCCCTTACTTCATTTTCATTCCTGCTAACATCGCTAACAAACATTTCTTCTGCAAGTTCTGGAGTAATACCATTTGCCATTATCTGTTGAACCTGTGCTTCGGTCCTGCCCGGGGCAGGTTTAAGATTTGCTTCCATTTTTTTAATGGGTTGCAGTTGTGATGCCAGCTGATCTGTAGCAGCCACAGATTTTTGAAAGTTTGCTATAGAGTCTGCACTTGACTGTATCATATTTTTGTCCTTTAAGGTCCTACTTGAAACGGAGATGTTATTGCTGACCCGTAACCGCCACTTTGACCTTCACCATCGTCGACGTTAACCGGCATGTATTCGTTAGAATCTTTCATGCACATCATAGCTTCTGGACTAGTCGATACTTCTTCTAAGGGTTTCTCTTCTTGATCCTGTTCTTCTTCATACTTTGCTGTGGGTGAAGGATTTTCGTCAGGGGCGGGTTGCCTTGGGGTTTGTTCAGGATTTGGATCTACTAATAGTTGTTGGCCTCCTGGACCAATTGGATTTATACTACCAGTGTGACCAGCCCAGGGTTCATGCTCTGGAACAGTATTACATATACTTTCCTTAACACCTTGATTCACTGTTAGGTTATTTACTTCTATGGGTATATGTGACTTTGCAACTGGACCGTTCATGTGAATGACGCCAGCAGTTTCGTAGTGTCCTACTCCACTGTTTATATTACTGGTAAGAGAACTGGTTATCACAGTGTCTGTTGATGCAAAAGTTGAAACTGCGTCACCTGATTCTAAATTAATAGAACCTTGGTTTGTTTTTACATTAAAAGATATTCCAGCTTCGATATTAATACTCTTGTCGGAATACATATTAATGTTACCTTGACTTCGAATGTTTAAATCGTTGTTTGCGTAAACATGTATTTGCCCATCGGCGCTCATCTCTACCCAGTTTTCGCCATTCTTGCTGATTAGGTAGATGTGTCCTACTACATCGTCGAGTAATAATTGTGTGCCGTTACGAGTTCTAAGACGTATTAGTCTGTTGTTGCCTTCTTTATCTCCGTCGTCCATAACAAACTGATGTTGTTGTGGAGTTAATATTCCCATGACCCTACTTGGTGTTTCTCTCATTGCGCTACTGGTTGTAATACCGCGTAGAGAATCTTTATCCAAGCCCTGCATATTCAATGCATCACTAGTAGGCTTGTGTTCGACATATTTTTCAATGTCTGGGTCTTTGTCTTTTCTATTTTTAGGTGCGGCTGGTTTTGTGTCGCCTGTCCATGTCTTCTTAGCAGGAATGCCTGGAACAGATATTTGTGTACCACGCTGATATAAACAAGCGAACCAATATCCTTTGTCTAAGCGACCACCGTCTGCGAATGCCACAAGAACGCGAGCATCAATATCAGGAGGAACTGCCCACCAACCATAGCTCTTAATTGTATCTTCATATTCGGTTACATTGTTTCCTTGATCGAATATACTGGTGCTGCCAGCAAAGGGGCTAGCATAGCTTACACTTATCCATGTTTCTTCATCTTCGGGATCGCCGCCAAATGCTTCAATCCATACTTGTAGCCTTCCCATTCGCTGAGTATCATCGTTCTTTTTAACCAAGCCAATATAAACTCCTTGGCTAGGCATCGACCCTTCGTCGCCGGAGAAATAATTGCTAGGGGCTTTTCGTTGACCGAATGGTTTTCCTACTCTTGCCATTATCCTTTACCTCCTGCAGATTTAATTGATATGTGTTTGAGTTCATTTACTGCGCCACCGGGCACAGATGAAGGTAATAACAATCTATCATTGGCTCTAGTAGGAGTAGAAGTTACTCCAACGCCATAATTGTAATAATCACTGCCAGCTTTTAATCCCTCTTCCCAGCTGTTATATTTGCCATATCTACCAATAGTAGGATTGCCGCCTACTCCCATAGGATTGTTTAATGCACTAGGTCCTAGCATTGTTGTATTTCCTACCTTCCAGTTGTTTAATCCGCCTACACCATCCCTTTGCAAGGCCAGTGCTTTCATAGTATCTGCGCTATATGGCTTAACTCCGCTTACACCAGCTTCGGCGTAGGCTTTTATGTTTGCTGCTTCTATGTGCTTATAAAAATCGCCTAATTGTTGTTCATATCTAGCCTTAGCAGTTTCATATGCTTCTTTTTTAGATTTTCCTGATGCTACTAGAGCTTCTGCAACACTAACTGGGTTGTCAACTCTAGGAGGAGGATTACTGGCCAATATAGCTTTTTGTTTTTCAAGTGCGGCAGCAATACCGGGTTTTGATGATGCAGTTTCGCCTAACTGAACTCCGGCTGCTCCGCTGCCGTTACCTGTTAAATTTTCTCGCTCTGCTATAGCTCTTCTATCATCTTCTTCTTGTCTAGGTTGAACTCGTAGATCATCGGCAACACTAGGCTGCTCCAACGCCCATTCCCTAAATTGCTCCATGGTAAATTCACCGTTGATGCTTTTAGGAAGGAATTGTGACGGTATGGTCAAGTCTCTGATAGCTTTTAATTTTTGTGTCCATTTACCTTCTTTTAGTTCGTTTACAACGTTCCACACTGCATATATGCCTACAATCTGATCACTGGCAGCGAAAGTTAACATATCTTGATCGTTGTATTGTCCGTCTGGAATTTGATTTAAAAAGTATAGTAAAGGAGAACCTTGATAGTAAGGTGCAACGCCATAGTTTTTCCACACTGGTTCTCTTGTTGCCCAATCCGGATCTATCTTAGGCATTTTAGAATTTAACAATGCTTTCAAAGCAGGATCATATTCGCCGGTAAAGAAAATATTTTCCAGTGCTTTACTACCCTGCGACATAACATTAGGCATACCTAACCAGAATGGGTCAGCAAAGATTTCCATCTCTAAATTTATTAGAGAATTAGGAGCAGTCATAACCGTAAATATTTTTTCGATTAGTTTTTCATTTTCAATCTTAACAATATCTATATCTTCCTGCAGAGCATCTGGTTCCATTCTAGGAATCAAATTAGGAAATTCTGTAGTTAGATAGTTTTCCAAGATTCTTTGGAAAGTATCAGAGTCATAGTCTTCTGCATATTGTAAGCTGGCCAAAAGTTCTGATCGACTATTGATACTATTTGTTAAGCCGCTTTCTTTTAATTTTGTATTGTATGCTTTTTCTCTGTCTTTAATATCTTTATCTAGTTGTTCTTGATATTTTTTTAGCTTGTTGTATTCTTCGCGAGCTTCTTTATCGGGGCCGCCGTTATTACTTTCAACCATTGCCTTGAAAAGTTTTTCGTCCCCTTTAGCATACTTTCTTACCAAGCCTTTAATTGCATCATTGACTCTGCGTGCCTGTCTACGAAACACTTCAGTTTCTTGTCTTATAGCGGCTGCGCTATTTTTTTCGCCGTAGGCAAAAGAGGTAAGTCTTCTATTATAGTTTTGTTTATTCATGGCACCGGGGCCGGTTTCATGTCTGTCTGCCCATACTACTGGAAAACTTGGAAGGCTGTATGCATTGTTAAAGTTTAAATCAACCTTAATGACATCAGTGTTTAAGCCTGTATAGTTGTAATAATATAATTTTTGAAGCAGGCCTTCTTGTATATAATACTGCAACTTCTTGACTACTTTATCTTTGTTCTTTTCTTTATTCAATAAACTGAGTTCATCGGGATATTGATACATATCAGGCTGATCTGCTAGATATACAAAGAACACATGTTTTACTGCATGTCGTTGTCGTATGTAATCAAATGACTTATAAACAGAATGAGTTTCCACTCTAAAAAACTTATAGACTTTGCCGATTTGAGATTCTAATACTGCTTTGTTGGCGTTACTGGTTCCCTGAGCATCATCTGTATTTTTACTTTTCTTACCTAACAACAAATCTGCAGATTCTTTGGTGCCTTGCAATACTTTATTAATATGGTTTACTAGTGTGGTTCCTGGCCTGGCTGTGACGTTAAACTTGCCAAATGCTCCCCCAATACCAAACAGCCAGGCGCCCTGAACTGCTGAATCGGCTTTGCCTTTATCAGTAAAGCTAAATTTAGCAATCTCATTTTGAATGATGAAATGATATTCATCATGATAATCGTCTTGTGCCGCTGGGTTGTCTCCGCCCGGGGCAGCAGTTTTGCCGGCCTTTTGTCTTGCTTCGGCGTATTTGTATTCTTTAGTCTCTAACGCATTTTGTAATTTTTGAAAATATTCTCCGACTGTTCCGGCTGATAATTTTGTTGTTTCTTTAATGGGCTGAACTAGATCGGTTTGAGAATGGTAATTATAAGGAATATATCGAACATTATATTCTGTTCCCTTTTCCATAACACTGGCCTTTACTTCGTTCGCTATAAACATTATAGGCCAAATGTATTTGTATTCACTGCCTTCCTTTGGCATATTTTCAGAAATAATTTCTATTTCTAATAAAAACCTTGCATCCAAATGGTTTTCCATGCCTAACTGCCAGGCCGCTGCTTTGATATAGTCAAATAGACTCATGCCTAGTGGCTCATAGATTTTCATATCCCCGTAACCATGCATTGCTGTAACTGTAAGTGCATTTGGTGCTATGTGAGTTTCCCAGGATATATCGCTGATGACATATCGACCGGTGGTGGCTGTTTCGGCAATGACAATACCTGATCTTGGATCTAAATTTTTAACGTCTTGCGGGTGAACTATAGTTAATCGTGAATAATAGGTATGTGCCACTTTAACCTCCGTCGTGTAATTGGTGCCATGGACTGCCGGTAGTTAAACCTTGACCTCGACGGCTTTTATTCGAACGACTGGGTTCATTGCCTCGTCTATCTTGTCCCATATTTTCTCTATTTCTTTGTCTTTGTCTTTGTTTTTCTTCTTCCTGACGTCTTAGTAAATCTGCAATTGGATCAGATGAACTTCCGGGGGAAGCAGAAGGCGTAGTTGTTGCGCCTGGCACCGAAGAGCTTCCTCGACGATAATTAGGATCTGGCTTGGCTTTATCTAATGTGTTCCATAATGTGCCTTTTCCGTCTTTACTCCATGTAACCGGAGTAGAATCTTTATATAGCGCAGGATCTTGCGGCTTTCCATTATTAATTACTTCCCAGTGAAGATGTGCGCCAGTGGAGCCGCCTGTATTACCCACATGACCGATTGTTTCGCCTGCTTTGATTGTCTCTCCTGGTTTCCACTTTGGTCTTTCATCCAAATGAGCCATTCTGTATTGTTGTCCTGTAACAGGATCTTCTACAACAATTTGATTGCCGTACCCATGGCCATTTGCACCCATTTGATAGGTATTTTGTTTGACTATCAACGGTTTGTTTGCATACATAGGGGTTCCGGTGCGAGCTGGGAAATCCTGGCCGCCATGAAATTGCTGATTGCCTGGCTTTAATGGATTATCTCTCGTTCCATAAGGAGAGCCAACTCTAGCAGACATTAGTTAACTCCTGCTAGTTTTTCCAGCAATGCCGCATCCCTAGGAACAAAAACTGTCATGCCGGACTTAAAATCCCATATAGGATCTTTTATTATGTCGGCATTGGCCAAGGCCACTATCCACCAAAGTCTACTGGAACCATATTGTTGATAGCTGAACAAATCCATTCTGTTTTCACATTCAGCAGGAACAATAATATATTCTCCCTGGGTGTTATTAATCTTAGGTAACTGTGCAACATCTAGAAAAAATTTTCTAAATCCAGTGCTTCTTAAATAACTTTTATTGGTGTAAAGACTTGTTTTTGCCATAATCAGATATACCCGTCTTTACTTAGTTTCCCTGCGGCAAAATCTGGTAGTGTAAATTGTTTTACTGTTTTTGCAATATTTTGCTGTAGCAACAATGTTATGCTGACCTGAAAGAATGCAGGAAGATAGATAGAATTATCTCCATCAGTTCTAACCTGTAATGCATCATTAACTACTGTCACACCATCGCCTGGTGTTACTGTGGGCATTCCGTATGTGCCTCGACCAGCGCCGGCATTAGTTGGCATGCTTCTATTGCCTATATTTTCAACACTACGAGGAACATCTCTGTTATTAACTATGCCCGGGGTGCCTTTAATATAATCTACATCTTCAGGAAACGTTATGTTGAATCTACTAATAACTACTGGCACATTATAAAATATAGGATTGCCCATGGCAAAGAATCTCAAAATCCTTGGAGGCTGTCCTCTTTCTCCATCTTCTCTACCGTAGTTCATTTTTGTATAGATACGCAGGAATCTAATGGCATTTTCGCTGATTCCAAAATGTTCTACTGTATGGCTGCTGAATTTACACTGCAAAGTTAGCTGTGGATTTTCAGTTTTAGCATAGGCATATGGTTGATAAATTGTATGTGTAAGGTTGAAAGAATCGTATTTGACGTCATTACTGTAGTCAATCTGAGGCGTATATGGAAATTCCAAAACGGTGGGTCCGCCTGCTATTGGGTTTCTTGGTCTTAGGTATACGCCGCTGTAGTTCATATTAATATTTATCGTATAATAATATATAGTTTTAATTGCCAAAGGTCTTGACTTTACTTGCAAAGGTGTTACAATAATTCTATGACAACCGCGAACCCACAAGCCAAACAATACTTAACCAACAAAGAATTGCTCAAAGAAATACACTTGAGTAAGAACAAATACAGTAGCTACACCAAACCAGAATATGCTGACTATGATTTAATTCTGCCGGATCCTAGCAAAATCAACATACGAACTGTTGCCGAAGCTAAAAGAAATCGAGCACTTAAACTTAGTCAACTAGCACTGGTAGAGGCTCAGAAAACTAATCCAAAAACAAAACTTGCAGAAGTTGAAATCGATTATAAAAAAGTCAGTAAGCAAGATGTTGTTTTTAGGATTATGACACATGATCATATTCCATTAGAGCCTGGGCGCAAGAAGACGCCCAAGAGCCGAGGTGATCACCATTCGAAAGTAAATTTTCCTCCTTATCAACATTGGAAGTTTGACGAGAACGATGAACTAATCTGCGTAGGCAAGAGCCATTGGCGCGGCGACATTCATACCGGGGAATTCTGCTTAGAAGGTACTATTACCAACAAGCTGGCCAAGAGCTATATGCTATTAGTAGAAAAATACAGTATGCGATTTAACTGGCGTGGCTATACTTACGTAGATGAAATGCGTAGTCAAGCACTGCTACAATTGAGTCAAATTGGATTACAATTCGACGAATCAAAAAGTCAAAATCCATTTGCATACTACACTGCTGCCATAGATAATAGCTTTACTCGTATTCTTAACATTGAAAAGAAAAATCAAATGATACGTGATGACCTGCTGATTGAAATAGGCAGTAACCCCAGCTTCACTAGACAATTTGAACATGAAGCACAAATGCGTGACGAGCGTGATCGTCTTGCTAATCTAAAATCTGAGGATTATTAATGAGCCAGCTTTTTAAACGAGCCGCAGTTTTTACCGATATTCACTTTGGCATGCGCCAAAACAGCAAAGCCCATAATGATGACTGTATGGATTTTGTTAAATGGTTTTGTAAGACTGCACGTGAACAAGATTGTGATACTGCTATCTTTATGGGCGACTGGCATCACCATCGTGCCACTGTCAATGTCAGCACATTGAACTATACGGTAGATGCTGTTGATTATATCAGTAAACACTTTGAACGCTTTTTCTTTATTCCTGGTAACCATGACTTGTATTACCGGGAGAAGCGAGACTTAAACAGCGTTCCATTTATTCGTAATCAGAAAAATATTGTTTTGATTAACGATATCTATACTGAAGGCGAAGTCAGTCTTGTTCCTTGGCTTGTGGGCGACGAGTGGACTAAGATGAAACGCTTAGACAGTCGTTATGTATTTGGACACTTTGAACTGCCCAGCTTCAAAATGAATGCTATGGTAGAGATGCCAGATCATGGCGGGCTCAACAGCGAACATTTTCCCAATCAAGAATATGTGTTCTCTGGGCATTTCCATTTGCGTCAACAACGGGGCAACGTTCACTATACTGGAAATGCTTTTCCGCATAACTACAGTGATGCATGGGACGATGATCGAGGCATGATGACATTAGAATGGGGCGGCGCTCCGAAATATATTGCATGGCCAGATGCACCCAGTTTCAAAACGATAGATCTTACACGATTGATTGAAGATCCGGATCGCTACATGAACAAGAACACGTTCTTGCGTGTAACCTGCGATGCTGACATTAGTTTTGAAGAAGCTACATTTTTAAAAGAAAATTGGCAGGAAACATACAACCTGCGTGAAATTAATCTGATACCGGCCAAACGTGAAGAACATTCCCAAGACTGGAGTGGTGATCTTCATTTCGAAAGTGTTGATCAGATTGTTGTTGGCCAATTGGCTGCTATCGAAAGCGATGTTGTAGATCGCCAAGTGCTCATTGACATCTACAATAGTCTGCATGTATAATATAGATCCATGATTAAAATTAAAAATCTCACTGTTCGAAACTTTCTCTCGGTAGGTAATGTTACACAGGCATTACGATTTGACCAACATGGCCTGACTCTAGTCTTAGGTAATAACCTTGACTTAGGTGGGGATGGCAGTCGTAATGGTACTGGTAAAACTACTATTGTCAATGCCCTAAGCTATGTCTTATACGGCAATGCTCTTACTAACATTCGCAAAGACAACTTAATCAACAAGACTAATCAAAAGAACATGTTGGTTACCTGCGAACTAGAAGTCAATGGCCATAACTATAGAATTGAACGTGGTCGTAAGCCTAATGTTCTGCGTTTTGTAGTAGATGATCGTGAAGTGGATCGCGGAGAAACAGAAGAACAACAGGGAGAAAACCGAGAGACTCAAGAAGAAATTGAACGTCTGCTTGGAATGGGCCATGATATGTTCAAGCATATCTGTGCTCTTAATACTTATACCGAACCATTCCTTAGCCTTAAAGCCAATGATCAAAGAAACATCATTGAACAGCTACTAGGTATTACTCAGCTTAGTGAAAAAGCAGATTTGCTAAAAGAGTTAATTAAAAATACCAAGGATGCTATTAAAGAAGAAGAATATCGTATAAAGGCAGTAACTGATGCAAACAATAAAATTAAAACATCTATTGAAGATCTCGAACGTCGTAGTCGTCTTTGGCAGGCCAAGCAGAGAGAAGATCTTGAAAAACTTGACGCGACAATAACAGAACTATTGAATATTGATATTCAGCAAGAATTAGAAAATCACAAACTGTTATCTAAGTGGCAGCAAAACGAAAAAGAACTCAAACAACTTAATAAAGATCTTGCTCGTCATCAAAGTAACTGTAAGAAGCTAACATCTAACATTAATGAACTGCGTAGTGCTCTGACTAAAGCAGAGGATCATAAGTGTCATGCCTGCGGCAATGATATTCATGACAGCAAGCAGGCTGAAATGACCAACGAGATCAGCACTGCTATTAGAGAGTTAGAAAAAGAACTGGCCACTGAGAATGCCGCACAATTAGTAGTAGACACTAGGATCAAAGACTTAGGTAGTATTGGCAGAGCACCAAAAGTTAAGTATGATAATATCGACGATGCTGTCAATCATAAGAGCACATTAGAAACTGCACAGGATCAATTTGAGCGTAGAGCTTTAGATGCTGATCCTTATGTGGAACAGATTGAACATCTCCAAACTTCTGCTCTAGAAGAAATTAATTTTGAAAACATTAATGGCTTGACCAAGCTCAATGAGCATCAAGAGTTCTTGCTTAAACTACTGACCAGCAAAGACAGCTTTATCCGTAAGCGTATTATCGAACAAAACCTTAGCTACTTGAATCATAGACTGGCACATTATCTCGAAAAGCTAGCATTACCCCACGAAGTTAAGTTCCGCAGTGATTTGGAAGTGGATATTACACAACTTGGACAAGAGTTTGACTTCGACAACCTAAGTCGCGGAGAACGCAATAGACTTATCTTGGGCTTGTCATGGGCATTCCGTGATGTCTATGAAAGTCTAAATCGTCCAATTAACCTGCTGTTCATCGACGAAATGATCGATTCGGGTATGGATGCCAATGGTGTAGACAGTGCATTGGGCTTGCTCAAAAAGATGGCCAGAGAAAATCGGAAGAATATCTTCTTAATCAGCCACCGCGATGAACTGGTCGGCAGAGTAAATAACATACTACAAGTTGTTAAAGAGAACGGATTTACAACTTTCAATACTGATATTGAAATGGTAGAGGCATAAAATGACAGAACAAACACAAGTAAACACACAAGAAGAACTGGTTAAGCAGTTCCAAATCTACGTTGAAGAGAACGAAAAATTCACAACTAAAAAAGTAAAGGCTGCTGCTGGCCGTGCTCGTAAGGCACTACAAGAAGTAGCTAAACTAGTCAAAGCTCGACGCAAAGAAATTACAGAAGAAAAGGCCGCACTGTCAGTTAAATGACATGGCTATTTGAAAATAACGTTGTAGAACAATTACCTGAGGACTGTGTTGGATATGTTTATTGCATTACCAACACTGTCACAGGTCGCATGTATATTGGCAAAAAACTGGCAAAATTTTCTAAGACAACTTACAAAACTGTTAAACTCAAAAACGGCACCAAAAAGCGCAAAAAAATTAAATCTAAAATCGACAGCGATTGGCAACTATACTGGGGCAGTAACGAACAACTCAAGGCAGATGTCCAACAACTAGGCGCAGACAAATTCACACGTGAAATCTTACATTATTGCTCAAGCAAGGCTATTTGTTCATATCTCGAAGCAAAAGAACAATTCAACAGACGTGTATTAGAATCCCCCGATTACTACAATAACATTATAAATCTCCGAGTGCATGGCGCTCACATCTTTGGCAAACTCTAGGTCTAAGCACTACTGATAATGCCCGCACCGGCAAGTTAATTAAGGTGCCCGAATCCGTTCTGATGTGTGACGGTAGGAATTTCCGTGCAGTAGCGGAGACATGATTGCCACTAACCTGCCGCCGGCAGGATGAAGCGTTAGTCTTGAAAGACGCTGGCAAGTGTATGTATAGACAAAAAGAGCAGGCAACGGTGAGCTATTACGACCTGCAAGAATTAGGGTGTTAATCTATCAGCTAACTAATTCTGCGCCAAAGTGCTACGTGAAAAGGTACAGCATGACCGCCTTTACCCAATGGGTTGTAGTGATAGATTGCGATAATGGGCCTCAGACAGGTATTCATTATTTTTACATTTAGCCCTTAACAGGGCTAAGTGCGACTGCAAAACCTTGACAAATATATCTTCGTAAGTATCGTTAGAAATGATAAAAAAGAATCTAAAGAATTGTGTTTTGTAGCGTAGCGTATAAAACAGAATTCTTAGTTGTTCTATGAACAACTTAACTTATCTTAGTTCTTGAGTTAAAGTCTCTTTTGGCTTTATGCCTCGATCTAGACTTATTTTGTCCTTGAGTATTTTAAGGAATACCATACGTTCATCATGGCTCATATTCCACACAGTATCATAGCCCTGTGCTCCGTATATGGCCAATGTAGCTACGTCTTCGATTATGGCTTTTGACTCTTTTTCTAAATTATTTAGAAACTTCATGATTTCAGGGCCGGACTTAATGGCCAAAAGCCTCATTCGAAAAAAGTTGTTGGATTCAAGTCAATATTAGATTCATATTCTTCGCCACAACTGTTACAGTTAACGCTGAAGTTCTTAGACATACCTTTTTGTGCCATACTCATGATAGACAGTTCAATTTTCTTAAAGTCCGGTTGGCTTAACTGCTCTGCCCATTCTCTAATGTTAACTTGATCAGTTACTGATGTGCTATCTGGCAGTAATACAGTATCGATACAGCTACTGATAATTTCAATATTCTTATTAGTCAATGCAGTATAGCCTGCCTGCAAGATATTAATTTTTTCTTTTTCATCAATAGTATTTTGTTCTGCTAACTGGATATTTCTAACCTGTTCGTATTGAACCCAATTCAATGACAACAACTGTCTTACATTAACAGGCTTAACAAAAACTTTAATACCGTCAATATCTACAGGTTCGTTTGAATCTATGGATTTAATGGTGGAGATAAAAAAGTTTAAGTTTAGTGCATGGGAATTATTTGCCGAACAATGACTGCACTGAGTTTCAATATCTAAGTTTTCTCCGTAGGTACAGCGTCTAATAGCCAACAATACAGCATCTAGATCCATGGCTGGCATGTTCTCTGGATTCTTGATGCTAGGCGCACAGCTTTGAATCAATTGATTAATAGCAGATCCGTTTAGCAATGCATCTGCGTTCTTCATTATCAATTCGTCTTTGGCAGTCATTGGATAGACTGCAATTTCACCCATATCGTTAAAGTCACTGGGTTTCTCGTCATAGTATTTGCCGCCACTGGGTAGCTTGATCCAAATTCCAGGTTTTCTGAAGTATGACTTTAATGGGTTGTTGTTTTCTGACATTTTTATCTCCGATAAATAAACTAGTATAAATGTATTTATATGGATAAAAACATACTTTAATGGCTGATCAAGTAACCGGTAAAATTGAACCCAGTGTCCTTGGCGGGCAAGACATCTACCAATTCACGTTAGATGGAATGGCCACGTCTGCTCAAATGGACCGGTTAATCGAGCTGACCAAAGACTTAGTCAAAAAAACAGTAGGTGAAGGCGCTGATAGTCTTAAGGGTCTAAGCCGTGCTGCTCAAACAGCTGAAAAATCCATAGACTCATTAGCAGATGCTACAGAAGATTTAGCAGATGCTCAAAAGAAGAATACACAGGAATTAAATGAGTCCAGTCATTTTTTACGAAATATCTGGACCAGAAACTTTTCCCTAGCACTAGATAGTTCGGACAAGGCACTGAGTCTATTCACTGGTGCCTTGGGTTTTGCCTATACAGGTCTAAGCAATTACGGTAAAAGTCTAACAGAAGGACTCAAACGCGGTGTTGCTGGAAATACATTTGATTTAGCTATCGCTGCAAAATCTGCAGGTGTTAGCCTAACTACGTTTACCAAAGCACTGGGAGAAAGCGGAGGAGGTTTTGCCAGCCTAGGTGATAACGCCACCGACGGTGCTCTACAGTTTGGTTACCTTGTTAAGAGTGTAAGATCAGCCACAGCAAGTGTAGGTAACTTGGGTCTTAGTAATGATGAACTGGCAATGCTGACTGCACAGCAAACTAAAATTGCCATAAGTCAAGGTTTTAAAGGTCGCCAGGCACAGGAAGCCGTAGTAAACAATACAAGGATACTAGGAAAAGAATTAGATCAGCTGGCATCTAGAACAGGCAAAACTACTCTTGAAATGGCTCAGGCCGCAGCCAAGCTGGCTCAAGATCCTATAGTAGCTAGTTTTGTTAAAACAGCACGAGCCGGCAGTAAAGAAGTTAGTGCGGCTATTCAAACATTTGCTGCCAGTATGAAAGGCATGTTTGGTGAAGAAGGCGAAAAAATTGCCAACGACGCCTTAAAGACCGCCTTAAGTGGTTTACCATTTGTGATAACTCAGTCGGGCAAGAACATGGCCTTGGCTAGCATGAGCATGTATACCGAGTTTGAGAAATTATCACAAAAAGCAGCCAGGGGCGAAAAAATGTCTGAAGAAGATAGACAGCGAATTAGGGACCTTGCTCTAAAAGAAGTTCAACAAAGAGGGGATCAGCTAAGACAGTTTGCTATGTTAGGAGGCCCGGTAGGTGACAGTGCAAATCAATTATTAAAATTAGCGCAAGAAGCAGAATTCTATAACAGCGAAGAAGGCAAGCGTCAGCGTCGCCAAAGTGATGCTGCCAAACGATTCAACACCGAATTAAACACCCTGCAGGCCAGTTTACAGGAAGCATTGATACCTGTATTACAGGCACTTAACCTAATAGATTGGGCTACAATATTCAAGGTAGTAAGTTATATACCTATGAAGATAGCTGAATTTATACAAAACTTTAGAGATTTTATTAAAGAGTTTCCGGTACTAGGAGATGCAATAACATTCCTGGGCGAAGTATTTGGTAAAGTTTTTGGAGCAGGTTTGGGTCTAATTACTGTAATTGGACTAGTAGCAACAGGCTTTACAATATTCAATAAAACAGTAGGCGCAATACAGACAGTATTTGGCTCGCTGAACAAAGAACTGGGTGTTCAAAATACCAAATACGGAGTAGTAGGTAAAGCCTTAGATGTATTTGCACAGGCAATTAAACGAGCAACTGCTGCGGCTGCTGTAAGATTCTCAGGCAAAACGCCTATGCCTGATATGCCAGATTCTTTAAAACCAAATCGTCGAACCGGTACAGCGGGCCCAAGTGGTCGAGCAGCCGCTACCGCAACAGTAGCCGCGACAGTGGCCGCAACATTAGCAGAACTAGAAGGATCTACTAGAATTGGCGGCGCACCAGATGATTCTAGACCCGGTAAAGATAAAAAACCTGCGGCGGCAACATTTGAAAAGACAATAACTCAAAGAGCTCAGGATCTTCGCAAAACAAATCCTGGTTTAACTCCTGCTGAGGCACTGAAAAAAGCCAAAGAAGATGCTGTAAAAGAACAGGAAAGAAGAGCCGAAGCAGCTAGACAAGCTAAAGAAGATTATAGACGAAAATCTATAGAGCAGAAATCGGCTCAACGAAATGCTGAAATTGATAAACTCTACAAAGAAGCAGAAGAGCGTTTAGACAAAACTGCTAAACCGCTACCAACTGTCGGTGATACATTTGGATTGAATCAAAGAGCAAGAGAACAGAAAAAACAAACAGCCGAAGAGTTAGCAAGATCTAAAGAAGAAGCAAAGTTACGTCAAAAAGAAATTGATGCCCGTGCTGCCGATCTTCGTAAAACTAAAGGACTGTCAGTTGATGATGCTTTAAAAGAAGCCACTGCTGCTCAAGAAAGAAAAGAATTTGCCGCAAGAGAACGAACAAAACAAGAAATACAAAATCGAGCCGCTGAAATTCGTAAAGAGCATCCGAAGCTTTCTAGAGAAGAATCATTCCGTTATGCAGCAGAGCAACAGGAAAGAAAAAAACAAAGATATCAAGAACAAACAGATAGAGAACGTGCTAGACAGGATCGCCTAAGGCAAGACAGAAAACAACGCTATGATGAAATAAGAAAGAAAAACAAAGATATAAGTCCAGCCGAAGCTATGCGACAAGCGTCAGCGGCGCAGGCTAAACGTGAAGCGATGTTGGATCCTTTCCGAAATAGATATGAACAGGCCAGAAGTGCTACGATTAGCGCAGCCGACAAAGCTCGAGGTATGGCAGACTCTGTAATGATGTCTACAGCCGGTGCTAGGGATAAAGTCAAAGGAACATGGAATAAAGCTAAACCAGGTCTAGCTTCTGCAGGTGAAAAAATGATGTCACCAAAAGGCATTGGTATAGGAATGGCAGCTGGTATCGGTGTAGACATAATGAAAGATGTAGCCGTTGCAGGCGGACACGAAGAAACTGCCAAGGCCCTGGATGTTGCTGGCAGTGCTTTAAGTATGGCTGGTACCGGTGCTATGATTGGTACTATGATAGGTGGTCCGGTTGGTACCGCAGTGGGCGCAGCTCTGGGCGGTGTAGCAGGCGGCTTAGTCAGCGTTTGGAAAAATTATTTAAGTGAAGATTCTGCAAGTGTAGCTAAAACTATGGAAGAACAACAATTATCAGCAGCCGAAAAACGAGAAAAAGAAAATAGAGATGCACTAGACGCCAATAGAAAAATGATTGAAGAACTCAAAGCAATTAGAGAAGAAGCTGGATATGGCAACCAAATCAGCGCCCGTGGCGTAAGCTATCAAGCATCTACAGAACGTAAAATTGCGGACCTACGATTTAATAACAACTAATAAATATATAACAGGATAAAAAATGAGTTGGCGTAAACACTTTCAAATACCACAAACCGCAAATGAACTAGCACGAGTAAAAGGTAACACCTCTGCTCATAATGGAACTTCGACAAAATTTAACAGTTGGTTAAAAGATGTTTACACAGGAACTCCGAATCGTATTGACAGATATAATCAATATGAAATCATGGATGCTGACAGTGAAGTAAACGGCGCCTTAGATACTATATCAGAGTTCTGCACTCAGTTTGATTACGAAAGTAATTTGCCTTTTTCAATTGAACATTTTCAAGATCCTACAGATGCCGAAGTTAAAGTATTAACAGCTAGCCTGCGTCAGTGGTGTATGATTAATGACTGGAATAAACGCATATGGCGTATGGTGCGTAATGGTTTAAAATACGGCGACCAGTTCTTTATTCGAGACCCAGAAACCTATGAATTATACTATGTTAGTGCCGCTGACGTTAGTAAATTAATTATAAATGAATCCAAAGGCAAAGAAGTAGAGCAGTATATTATTAAGAACTTGAGCTTGAATATCACTGATAAAGTAGCATCCGAGCCTTTAATAACTGATCAAAATTTCGGTCCTACTCAATTCGCTAAAACAGCATTCACTCAGTTTGCTAGTCCTACCGCTTCTAATGCATCTAGTAATCAAGTTGAAATAGCAGTCAACGCCAGTCACGTAGTGCATCTAAGTCTTAGTGAAGGCATGGACATTAACTATCCTTTTGGAACAAGTATTCTAGAAGCGGTATATAAAGTATTCCAACAGAAGTCATTGCTGGAAGATAGTATCATTATCTATCGTGTCCAACGTGCTCCAGAACGTCGTGTATTCTATATTGACGTAGGTAACATGCCTGCTAATATGGCTATGAGTTTTGTGGAACGTGTTAAAAATGAAATTCATCAGCGTCGTATTCCTAGTAAAACAGGCGGTGGAACCAGCATGATGGATGCTAGCTATAACCCACTAAGCATGTTAGAAGACTACTTCTTTGCACAGACAGCAGAAGGTCGTGGTAGTAAAGTTGAAGTTCTACCAGGCGGTGATAACCTAGGTCAAATTGATGACTTAAAGTATTTTACCAACAAGCTAATGCGAGCCTTGCGTATTCCTAGTAGTTATATGCCCACAGGTCCAGATGATGGCACAGCAGTATTCAATGACGGCCGTGTAGGTACAGCGTTCATTCAAGAATATCGTTTTAACAAATATTGCCAACGCCTACAAAACTTAATGATTGGTCCACTGGACAAAGAATTCAAAATGTTCTTGAAGAAAAAAGGTGTTGAGTTAGATTCTAGCACATTCAAGCTACAGTTCTTACCACCACAAAGCTTCAGTGAATATCGTGAAATTGAAGTTAATAATGCAAGAGCCGCAGTATTCAGTCAGCTGGCGGAAGTTCCTTACATTGCAAGACGTTTTGCCTTGAAGAAATATCTAGGCTTAACTGATGAAGAAATTGTTGAAAACGAAACAATGTGGCAGGAAGAAAATCCTGATGGTGCAGTATCTACTCCTGCAGATGATGCAGCATTGGCCGGCGGAGACTTAAATACATTAGGAATACAACGTCCTACCGAAGACGATATGGGACAGCTAGACACACTAGCACAAGAACCACAGGCAACAGGAACAGAGCAAGCACCTAGTCCATTAGGCGGCGCTGCCCCTGCTGCAACCCCAGGAGCTACACCAAATGCGCCTCAATGAAGTTAGACAAGGACATCAAGATCCTAGTGAAAATGAATTTGCTACTGCCAGTAAAATGGATACAAGACGTCCACGCCTTACCCTTGAGCATCTTAGCAAGCTGAGAAAAATGCGCGAAGTTCGTAAGTTAGAAATGGACGAACGACGCGAACTTTATAAAAAAATATACCAGCGACCTGTTGCTCCTATGTAAATAGGGCATACTTAACTGAGTTTTCTTCGAGAAAACTGCGTTTTTAACGGTATTTCTCCACCACTTTTATACTATAGCTGTAAATATACTTACAGACAAACCACTTTTGGCCAAAAAGGAGATCAACGAATGTCTAAACATACATTAGAACAAGTATTAGAGGCCCTAATTAACAAGGAAGAAGATCGTGCGAGCGAGTTGCTACATCAATATTTCGTTAGCAAGGGCAAAAGCATTTACGAAGAACTAAGTCAGTTCGACGAAGCTGCTGAAGAAGAACTAGATGAGTCTGAGGACGAAGATCTAGAAGAAGGCATTGGCGGCGCAGCCGGCCAAGATTTCGAAGATGAAATCATTGCCAACGAAGAAGATCTAGAAGACGAACAGCTATTCGGCGAAGCCGAAGGCGACGAAGAAGAAGATCCAATGAGTGCTGATGAGCCTAAAGAGCCAGAAGCCACTGCTGATTTAGCGTTAGGCGGCCAAGAGCCAGCTGAGCCTACTGATGCACCGGCCGGCGACGCAGAAGAAGCATTACAAAAAGTAGATGATGCACTAGCAGATCTAAAAGCAATTTTTGCAGACCTAATGGGCGAGCCAGCTGGCGATATGCCTGCTGAAGAACCTACAGAAGAAGGCTTTAGTGCTTTTGGTGAAGCAGTTTCTTTAAAAGCAGTTCCAAACCCAACACACGGTGACAATGGTCAAAACACCAAGAGTCCAGTAGCTACAACAAAGCGTATCGATAGTAACGGTGCTAAAGCTGTTAACTTTACAGGCGAAGCAGGTAAAGGCATGGCTGATCCAAGCGTCAAAACTGACGACATGGGCAACGTAAACAAAGTCGGAAATGCTAAAGCTCCTGCTCCAAAAGGTGTAAGTGTTCCTAAGAATAGCGACGCAGCTAGTAACAAAACTAGCCCTGTAGCAAAGGCTTAATAGCATGGCATTACCACTAGTAGAAGCCCTAACATTCGACCAAGCGGGGATGAGAACCCACTTGATTGAGAACGCCAGCGGTGGCAAGGATCTCTACATGGAAGGTATTTTCATTCAAGGCGGGGTAAGAAATCAAAACCAGAGAGTTTACCCTGTCAGCGAAATCGCTAGAGCATGTAGTAACATTGCCCAAAAAATTAAAGAAGGTCTCAGTGTGCTAGGCGAAGCCGATCACCCAGATGACCTGCAAGTTAACCTAGACCGTGTTTCTCATATGATTACTAATATGTATATGAATGAGAATAACGGTATTGGTAAATTAAAAATCCTACCTACACCAATGGGTAACATCGTAAAAACTCTATTAGAGAGTGGTGTGAAACTTGGTGTTTCCAGTAGGGGTTCAGGTAACGTCAATGAATCTGGTGGCGTTACTGATTTTGAGATTGTCACGGTAGACATCGTGGCTCAACCTAGTGCTCCAAATGCATATCCCAAAGCTATCTATGAACGTGTAATGATGGATCGTAGACGCGGCGCCCTTATGGACGTTGCAAGTGCTGTAAGACATGACAATGTTGCACAAAAATACCTCAAGGAAGAGGTTCTCAGGTTCATCAATAACCTAAATAAAAAATAAGGGGAAATAGATGAGCGGAATTAAAGAACTATTCGGCACTGGGGTTTTATCTGAGGACGTTCAGACACAACTACAAGAAGCATGGGATAACCAAGCTAAAGTGTTGCGTGAACAAGTAGAATCTGAATTAAGAGAAGAATTCAGCCAACGCTATGAACACGACAAAGGCTTAATTGTAGAAGCTGCTGATAAAATGATTTCCGAAGCACTTCGTAAAGAACTAGAAGAATTTGCACAAGACAAGCGTGGTGTTGTTGAAGCTCGTGTAGCTTACAAACAACAAGTGCGTGAACATGCAAAACTTTTAAACAAGTTCGTTATGGAACAAATGTCTAAGGAAATCAAAGAACTTAGAGAAGATCGCAAGGCCCAAAAAGCAAACTTTGAAAAACTTGAAGAATTTGCACTTAAGAAACTTAGCAACGAACTACGTGAGTTGAAAGAAGACGAAGACAAATTAGTTAAGGCTCGTGTCGACCTAGTAACCGAAGGTCGCAAAGTAATTGCTGAGGCTAAGGCAAAATTCATTAAAGAAGCTGCTGTTAAGGCAGAAAAACTTCTAAGTGAAACACTACGCACAGAAATTACACAGCTTCGTGAAGACATTCAAGTCAGTCGCGAAAATTCCTTTGGTCGTAAGATCATGGAAGCGTTTGCTGCTGAATTTATGGCTAGCGGATTTGCTGATGGCACTCAGGTTAAGAAACTCGGTGATCAGTTAACTGCTCTTACAACTAAACTAAACGAAACAAGTAAGTTAGTTGAAAGTAAAGATGCAGAAATTGCTCAAGCGCAAGCAAAGATTCGTATTGCTGAAGATGCTGTTAAGCGTCAAGCAATAATGCAAGAGTTGGTAGCACCTCTCGGTAAAGAGAAGCGTGACATCATGGAAGATCTGTTAAAGACAACTAAGACAGAAAACCTACGTGAATCGTATAACAAATATCTACCAGCTGTTTTAAGTGAAACCGCAGCGAAGCCAACAGGCCGTGCTGTAATTTCCGAAAGCGCAACATCGCAGAAGACTGCGGTAACAGGCGACAAAACTTCTAGTGAGAACGCTGCTCCTGAGGCAGATATCATATCACTAAGAAAATTAGCCGGAATTGGAAAGTAATTATTAAAGGAGACTATAATGTCTGAGAAACTTTTCGAGGCCCAAAATTGGACTGCTACTAAAGACGTTCTACTAGAAGGGCTAAATGGCAACCGTAAGGCTGTCATGGAAACTGTGTTAGAAAACACAAAGAAAAACATTATGGAAGCTGCAAGTGCTGGTGCTACACAGACTGGTAACATTGCGGTTCTAAACAAGGTAATTCTACCTGTTATCCGTCGTGTTATGCCAACAGTTATTGCCAACGAAATCATCGGCGTTCAGCCAATGACTGGCCCTGTTGGTCAAATTCACACTCTACGTGTTCGTTATGCTGAAACAGCAGCTGGTGTAACAGCCGGTTCTGAAGCTCTTAGCCCATTCAACATTGCTAAGGCCTACAGCGGTAACGGCGATGCAAGCAATCCAGGTGGCGTTCAAACAGCTACAATGGAAGGCCAAGTTGGTAAGAAACTAAGCATCCAGATTCTAAAGCAAACAGTTGAAGCACAAACTCGTAAGATGAGTGCTCGCTGGACTTTTGAAGCTGCTCAAGACGCACAAGCCATGCACGGTTTGGACGTTGAAGCAGAAATCATGGCTGCTCTAGCACAAGAAATTACTGCTGAAATCGACCAAGAGTTGCTAGGTAAACTACGCACTCTAAGCGGTGCCGCAGTTCACACATTCGACCAAGGTTCTGGTGGTACAGCATTCACTGGTACAGCAACTTTCGTTGGTGACCAGCACGCTACACTAGCTATCATGATCAATGATGTTGCTAACAAGATTGCTCAGCGCACACGTCGTGGTGCTGGTAACTTCGTTGTTGTAAGCCCAACAGCACTAACAGTGCTACAAAGTGCTACAACAAGTGCGTTTGCTCGTACAACAGAAGGTACTTTTGAAGCTCCTACAAACACAAAATTTGCTGGTACATTAAACAGCAGCGTTCGTGTTTACGTAGACAGCTATGCTGACGCAACAGCTCCTATCCTAGTTGGATACAAAGGTCCTAACGAAATGGACGCCGCAGCATTCTACTGCCCATACATCCCATTGATGAGCAGCGGTGTTGTTCTTGATCCAGCTACAATGGAACCAGTCGTATCATTCATGACACGTTATGGTTACGTTGAACTAACAAACACAGCAAGCTCTTTAGGCAATGCTGCTGACTACCTAGGCAAGATTGCTATGGGTTCTGTCAAGTATGCTTAATCAAGCATAGAGTTTTACTACTCAAAACAAAAGGACCTCAGGGTCCTTTTGTTGTTTATAAATATTTGAAATGTTAAAAACAGTTAATAATCAAGTAAAACAGCAGAGAATGGAAATATGTCAAGGCTGCGAATCATTTACATCATTTAGAACCTGCAAACAGTGCGGCTGTTATATGCCAGCAAAGGCAATGCTTGCTATAGCTGAATGTCCTATGGGCAAATGGAAAGAATCAGAGCCAGGTCAAAATCTAATAAATAAGATAGAAGAAATGATTCTTGAAAGCTGGAACCGATAATGTCTGTCTATACAAAACTAAATGGTACAACCACTGATGCGTTTAAGATCGGATTAAAAAACGAAAGAATAACGCTGACAGGAATCACTGTTAACGATAATACAACAACTTTGCTCAACCGCGATAATCAAAAATACACAGCAGAATCTACTGTGTTTTTTACAGCCTACGTAATCGGACGTAGTATAACAAATACCGCGGCATATGAAATAAAAGGTTGCTACTTAAATGGTACAACCACAGTAACTGGATACGTAGTTAATACCTACGTAGACACTGCCAGTTTTACTGATCCTACAATGAGTTTCGATAATTCTGGAGAGTTAACTGTTCAATGCACAGGTATTGCTGGAGATACTGTAAATTGGACAGCTTCAATTGATTTTGTAATGGTATAAAATGGCAATTAAAATTAATCATGCAACAGAAACCTTAACTCCCGAAGGTGGAACAATAGATATTGATGCCAGTGGAGCACTTAAACTGCCACGCGGCACTACTGGCCAACGCCCTGCAGGCGAAGAAGGTCAATTACGTTATGCAACAGAATTATTAAATCCTGAGTTCTTTGATGGTACTAGCTGGCAAGTTATAGCTAATAAAACCTATGTAGATACTCAAATCACATCCTCAGGTACAAATTTAGATAACAGAATTTCTAATCTAGCACTGAATGATTTAACTGATGTTACGGTCAGCAGTCCAGTTACCGGGGAAGTTCTAGTTTATGATACTACATTTGGACAATTCAGAAGTCAAACAAATACAATTACTCCGATCACTAGATATTTCATAGGTGACGGCACAACATTAGAGTATGACATTCAGACCAGTGTAAGCAGTCCAAACTTACTAGTAGTATCTATTAACGGTATTACACAAGAACCTTATTACAGTTATAGCATTATTAACGGTACTACATTAGCATTTGACGAAGCTCCTGAGTCTGGGGATAGAATTCAAGTTAGAATTTTACGTAGCAACACAACCAGTGATAGACCGCGTCCTAAAATTGTTGATGTCAGCTATAGCACTATTGGCATTTACACCACTGTTTCTATTGTAGCGCATGACATTACCTATGGAACTGGTGTAAAGATTGGTAATAAGAATATAACACGAATCGACTATCCTGCAGAAAATATCCTGCAGGTTATGGTAGAAACTAGTCAAGTTGATGGTCCAATATGGAACACACCACAAGACTTGACTCTAATAGACACAAGTGGCAACGAGTATGTTTATAAAAATTTAATAAACTATGGCTCGAACAAACCCCAGTTCCTAGATAGCACTAACTATATTGGACGTTTTAGGGGAGGAGATAGCATTAGTTTCGACATTTCGATAAATAATGCTACAAGCGTAACACTTGCACCTGCTTATGCAGGGGAATCCGGGTTAAGTTGGTTATCTATATCACTTAACCAAAATCGTATCGTAGGAACTGCTCCTAATAACAGTAGCCCTAGTCGATACGAGTTTACAGTAACGGCATCCAATGGTTCAGTTGAAATAACTAAAAACTATTGGCTGCTAGTCATATAAAAACTATTCTCATGTTGGTGGCACCAAACTTAAAAATGCCAGGGAGAGGATAAGATGCCGTTGATTAAACTTAAAGCGAGTTCAATTGTTGACAGCGTAAATTTACGAGGTCAGCCAACAACATCGGATCCACTCAGCGGTATTGCAACTACTCAAATGGTTAATCAAGAAATCTCCAATTTAATAAGCGGAGCACCCGAATTGCTAAACACTTTAGGTGAATTGGCTAATGCGTTAGACAGTGGAAGCGATACACAAACTGAATAAGATTTCATTAGAAGTCTTGTAATGAGGATATAAAAATGCCATTAATTAAAGCAAGATCAAGCTCGATTATGGAAAGCGTTGACCTACGTGGTCAACCAACAGCCCCAACCGCTCAGCAAGCTGTAAATACAAACCAGTTAGCTAGCACAGCATTCGTTAAGACAGCTATTGCAGAACTTATTGATAGTTCTCCCCAGCTGTTAGACACATTGAATGAATTGGCTGCTGCAATCGGCGACGATCCTAATTTTGCAACTACAGTTGCCAACAGCATCGCTACAAAAGTACCATTAGATGGTAGCGTAGCAATGACTGGCGAGTTGACCTTAGCCGGAGTTCCAACCTTCGATCTAAGTGCAGCTACCAAAAAATATGTCGATGATGCCATCGACGCACAGATGATCTACAGCACAGACGATGTTGCTGAAGGTACAACCAATTTATACTACACAAACGGTCGTGTTCGTAGTGCTGTAAGCCTAGACAGCGACAACGGCGTAGTATTAAGTTATGACCAATCGACTGGTCAATTTACATATCGTCACCCAACCAGTGACGGTGTATTAGAAGGTTCTACAAACTTATATTTCACACAAACTCGTGCTCGTCAGAGCATTAGCATGAACAGTGATGACGGTACTATTATTTCTTATAGTTCAATTACTGGTGAAATTACATTTACAACACCTGATACAGATAAAATTGTTGAAGGTTCAACAAACTTATACTTCACAACAGCTCGTGCTCGTGCTAGCGTTAACAACGGCGCTAACATTGACTATGATCCAGCTACTGGCACAATCAGCACACAGGCTGCTGTTTGGAGTGTAAACGGACAAGTTCATAACGTAGTTCTAGACACAGATGATGTCGCTGAAGGTTCTACAAACTTATACTTTACTAATGCTCGCGCAGCTGGTGCAGTAAGTTTAACAACAAATGACAGTAACGTTTTAAGTTACAACACTGGCACAGGCGTATTCACATTCGTCAAGCCAACAACTGATGCTATTGCAGAAGGCCTAGTAAACCTATACTACACTGATGCTCGCGTTCGCGCAGCCGTTAGTGCAGGTGGCGATCTAAGCTATGATGCTGGTACAGGTATTTTCAGTTACACAACACCAACAACAGATGGTATCACTGAAGGTTCTACTAACCTATACTTTACCAATGCTCGTGCTCGTAACGCAGTAAGCCTAACCAGCGATAATGCCAGCGTTCTAAGCTATGATAATTCAACTGGTGTGTTTACATTCAGTTTAGGTAATCAAACAACAGACGACGTTGCTGAAGGCACAAACAACCTATACTTTACTGACGCTCGCGCTCGCGCAAGTATCAGCACAACTGGTTGGCAAATCAGCTATAACAGCGGAACTGGTGTAATTACAATGGCAACACCTGATACAGATGATGTGTCAGAAGGTGCTACAAATCAGTATTTTACACAGACTCGTGCTCGTAATTCTGTTAGCGCAGTTGATGCAGGCGGCGATGGCAGCTTCAGCTACGATTCTGCAACTGGTGCATTTACCTATACAGGCCCAAGTGCCACAGAAGTTCGCGCACATTTAAGTGTAACAGATGCTGGTGGTGATGGTTCATTTAGCTATGACAATGCAACTGGTGTATTCACTTACACAGGTCCAAGCGCATCCGAAGTTCGCGCTCACCTAAGCGCAGTTGATGCAGGTGGCGATGGTTCATTCAGCTACGATTCTGCAACAGGTGCATTTACCTATACAGGTCCAAGTGCCGCAGAAGCTCGTGCTCATATCAGTGTTAGCGATCTAGGCGGAGACGGCAGTCTAAGCTATGACAGCGCCACTGGTGTAATTAGCTATACAGGTCCAAGTGCTAGTGAAGTTCGTGCTCATTTAAATTCTGCACAAACATCGGGTGATGGTACATTTAGCTATGATAACACAACTGGTACATTTACCTATGTTGGTCCAGATGATGCAGATTATCGCCAGGCTGTAAGTGCCAACCATGCAAGTGGTGATGGTAACTTAACATATAACAGCACAACTGGTGTGTTCACATACGATGGTCCTACAAATACTGATTATCGTGGTGCTATTAGTGCAACTAAAGTTAGTGGTGATGGCGACATCGCTTATAACAGCACAACTGGTGTAATTAGCTATACTGGTCCAAGCAGTGCAGAAGTTCGCGCTCACCTAAGCGCAGTTGACGCAGGCGGTGATGGTTCATTCAGCTACGACAGTGCTACTGGTGCATTTACCTATACAGGTCCAAGCGCATCCGAAGTTCGCGCTCACCTAAGTGCAACTACAGCTTCTGGAGTTACATACAACAGCACAACTGGTGTAATTGCTCTAGCAAGTATTCCTAACAGCAGTTTAACAAACAGTGATATCACTGTTAACGGTTATACAACAGCGTTAGGCGGAAGCGTAACATTAGATACAGACGATGTATCTGAAGGTACAAATAACCTATACTACACACAGGCTCGTTTTGACAGTGCGTTAGCTGCTAAAGACACTGATGATGTTGCAGAAGGTTCTAACCTATACTACACACAGGCTCGTTTTGACAGCGCATTTGCTGCCAAGTCTACAACAGACCTAGCTGAAGGTTCAAACTTATACTACACAACAGCTCGCACTCGTGCAGATGTTGGTGCTGGTACAGGCGTAAGCTATAACAGCGGAACTGGTGTATTCAGTATTGGCCAAAGTGTTGGCACAACTGACAACGTTACATTCAATGACGTAACAGTCAGCGGTGATCTAACAGTTAACGGTACATTGACAACAATCAATTCTACTGATTTAACAGTTACAGATAAGAACATCACTATTGCTCAAGGTGCTGCCAATGCAGCCGCAGCTAATGGTGCTGGTATTACTGTTGATGGTGCTAATGCTACAATCACTTATGCTAGCGGTACAGATAGCTGGGAATTTAACAAAGACGTTAATGTCAATGGTGATTTCTCTACAACTGGTAGCCTAACAGCAGCTGGTTTCAATGGTCCTTTAACAGGCAACGTAACTGGTAACGTAACTGGTGATTTAACTGGTAATGTAACAGGTAACGTAGCTGGTGATGTTACAAGCACAGGCACAAGCACATTCGCAACAGTTGATATCAACGGCGGTAACATCGATGGTACAGTAATTGGTGGCGTAGCTCCTGCCGCTGTAACTGGTACAACAATTACAGCTAATACTGGTTTCAGTGGTAACCTAACTGGTAACGTAACTGGTAACCTAACAGGTGATGTAACTGGTAACGTAACTGGTAACCTAACTGGTAACGTAACTGGTCAAGTTAGCGATATTAGCAATCATGACACTGATGCTCTAGCAGAAGGCACTACAAACTTATACTTTACTGATACTCGCGCTCGTAATGCTGTAAGTCACGTAGATGCAGGTGGTGATGGTAGCTTCAGCTACGATAGTGCAACTGGTGTATTCACATACACTGGTCCAAGTGCTAGCGAAGCTCGTGCTCACTTCACTGCAACAAACAGTGGTACAGGACACGGCGCACTATCTTATGACAGTGCAACTGGTGCATTTACATTTGCTAAGGTAACTGCTTCTAACATCCGTGGTGAACTAAGTGCTGTTAAAGTTAGCGGTGACGGTAACTTCAGCTATGATTCAACTAGCGGTGCATTTAGCTATACTGGTCCAGATGATGCTGATTATCGCACAGCGGTAAGCGCAGTTGATATGGGCGGTGATGGTAGTTTCAGCTACGACAATGCAACTGGTGTATTCACATATACTGGTCCAAGTGCTGCCGAAGCTCGTGCTCACTTCAGTCACGTAGATGCAGGTGGTGATGGTTCATTCAGCTACGATAGTGCAACTGGTGTATTCACATATACTGGTCCAAGTGCTGCCGAAGCTCGTGCTCACTTCAGTGCTAGCACTGTAAGTGGTGACGGTGTATTAAGTTATGATTCAGCTACAGGTGCATTCTCCTTTGTTGGACCTACAAACACTGAATATCGTGCAGCCGTAAGTGCTGTTGATACAGGTGGTGACGGTTCATTTGCTTATGACAGTGCAACTGGTGTATTCACATACACTGGCCCAAGTGCTGCTGAAGCAAGAGCTCACTTTAGTGCAACTACAGCAACAGGTGCTGCTTATGACTCTGCAACTGGTGTATTCAGCCTAGCTAATATTCCAAATGCAAGTCTAACAAACAGTTCTGTAACCGTTAACGGTGCAACAGTAAGTTTAGGTGGTAGCACAAGTTTTGACACTGACAGCGTAAGCGAAGGTGCAACAAACCAGTATTTCACTAATACTCGCGCACGTAACGCAGTTAGCTTGACAACAAGCGATGCAACAGTTCTAAGTTACGACAGTGCAACTGGTGTATTTGACTTTGACTTATCAGGTATCGATACTGACGAAGTAACAGAAGGTACAACCAACTTATACTTCACACAGGCTCGTGCTCGTCAAAGTATCAGTGCAACTGGCTGGCAAATCAGCTACAACGATGCAACTGGTGTTATTTCTGTAGCAACACCTACAACTGACAACGTGTCAGAAGGTGCTACAAATCAGTATCACACAGCAGCTCGCGTAAGAAGTGCTATCACTTTAACCAGTGATAACACAGATGCGTTAAGCTATGATAGTTCAACTGGTGCGTTTGCATTCAGTTTATCTAGCGTTGATACTGATGAAATCGCCGAAGGCGGTATCAATCAATACTTCACTACAGCTCGCGCACGTAACAGTGTCAGCAACGGTTCAAATATTGATTATGATCCAGCAACAGGTATTATCAGCACACAAGCTGCGGTTTGGAGCGTAAACGGTCAAGTTAACGTAGTTACACTAGACACAGACGACATCAGCGAAGGAAGTGCAAACTTATACTTCACAGATGCTCGCGCTCGTTCAGCCGTTAGCTTAACTACTGATAATGCAGGTATTCTAGCATACAACAGCGGAACAGGTACATTTACATTTGTAACACCAGATACTGATGCAATCAGCGAAGGTGCAGTAAATCTATACTACACTGACAACCGCGCAGATGCAAGAATTGCTGCCGCAAGTATCCGTGATTTGAGCGATGTTAATAGCACAGAAGCTCTACAAGACGGTTATACACTAGTTTGGAGTAGCGCATTAGGCGAATTCGTTCCGCAGAACATCGCTGTTACAGCTACAACATTGAACTTTACTGGTGACGGTACAACAACTAGCTTCAGCACAGGTGTTAACGTTACAAGTATTGACAACACTCAGGTGTATATTAACGGTTTGATTCAGGCACCTACATACTCTTATACAATTAGCACAGCTAATAATATAACAAGTATCGTGTTTGACACAGCCCCAGAATCCAACGATTATATCTTCGTTCGCGTAAGTTCTACTAGCACACTAACTGCTGGTGGTATTCTAAACGAACAAAGTAACATCGACGGTGGTACATATTAATCTTTGATTAATATCTAAGAAAAGGGTGCAGAAATGCACCCTTTTCCATTTGTAAATAAACATAAATATATAAAATGGATTCCAGATATGCCAATATTCCGCGGTAAAAACTTTGTCAGCGCCGTCTCAGACTACAAAGATAGTGTTCGAGTAGCCACACGATCAAATATTAATCTTTCTGCTAATATTTTAACAATAGACGGAGTAAGTCTTGCCGATAAAGATAGAGTGCTATTGCTTGGCCAATCTACTCAAAGTCAAAATGGAATTTATATTTGGAGTATTTCTACCAGCAGATTAACTAGGTCCGACGATGCTGACAGTATCTTTGAACTTAGTTCGGGTAATAAAGTTTATGTAGAAGAAGGTAATGCTCATGCCAAATCTACTTGGACTCTTATAACCAATGGGGTCATCAATCCCGGATCTACTAATTTAGTGTTTGCCAAAGAAGGCAGAATTAATACAACAGATGTCAGCGGAACATATGGTTCCGCTACCAAAACTCTGCAGGTCACTGTAGACGAAACCGGCGAAATTAACAGTATTACAGCCCTTGATATTAATGTCGATGGTGGCGAATTTTAACCAATATCATTAGCATAAGCCATTTTTTTGATAAATACTTTTTAGAATAGTAGGGAACGAATGACCTATAAGTTCAACAGGAGTATATACTCAAAATGGCCAATACAATCATTTTAAAGCGCAGTGCGACCCCAGGTAAGGTACCTACCACCGGTCAATTAGCATTGGGCGAAATCGCAATCAACACATATGATGGTTTACTATATATCAAGAAGGATGACGGCACACCCAGCGTTGTTCAAATTGGTGGTGTAACCAGTGTTAACGGCGAAACCGGTGCAGTAACAATCGACACAGGCGACGTTGCTGAAAACGGTAATCTTTATTTTACAAATGCTCGCGCACGTAGCGCGATCAGTGCTGGTTCTGGCATTAGCTATAACAGCTCAACTGGTGTAATTACTACAGCACAAGGTCTAGCAACAAGTTCTAGTCCAACATTTGCTGGTTTAACTCTAACTGGTAATCAAACAATTACTGGTGATATTCTACCTAGCGCAGACAACGTTTACAGCTTAGGTAGTGCAAGTTACATGTGGAAAGACGTGTTCGTCGGTCCAGGTTCTTTGTATATTAACGGACAAAAAGTTCTAGAAGATAACAGCGGTACAATTACTTTCAGTGCTGATCCAGGTCAAAGCCTACAGATTAGAACAACTGGTGCAGGTAACGTTCAGCTATCTACAGATCCAAGCGGTGTTATCCAAGTAACATCTACACTACAAATTGCCAGTGGTAAGAATATTACTGACAGTGCAGGCGTAGAAGTTAACTTCGGTGACAACATCGACATGAACAACAATAAGATTGTTGGTCTAGGTGCACCTAGTGCTAGCACAGATGCAGCTACAAAAGGCTATGTCGATACAACAGTTTCTGCAATCAGCACAAGCAGCATCAGTCAAGGTAACTCAAGTGTTGCAGTAGTTGACAGCGGTACTGGTACAGTTACAGTTACAGTTGACGGCAGCACAGCTCTTACAGTTGATGCTAACGGTGTAACAGTTGCTGGCAACTTTACAGTTAGCGGAACACAAACAGTTGTTAACTCTAACACAATCAGCTTGGCTGACAATATTATCACCCTAAACAGTGACCACACCGGTGCTCCAAGTCAGAACGCTGGTTTGTTAGTTGAGCGTGGTGACGAAGCTGATACACAGATTCGTTGGAACGAAGGTACAGACAAGTGGACATTTACTAACGACGGTGCTGTTTACTACCCAATGGCAGTAAATACCGACGACTTAGCTGAAGGTTCTACAAACCAATACCACACAACAGCTCGTGCTCGTGGCGCAGTAAGTGCCAGCACAGCAACTGGTATCGGTTATAATAGCACAACTGGTTTGTTTAGTCTAAGTGGTATCCCAAACAGTAGTTTGTCTAATAACAGCATTACAATCAACGGCACATCAGTGGCACTAGGCGGCACACGCACTCTAGACACAGATTCTGTCAGCGAAGGTTCTACAAACCAATACCACACAACAGCTCGTGCTCGTAGTAGCGTAAGTGCTGGAACAGGTATCAGTTATAACAGCACAACTGGTGTAATCGGTACAAGTGCTATTCCAAATGCAAGTTTGGCAAACAGCGCAGTTACAGTTGGTTCTACATCAATCAGCTTAGGTAGTTCAGCTACAACAATCGCTGGTTTAACTAGCGTTACATCTACCAGCTTCACTGGTGCCTTAACTGGTAATGCTGACACAGCTACTAGTGCTGGTAAGTGGACAACAGCCCGTACAATTACACTAGGCGGCGACTTAACAGGTAGCGCAAGCATTGACGGTAGCGCAAACGTTACACTGACTGCTACAGTTGCAGCCAACAGCGTTGCACTAGGTACAGACACAACTGGTAACTACATGGTTGATTTAACTGCTGGTACAGGTATCACAGTTACACATACACCAGGCGAAGGTTCTAATGCTACTGTTGCAGTAGATACAAGCACTATTGCTACAAAAGCGTATGTTGACAGTTCTGTTCAAGCTAAAGACAACACAGACGAAATTACTGAAGGTTCAACAAACTTGTTCTTCACTAATGCTCGTGCTCGTAGCGCAGTAAGTGCCGGTACAGGTATTTCTTACAACAGCTCAACTGGTGTTATTACTAACTCTGGTGTTACAACTTTAAACAGCTTAACTGGTGCTAGAACATTAAGTAATTTCCATGCTGCTTTCCAAACAGTATCAGCAGCACAAGAAACTACTAATGCTTCAGGTAGCGTAAGTTTTACATTCAGCGACCTAACTGGTGCAGTTCAGTATAGCGTATATCTAAACAGACAGTTACTACGCCCAACTGAATACAGCATAAGCGGTACAAGCGTTACATTTGCTAGCGGTTTTGGCCTAACACTAGGTGACGAAATTGAAGTAACAGGAAGTAAATTAGCATAATTTAACTAGTCAAAAGTAAGGGGTTTAGACAGCCCCTTACTGATGCACTAATTTAATTAGTGGCAATGGGAACAAATGATTGATCCTTCGTGCTAGTTAACCTTATTAAGGAGAAGGTAAAATGTCTAAGAGAAAATTAAGAAACTCTGGTGTAACTACAGACGTTACATTAGATTCAGCTAAAACATACAAATATAATTCTTCGGGTGCCATTGTCGAATTAACCGGCAGCGCCGGCGATGATGATATTGTTTTTACAGGTAGCAAGTCTAGCTTGCGTCGTCTTGCAGATTTGGAGCGTAACGTTTCTATTCTTGCCGCTAAGTCATTAACAGAAGACGGTTCAAGTTCTGGTTATTACAGTACCATTGATTATGCACAACGAGCAGGTAAGTGGAGTTCATCGCGCACAATTACACTAGGCGGTGATCTGAGCGGTAGCGTAAGTTTTGACGGTAGTGCTAATGCTACACTAACTGCAACTATTGGTGCTAATTCAGTTGCTCTGGGCACAGACACTACCGGTAACTACATGGTTAACGTTAGTGCTGGCACTGGTATCAGTGTAAGCCACACACAAAGCGAAGGTTCTACAGCTACAATCACTAACACTGATTTAGGTAGCAGTCAGAACATCTTTAAGAACTTTACAGATGGCTCAACAACTGCCGCAGCCGACAGTAACAATGACACATTCAAGTTCCGTGGTTCTGCTGGTGTTACAGTTGCAGTAGCTAGCGATGATGCTACACACGGTGATAGTTTGTTAATTAGTTTAAGTTCTGTTCCAAACAGCAGCTTGGCCAACAGCAGTATTACAGTTGCAGGTACAAGCGTTTCACTTGGTGGTTCAGTAAGTATTTCTACTAGTAATGTCAGCGAAGGCTCTAACTTATACTACACAGATGCTCGCGCTCGCGCAGCCATTACAGGCGGAACAGGTGTTACTGTTAGCACTGGTGTTGTGAGTATCGGCCAAGCAGTTGGTACTGGCAGTAGCGTTCAGTTCAACGCAATTGGTATCGGTACAGCAGCAGGCGCTACAGCTGGTACAATTCGTGCTACAAACGAAATTACAGCGTATTACTCAGACAAGCGCCTAAAAGAAAATATCAAGCCAATTGAAAATGCTCTTGCCAAGACATTACAGTTACATGGTGTTACTTATAACGCCAACGATGTAGCTGCAAGTTTTGGTTATACAAACAAAGAAGCACAAGTTGGTTTGTTAGCTCAAGACGTTAAAGCAGTTCTACCAGAAGTGGTTGTACCTGCTCCGTTTGACCTAGTCGTTCGAGACGGCAAGGAAGTCAGCAAGTCTGGCCAAGATTTCATGACTGTTAAGTATGAAAAGATTGTTGCTCTATTAGTAGAAGCAATCAAGGAACTTAACGACAAAGTCGAAAGTCTAGAAGCCCAACTTGGTGGATCTAAGTCACTATAATCAATGACACAGGGAGACTATGTCTCCCTAGTCTAGATTAAATGATAAATAAATCAGCATAGGAGATTTACTGAGATGGCTATTTTACCAGCAACTGGTTCCGAAATTGTTATGGGTCGTGTTAAACAAGCGTATACTAACGCTGCCCCCGGCGCAGGCCAAAACATTACACTAAGTGGAACACTTGGTGCATACATGGGTCACACAGCAGGAACTCAAATTAGTTTAAGTTCACGTTTCGGCGGACAAACAACACCTTACGCATACTAAAATTATAATTAGAAAAACACCTATAAATACCTCAAACTAGTTTGAGGTATTTTTTTATGGCCACTAAAACATCAAAATCTGCCGGCAATGCATTACAGCCAATGTTCGACCTTTGCCCGCACTTTAGCCAAAGCGAATTTGAATTAACAAATTTTTCTGTTTCCACAGGAGTTTCTTATCCAAGATTTATTATTAATACAATAAACAGGATTCGAAAGATAGACAGTGATCTAGAATCTGAAAAGAGAACGTTCGAGCGCAATGTTCTGCTAGAAGAAAAACAACAATTAGAAGACTTTTTAAGTAAACAAGATACTAACAAAGTAGAAACATCTTTAAAAAATTGGCAAGGCATTGAACAAGAATATTGGGTAAATTATTTAGGAAAAATTGCTGCCATAGAAATTCTGACGTCCGGAAAACCTTCAGCTGAAACAATGGACAAGATGGTAAAACTTCCTGAAGATGCATATATCACATCTACTCAAATCTGCGTCAAGTTAGCTAATGCAATCCGTGAAGCCACAGTTAAGGCAGAAGAAGCAGTGGGAGTATTTAAAAATCAAGAAAATCCCGATGCTCCTAAAAAACTTGTTCTGAAAAAAGTTAAATGACCGAAGACATTCGTATAGCAGTATGCGTTCCTACTAGGGACATAATGCATAGTTCTTGTGCTTATTCCCTGTATAATCTAGCAACTAGTTTAACTGAATACGGAATTGAACATAAGCTATTTGTTAGTCCAGGAACATTAATTGCTAATCAAAGACACGAGTTAGTTTTATCTGCTCAAGAATGGGGCGCAACTCATGTTATGTTTATCGACAGCGACATAGAGTTTAGTCCTTATCATGTCATTGATTTAATCGAGTTCGACGAAGAAATCGTAGGAGCTGCTTACAGCAAACGAGTCGAACCGATAATCCCTACGGCATGGCACAAAATAGATGATTGGAACAGTTACATCAAAGTAGAAGAACAAACAGAAAGCCATATCAAAATAGAAGCTATGGGCTTGGGCTTTTGTTTAATAAAGATGTCCGTCTTTGAACGCTTGGACTTACCTTGGTTTCAATTGGGTTTTCATAATAATCAATATACCGGAGAAGATATTGAATTTTTTAGAAAGTGCAATGACAACAGTATACCAATTTGGCTCGATATACAGATCACATGCGAGCTTAGTCATTTAGGCACAAAAAGATTTAAAGTCGTTGACGATATTGAAATAAACCTTGCCACTTAACTAACCATCTGTTCAGTCTGATAATGTTAGTTTCAGCTGCCGCTATATTTTTTGCATCTACAAAATATCTTTGAACAGCTAAATCTTTTTCTGTATTTTCTATTAGTAAGCTCAAGGTCTTATCTTCTTGGCTGAGCAGTAATTTTATAATAGGATGAGTGATTTCTTCGTTGTTAAGAAGATGCTGTGTTTGCAAATACCAACGTTCTACATAACTAGTTTCTGGTTTGAATAGGCTATTAAGCAGAGGATTGTTTAGCCTGTTATCCCAACAGTAATATAAGTCTATAGATCTAGCTACTTTAAGCGGCTTTTCTCTCTTCGGAAATGGTATTATCTCTGCTGCCATTCTTTTTATCCACCCACGTATAAAAGTTCTTAAATTTAGTTCTCAGTCTAGTTGATCCTAACATTTGTCTGACTTTAGGATGTAGCGGACTTGGTAGCCCGTCTATATCAGTCCATGCATAACCACTGTTTTCCCAATTTAAATCTGGTATAAATTCTTTGCCCACTAAGACAATATAAGTGTCATAGATAAAGTCTTTACTGCGACTTTGATAACTGTGCAAAGGTAATATTTTTTTAATTTTTGTTAGATTAAGTTCTTCTTCTAATTCTCTTAGTAGAGCATCAACTATGGCCTCGTTAACCTCTACTTTACCTCCGGCAAATGTCCATGTGCCTGGATGACTTTCGTGAGGAGAGCGTAGCACAGTCATTACTTTGCCAGACTCTTCGCTGACAATGATTGCTCCTACTCCTCTAAACTGTTTCACAGATATAATCTCCACCATCCATGTTGATATGTGCCTTCAACAGCACTAATCCACTGACCATTACGCCACTCATATAATAAGTTCGATGCTATATTTAACACCACTGCATTAGAATTACTAGCACTATCAAACGATACTATCCAGTTACTTCCGTTATATTCGACGATGTCGTTAGCCTTAGCATTAATAACTCCCCACTGACTTCCGTTAGGCACATCGTTGATTACAAGATATCGTTGACCTAGAGCCGCCGCCGGCAAGTTTTTTCCTGGAGCCACTTTAATAGGATTAATTACAGCAGATATTGCAGGAATAGTAGCGTCTGGCAGTGTGTTAATGTCTATAGTAAGATTTAAGATGTTAGGATATCCATCTTCTATACTATCTATCGTAGCAATAATGTCCTGACTAAAATCACTAGGGTCGGGCCCTCTTCTTAGTCTTAGATTACTAATACCAAATTTTATTTCTCCGTAAGGCCGTAATACGTTTTCCCAAGTTAATGGATTACCTTGTTCATCAGTAGTGCCACCACCTCTACTTAATATAGTAGCACGATTGCCTTCGATGCTGGCCTGCAATTTTAAATCGTCGAAAGTTACAACAACCCATTCTTTATTAGGTATTGGATTACTAGGATCCCACTCAAAAATATCTTGATTTTGTTTTCTCTTAATTTCAGTCAGAATAGTATGTATTAAAGTCTGACGCTTGACCTTAGCAGGAGGGTTGATTAAAATAGGCAGTGTAAAGTTTAGTGCAGCCACATCAATGATATCGTCGGTTCCCTGCGGCACCTGACGAGCACTCCATACTACGTTAACTAGCTCAATAAAAGTCAAATTGCTCCAGTCGAACGGGTTATCGTTTGTTTTCAAGTTAATACTAGGATTAAACAAAACTAACAACTGTTCCATGAGCTGTAACTTTTGATCAGTATTGCTGGTCCATATATCGACTTGCACAGTTATGTCGTAGGGCACTGGCATATAACGTTCAATGGTATAAGTATTACCTACTTCGTCGTCAATATATTCTCCTGTTTGATGATTAAACTTCTTTTCGTAAACTTGAACCTTATCAACGTGGGTAGGGTTCATTCTACGTTCTGCGCTAATTTGCAAATCTGTAACATATACACTGATAAAAGGCACAGTATTAATCATGTTCTCACTTTGGTTTTTCATAATGTGAGCAGCCATACGATTAATGTCACCGTAACGAACAGGAACTTGTATGTAACTTTCTTGCCCGTGACGGTCTTTACCCGTTTTTACACTGAAGCCTCCTAGTATACGCATGAACTGTGTCAAATAGCGTCTTATTTGTTCATCGTAGAAAAATTGCATGATTAGTAATCTACCTTAGGTTTAATAACTTGGCTTAGTGCTTGACGTTCTGGCATTTCTTCACCGCCCACTACTGTTATAGATTTATTATTAATAAATGGTGCGGCATTTAGGACGTTGTCTCTTAAATCAACAGGACCAGACTGAACATCCATGCGCTGCCAACGAGTTCCCCTATAGGCAAACAGCACAGGCGGATTATAGTCTACACGTAAAAAGAAATCGCCTTGTTTTGGATTCAACGGGAAGCTCAAGCCCTGGCTTATATCTTCACCGTGGTCGTAAGTTGGGTTAGCGCCTTCTTGGTATTTCTTTGTGGTGTCTTGTAATATATTTTTGCCGTCATCTAATATAGTAGGGGCTAATTGTTCGCCACGCTCAACAATCGCGTTGCTAATTTTTAATTCTTGTTGGTAAGTGCTGAGTGCTTCTTTCAATGTATCAACACCGTTGTCTGCTTTATTTTGTAGAATATCTCTGTATTCTTGAGCATCAGTCATTGGGCTAGCTTTGATACGCCAAATGTGTGGATACCAAGTTTGACTAAAGCCTTCGGCGGCTCGAGCAGCATCTTGAATCACGTAAAATTTATTAATAGCTGGCTTAGTTTGATCTAATAATAGGTCATCCCGAACATGCGGTAATTCAATGACGTCGCCAGCCATTAGTTTACGGCCCATGCGTTCAACCATATCGTTGGTATGAAAGGTTATAAAAATAGTATCAGCACTTAAGAACAATCCGAACTGCGTTAAATCAAAATCCTGGTCGCCTACATTGTAGACACCGCGGAGTTCGTAAACATCCGGATCGTATATACGGTCCCTGTTTTCCAAAAATAACAAGTCTTGTATTTTGGTTTCGTTGAGTATATCGTCGGCACGATGATTTGGTTTAGTGGGATCAGTGCTGGCACCTTGATCAGCAGGCTGTAGGTATTTGTGAACCAATACCGCAGTCCCACCAACCAAAAACTGTTCGCGGATCACCCGATCCATGAAATGGAAATCGTTGGTTTTTTCGTTTTTCCAAAGGCTTAGTCTTGGCATAGTCTAGTATTTACCTGCTTTGAAACGGTTTTGATTATTTGACACAAATTGGTAAAGGTCTTATAATACAAATATGGACATAGAAATTCACACAAAATCTGCTGAAAAACGCAGATTCTTAGAATCCTTTGCTAAAGTATATGCAAAGCTCTTAAACATTGAACACCGCACTGGTGCTATAGTAATAGCTACCAAACGAGATGTTCGTTCTGAGCACGAAGCTGAGGGTTTGACCTTGGGCATGGGCAAAGATATTTTTATTTTCCTACAAAGTAATCTGGGCCCAGGAGATACTGCAAGGGTTTTGGCGCATGAGATGGTTCATGCTAAACAGCACCTTTTAGGACAGATCAAACACCGAGTCCATCGTGGCCGGACCCAAACATACTGGATGGGTCGACTAAACAAGAACGACTACCTGCGTCAACCGTGGGAACTTGCCGCATACAGGCAAGAGTCCATTTTGATGCACCAAGCAATTCAAATCATTACTAAAGGAATGTAAATGGCAACCAAACGTTCTACAAAAACTACAGACAAGTTGGCTTGGCGCTTTGAAGCCCCTGCCAAAACCGTACCTTATCGCGATACTGATGCAAAGTATGTAGGCGATGAACCAATTTATCCCGAGATAGAAACTCAGCGCACTTGGTCGCCTTCGGAATACCAAAGTAAACTGATGCGCTCGCTAAATTGGTATGCCCATACACAGGATAAGAAAAAGAGTGCAGAATGGCTAGCGGCATTTTTGGATCGTAATCCTCGTCGTGCCAAGCTGGCTTCGGCAGTTCGTCGTGGTGATGTTTGGCCCGGGTCTACCATTGGCTTTGCATTGAGAGCGGGTCGTGTAGGCCTGGAGCTTCGTTTTGGTACACTGCGTACCATTATTAAGCATATTAAACAAGCAGAATTGGAACGAGAAAAAGGTAGTGGCCTAGAGCCCAAGGAAGAAGCCAAAGAAGAAAAGAAGCAGACCTTTAACATTCAAGAACGTCTTGCCGAAAAGACTGCGGAGTGTGGTGGCGAAATTGAAGGCCGCTTTGACGACTTTATTACTACACAAGAGTTCAAAGGTGAACCTAAAACTATTGAACTGCTAACACAATACAATGTGCAGCCTGCTCATGTCAAAACAATTATTTCTCTAGCAGAAAAACGCATTAAAGAATATGAAGAAGTAGTCACTACCAAAGACGGTCAGATGCTGGAAGCATACAAGCATTATGGTAAGCGCCAATTGACTGCGGTTATTAAGTGGTGGACACAGGTTATTGCAGACTGCAACAGCTATGGCGTTATTAAGAAAGCCAGCAAAGCCCCTCGCAAGAAGAAGGCAGTTAGTCCAGAGAAGATGGTCAGTAAGCTCAAGTTCATGAAGGAGTTTGCTGAACTTAAACTCAAGAGTATCGAGCCTACACAGATTGTCACTGCTACGGAACTTTGGGTTTACAACACTAAGAACCGCAAGTTGGGCATTTATATTGCAGACCAATATGCAGGTGCGCTGGGTGTCAAAAACAGTGCTATTACAGGATTTGATGCCGCGGCCAGTGTGCAGAAAACTCTGCGTAAGCCCAAGGATCAACTTAAAGAGTTCAGTGCTAATGGTAAGCCGGCGGCTAAGAAATGGTTCAAAGGTGTTAAGAGCGTTGAGACTAAACTCAACGGACGTATTGGTGTAGACATTATTCTTTTGAAGGCATACAAATGAAAAAGACACTGCTATCAACTCTATTAGGTTCAATGGTATTAACTGCCTGTGGAGGTGGTGGCGGCGCAAGCCCAGTTACACCTCCAGTTGATCCTAATAAGCCTTGGTCATTGACTAAAATTGCATCTGCTGGAAGTGTGCCATCGGGCGCTACGGGGTGTGGTAGTTATGATATTGTTGCTCAAGGGGACTTGAACAACGACGGCCACGATGACATTCTAATTGGGCCCAAGGCTCGATATCAGCCAGCTAATGGTTGTAGTGACCCTGGCTTCACTAAACCAATTATAGCCTATTACAATCCATCAACTAAAACTTATAGTGCCACGGTTGCCACTCAGTCGGTGCTACCAGAAATGCAGTGGATGTCTGTTGCAACGATTGGAGATTTCAACGGAGATGGTTATGCTGATGTGTTTGCAGTAGGCACAGGAACAGATTACGGTCAGCCCTGTGGCGAAGCACCTGTTTTGTTACTGGGCTCTAATAATGGCCTAGTAAATATGTCTCACTTGTTGCCTAGATTTGCCAGTTACTCGCATCAGGCTGCTTGGGGTGACTTTAATGGCGACGGAAAAACAGACTTTGTTATTTTGAATAATAATTGGGTACCAACTGATGCCAGTGACCCCAAATATTCGGAGTGCTCTTATCGTAGGCATCCTGGTTCAAATGAATCTTGGCTAATCACTTCCACGGGAAATACTTGGACATATTCTGCTCTTAGAGTTTCCGACAAAAACGGAAATGTTGTAATTAACGGCAACCAGAGTTTTAATAGTGCAATCGCCGGCGACATTAATGCTGACGGAAAAACAGACATTGTTACAATCGGAGGTAATTGGGGTTCGTTGGCACAGCAAAATATTACACTTGTGGGCAACGGCCAGGGCGGATTTGTAGCAGAATCCACTTTCATCGAGAAACCTTTCGGCGACAATACAGTAGGAATTAATGTGTCCCTTCGACAATTAGATTCTACCAGTCCGTTGGAAATGGTAGTTAATTATGCAGAACATCCTGGCGGACAAGCTCTACCATTTCAAAAGAGTCTATATAAGATCTTTTCTTACAATACAACAACATCAACTTGGGCAGGTGTTACAGATCAATATCTAGCAAATAAAACTTCTTCTGAAACAGATTTAACTTATTGTGCTAGATTTTATTGGGCAGATTTGAACGCAGACTCAAAAGATGACTTTGTCTGCACAACAATCAATGCTCTAAAAACAGATGATATTAGCGCAATCAGTCCCAGACTGTGGCTACGCACAGCAAATAATAAGTTTGAGCCTGCTTATCACGAAGGATTCAGTATTATCGGAAAAATGGCCAGTCCTACACCTGTAAAAGTAGACGGTAAAATTAAAATCGTAGGAATGAGTAGCAACGGTTTCAGGTCTTTAATTCAGTTTGATATAGCAGAATAAATTTCTCTAAATAAAATCTCCCGATAAATACAATATCGGGAGATTTTTTATGGGTATTAAAGACGACACAATCAAAGATATTGAGCTTAGACTAGGCGGGGGAATGGTTGATGTAGAACTAGATTCTGCACACTATGACTTGGCTATTAATCAGGCCCTGCGTAAGTATCGTCAGCGTAGTGCTCGCGGTACCAATGAAAAGTATATTCCTTTAGATATCAAAGCCGAACAGCAAACATATCAACTGCCTTCTAACGTTGTTATGGTACGAGATGTATTGCTAAGGCAAACAGGAACAGCTGGATCAAGTGCAGGGGTAGACTTTGAGCCGTTCAATACAATGTATTTGAATAATATGTTACTGCAAAATGCTAATAATTTTTCTGGAGTATTAAACTACGAATTGTATGCCGACCGCAGAGAATTACTAGCTCGAATGTTTGGTGGTTATGTAACCTTTAATTTCAATCAAGGCGACAAAACTATTATGCTACACCGCAAATTTAGAAGTGACGATACTGTATTTGTATGGTGTTGGGTAGAACGGGATGATGAAGATTTACTAAATGATCCGTATGGCGGCCCATGGATTAAAGACTATGCCTTTGCCAAGGCAAAATTTATGTTAGGTGAAGCTCGCAGTAAGTTTGCTTCTATTGCCGGCCCGCAAGGAGGCACCAGTCTCAATGGCGACAATCTAAAGAATGAAGCACAAGCAGATTTAGACAAGCTAGAAGAAGACTTAAAAAATTATACTGAAGGCGGAACTCCAATGGGGTTCATCATCGGATAATGGACGCAGACGCACTTCGTAAACTAGCCGGCATTGATAAAACAGCCACTAGTCCAGTTACTGGCGAAATTGGTACTGACAAAGGTGCTTACATGCGTAAGCACAACATCAAACCAGGAACCGATGAATGGTTCAAACTTTGGTTTTCTAGACCAACACTAACTGGTGAAAATCCCGAGCCTAAAAAATAAAATAACCCTTGACAAATAGATTACACTGCTATATACTAGCAGTATGAACATTTATCTTGACATGGACGATGTAGTAGCTGACTGGATGAAAGCTGCTCGAGAATATCTTAATGTGCCCGCATGGGATTGGGGACAAATACTGCCAGATGCTACATGGCGCAGACTCAAAGACAACCAGCGAATGTATCGGCATCTGCCTCTAAAAGATGGCGCACACGAGCTAGTTGATTGGGTTACAAAATATTGCCGACGAACAGACTCGGGACTTTTCTTTTTAAGTGCGATCCCGCACAGTAATGATGTGCCCTGGGCAGTCCAAGACAAAGTTTGGTGGGCGCATGATCATTTCCCTCATATTCCTGTTTTTCTAGGACCTTATAGTCATGATAAATGGGTGCGTTGCAACCCTGGTGATATTCTAATCGATGATCGCCCCAGCAACTGCGACGAATGGCGACGTGCCGGAGGCCTGGCACATCAATATAAAAACTGGCCTGACTGTAAAGTTTGGCTCGAGGAGACTTTAAAATGATCATTGGTATTTGTGGACTTATTGGTGCAGGTAAAGACACTATTGCAGACTATCTTGTCAACATTCATGAATTCAGGCGAGAGAGTTTTGCCAATACTTTAAAAGATGCTGTAGCCGCAGTGTTCGGCTGGGATCGAGTTCTACTCGAAGGCCGCACTAAAGAAGCCCGGGAATGGCGTGAACAAGTAGATCCGTGGTGGGCGGACAGACTAGAAATTCCTACACTGACTCCTCGTTGGGTTCTACAGTATTGGGGAACAGAAGTTTTGCGTAATCATTTTCATGACGACATATGGATCGCTAGTTTAGAAAATAAACTGCGTAAAACAAAAGACGACATTGTAATCAGCGACTGTCGTTTTCCTAATGAAATCAAAGCTATTAAAAATCAAGGCGGCTTAGTCATCAGAGTAGTGCGTGGCAAAGACCCAGACTGGATGAAGTCTGCACAGGCTTATATGAGTGGCCCTAGCACAATAGGTTGGGCTTTAGGCAAGGATGCTTTACAAAAGGCTGGCATACATGCCAGCGAGTATAGCTGGGCCGCCACCGAGTTTGATACTATTGTTGATAACAACAGCACCATTGACCACTTGTATAAACAGGTAAGTTTATTGGTGCAACCAGAATCACTGAAAATAGCAATTTGACTAAATAGCCCCTTTTTCTCCGAAAATTACTAAATAATAGTAACTCATTAAGGAGAACAAGATGGCTACATTAGTATCCCCAGGCGTAGCGGTATCGGTTACCGACGAAAGTCAATATGGAAGTGCAGGACAAGGCACAGTTCCGTTAATCATTCTTGCTACAGACACAAATAAGAAAAATTTAAGCGCAACAGGCTATGCTCAAGGAACTACTCCTGCTAATGCCGGTAAGCCTTATCTATTAACAAGTCAACGCGAATTAGTTGAACTATTTGGTCAACCCCAATTCAAAGTAATTGACGGTACACCAATTCACGGTGCAGAGACCAATGAATACGGTCTAATGGCAGCATATAGCTATTTAGGCCTTGCTAATCGTGCTTATGTTCTACGTGCTAATATTGATCTTGCACAATTAGAACCTCAACCATATGCACCCGCAGGTGCTCCAGCAAACAATACTTACTGGTTGGACCTTTCAGCTTCATCTTGGGGTATTTTCGAAGCTTCATCAACAGGAACAAGTAGCTGGGTTTCTAAAAATCCTATTTTAATAACAGACACAGCTGACATTGATTCAGGAACAGGTGCTCCACAGCCTAGCATAGGCAGCAATGGAGAGTATGCCGTTGTTGTTACTGGCAACGTATCTAGCTATCAAGCATATAAAAAAGTAGCAGGCAATTGGACTCCAGTTACAAATGCAGGATTAGGCAAGAGTGTATATGTAACTCCTCACTACAATATTCCTAACGCAACAGCAGTAGGTGATGTGTGGGTTAAAACAACAGCTCCTAACTTAGGCTTTAAGGCCATCCTAAAGAAATATGTAGCAGCTAACGTTCCTGCCAGCAGCCCATGGGTAAGTCAAACAGTTAACTCATACACAGATGATGCCAGTGCCGCAACAGCATTTGGTAGTGCTCTGACAGCAGGCAAAGTGTATGCTAGAATTTCCGGTGGAACAGCAAACTTCCAATTAAGAGTTTATACAGGAAGTGGTTGGTCTACTTTAAATGAAACAGCTAGTCTAACTGCTCCAACTGGCGCAGTTCCAAATGGCACAATATGGTATAGCACAGCACTAGCCGCAGACTTATACATGAAGTCAAACGGACGCTGGGAACCAGTAAGTGGCGCAGTCACAATCGATGCATCAGAGCCTGGCTCACCAAGTGCTGGTGATGTTTGGGTCGACAGTAGCGATTTAGAAAATTATCCACGTATTCATCAGTTCGATGGCAGCACATGGGTTGAGCGCGACACTACAGATCAAACAACACCAAACGGTGTAGTCTTTGCTGACCTAACAACAGTAGCAGCAGATACCAGCAACGGTGGCGGCGCAAGCCCAGTTGATAGTGAAGCACCAGATCCTCTAGTATATCCAGACGGTATGTTCTTATGGAACAGCATTGTTTCTACAGGTAACGTTAAGCGTTATGATGCTACAACTGGTGTATGGAATACATACAGCGGCAATCGTCCAGACGGTCGTCCATTTACTTTACGTAAGGCACAGCGTCAAGCAGTAGTTCGTGCTATGCAAGAAGTAGTTAACGAAAACACACAGATCCGTGAAGAAATGACATTCTTTACAGTGATTGCGGCTCCAGGTTATCCTGAGCTATTAGACGAAATGATCAGCTTGAACGTGGATCGTAAAGAGACAGCGTTTATCGTAGTTGATACTCCGTACAGACTAGAACCACAAGCACAGAAGTTACTAGACTGGATGAGCGGAAACAATGCCGTAGTAAACGGCGAAGACGGTCTACTAACAACATCAAACACAGCCGCAGCCTACTATCCAGGTGCAGCTATTACCAGCGACCTAGACGGCAATGACGTTGTTGTTCCTCCAAGTCACATTGTTCTAAGAACAATCGCTTACAACGACCAAGTTGCTTATCCTTGGTTTGCTCCTGCAGGTCTAACACGCGGTGTAGTAACAAACGCAACTAACGTTGGTTACTTAAATAACGAAGGTGAATTTATTCCTGTTGCATTAACAAATGGTCAACGCGATACATTATACGGTGACGGTAGCAGAGTTGGTATTAACCCAATCGCACGTTTCCCAGGACAAGGTCTGTTTGTATTCGGTCAGAAGACATTACAGCCATACTCTAGTGCGCTGGATCGTGTAAACGTTGCAAGATTGATTGCTTACCTACGTGAGCGTTTTGATCCTCTTGCTCGTCCGTTCATATTTGAACCTAACGACAGAATTACCCGTGCTAATGCTAAACAGGTATTTGATGGTTTCCTAGGCGAGCTACTATCTAAGAGAGCCGTATATGACTTCATCGTTGTTTGTGACGAAACAAACAACACCCCTGCCAGAATTGACAGAAACGAATTGTGGATTGACGTAGCCATTGAGCCAGTCAAGGCTGCTGAATTTATCTACATTCCGATCCGTGTGGTCAATACCGGCGAGTTATCAGTATGATAAATAATATAGCCGAAGGAGAATACACATGGCAGATTTAACACAATACGGAGTCCCAACAGGCAGCAATTCAATGGCTATGCCTAAGCTCCAATATAGATTCCGAGTTAACTTGTATAATTTTGGAAGAGATTCAGGTGGAGTTATTGCATTGACGCAAAATGCAATTAGTGTTACACGACCAAGTTTAACACACGATGAAATTACCCTGGACTCTTACAACAGTAGAGCATATCTAGCTGCCAAACATACCTGGGAACCTATCACTCTTACACTAAGAGATGATATTAACAACACTGTTACTAGAATGGTAGCATCTCAGTTACAAAAGCAGTTGAATCATGGTGCTCAGTCTGCACCTGCTTCTGGCTTTGACTATAAGTTTGGTATGGTTATTGAACAGCTAGATGGAAGTCAGGGAGATTCCGGCGCAGTTGTAGAAACATGGAGTTTAAACGGCTGTTTTATTCAGAACGTTAACTACGGTGAAAATAACTATGCTACCAGCGATGTAATGACTATTACACTACAGATCCGTTATGATGGCGCTGATATCCATGATGCTGGACAGACATCTGCTACAACAACAGGTGGCTTGACAGACACATCAATGAATACACGTAGCTTCAACAAAGCAACTTCATAATCTGGAGGTAGCGTAAAACATGGCGGCACTCACAGACGCTATGAAATGGTATAACTTAGGCGGGCTCAAAGCAGCCCGCACTAAGTATCATTTTAAAGTTGAATTTTTTAGCAGTAAGTATACCGAGCAACTAGGGGGCGCAAATGCCCCTGCTCGTTTGATATTTGATTGTGTAAGAACGGTTGAGCTTCCAAAGTATAGCATTGAAACAGAAGTGGCCAATGCTTATAATGTAAGACAACTTATACCCACTAAAATAGTTTTTGAACCTATCAGTATATCATTCAATGATACACTGGATAATAGATTTCAAAATTTTATTATTGCCTACATGAACATTATCAGTGGCAGTCTAGCAGAACAAACAAAAAGTGTAAGGAAAGGCTTCGACAACTTCGGCTTAAAGTTATTGGCCAATGATGCAGACTGTCCTATAGATAAAATCGAAATAACAAGGTTTTATGGTACTACGGGCCGTATGGGAACCATCGACGAGTCAGAGTTACAGAACAAAAGCATGGTAACATTGTGGCGCCCTAAAATAGTTGACGTTCAGCATGACACATTAGATTATAGCGCCAGCGAAGCAGTAACATGGCAATTAAGTTTTAGGTACGAAAGTGTTACCTATTCTGGAGAAAAAGCAGCGTTACCTGGCCCGGCAGTTCAAGATCCCCCAGTAGCAAGAACGTTACCTTCTGAAACTCCTGAGATACCTATCCCAAGACGCCAATTCCAATGGCAGACAGGCGACCTTATAGAAGCACCAGGCAGTGACCTTCCACCGGCTGCATAACCATAAATAGTATTATGGAAACAGCAAAATACGACGTAGTCTATGGCCGACTTTTAAAACTAGGTATCGAACTCGAAAAAGCCAAATTCTTGGCTAAAGTTTTGATCAACATCAGCGAACAAGTTAATCTAAGTTTAGATCAACTGCTAAAAGGCATTGGTCCAAATGGTATAAAGTTTGACAACGATGTTTATATACAACTGAATAGAGCAAGAACAAACAGTAGCCAAATTGGCTATATAGATAGATCAAATATACCATCGATGGTAACATCGCAACTGGCCGGCTTCGGACCATTGGTCCTTAAAAATGATTATGTCGACTTTGATTATGTTGATCCGGAATACGTAGAATAAGGAGAAGTCATGGCGCTAACGCTGCGAAGAAATAAAGAAACAAGATTGACCAAGGACGAACTAGATAATAACTTTGTTTACCTTAGCGATTACAATAATTTAACAAATAAACCAGTAACCATCAGCGCCACAGGCGATATAACATATGATCCTGCTACTGGTGTTATAAGTTATACCACACCTACACTGGCCGCTGTAGCTACAACAGGCGATTACAGCGACCTAAAACACAGACCCACTAGCGTATTTGATTTAGACATTCCTCCTATTGCCATAGACTTACCTGCTTTCTTATACTACGATGGTACTGATTTAACTTGGAACAAAGTTTCCTACGATGACTTATCTAATAAGCCAACACTGTCTCGCGTAGCAGAAACAGGTAACTATAACGATTTAGATTATCGTCCCACTAGTGTATTTGATTTAGACATTCCTCCTATTGCAGTAAGACTGCCAGCATTTTTATATTATGATGGTACAGATTTAACTTGGAATAAAGTTTCCTATAACGATTTAACTGACAAGCCAGAATTATTGCAAGGACCCAAAGGAGATCCCGGAGAGCAAGGCCCACAAGGACCGCAAGGCCCACAAGGACAAGAAGGCACAGGCGGCGCACCTGGTCCACAAGGAGATCAAGGCCCTAAGGGAGATAAAGGCGATACTGGAGAGCAAGGCCCCGCAGGCCCGCAAGGAGATCAAGGCCTTAAGGGAGATAAAGGCGATAAAGGCGACACCGGCGAGATGGGTGCAACAGGTCCACAAGGCCCTGCCGGGGCAGACGGAGCACCTGGCCCGCAAGGCCCACAGGGACTAGAAGGCCCTAAAGGAGATAAAGGCGATACTGGTGCTCCAGGAACAACAGACTACAACAATTTAATTAATAAACCAAATCAAAGCCTTAATACTACAGACACAGTTACATTTAATGCCCTTAATGTTAACCAATTAGAATTCACTGGCACAGGTCCAGTTGTCATTGAAAGTGGTAACGACTTAAATCTTGTAGCTGCCGGCACGATTAGAATAAATGGCAACACATTAGCCGCAGTAGCAACGACAGGTAGCTACAATGATTTACAAAATAAGCCAAGTTTAGCTACGGTGGCAACAACTGGCAGTTATAATGATTTAACCGATAAACTAATTATTCCTACACTGGTTAGCTCACTAACCAACGATGCTGGATATCTGACACCCACTATTTCTTCGCCAATAAAAATAGAAGGCATAAGTGAAAAGTTTGCTACCCAAGCAGTTACCAATGGTACTATTTCCTTCGACTGCACTAATGGAAACA